>Ga0079305_1000366_pt1 | contig 101496 bp, 51 predicted proteins | sample LMS_cellobiose_e_FD_79183 | JGI IMG/M metagenome (GOLD analysis project Ga0079305, IMG submission 79183) | Rumen-fistulated moose microbial communities from Alaska, USA - LMS_cellobiose_enrichment | ecosystem: Host-associated > Mammals > Digestive system > Stomach > Rumen fluid ...
CCCCAGTGTAGAAATACTTCTTTCCATCGTCACCTTCCGTGACGGGGCTACTGGTAGAACCTCTGTCGTGGGTCCAGTAGTAAGTCGTGGAAGTTCCTCCCGACTGCGGCTTGATCATACCAGTGTAAGTATTTGGTACAGGAGGCACCTTGTCCTTGTTGCTGATGGTGACAGTACCCGCAGAAGCCGAGTAACCGGCTCCGAAGACAGATCCATTGATGGTGCAATTGTTAAGCGTGGAAGTGACGTCGCCCGTGACACCGCCCAGGAAACCACCGCCATAGAAACTGGTGTGGATGGTGCAGTTGTTCAAAGTATTTGTCACGTCGCCGGTATTGGTGGTGGCAAACTGGGCAGAGTAGTAGTAACCACGATTGACCACCTTACCGTCCACATCGCCGGTGGAGGTGTTGATCACCTCTATGTCGTAGTCGGCTTCATAGCCCTGAGATGCATTGCGGAATTGTCCAGGATGATAATTGGTACTGATGGTGCTGGCCCAATTGCCGCTGGCAGGGGTTCCGGTTTCATCGGTGTTTTTATACTGCATATAGTTGGTGCCACCGTTGCCAGCCCCGAAGAACTGGTTGAATACGGTGTTGGTAGCACTGGTGGTGACAGTCTTGCCCGACACCATATCGCCAAACTTGGGACCGCCGCAGTATTTGCCCACGATGCTGTTGTCGATGACCACATCAATGCTGCCTTTCACTATCTTGTAATTGTCGCCGGTAGCCTGGGCCATGACACCGCCGCCATAGAACTCGCGGATGATTGCATGATTGATGCGCCAGGTGACATCGCCCCAGATGCCCTCCTTGTAAGCCGCAGCTATGGTGCCGAAGCGACCACCGTCGATGTAGCAGTGGGGGTTGTCTTCGTAAGGAGCGATACCTTCGTTGTAGCCGCCCGTCAGATAGAAACTGGTGAAGTCACCACCCAGGACATTGACGGCACAATGCCGTGTCTGGTATTTGGCATTGGTATTGACATGGGCGCCAGGGGTGAACGACGGCATGACGATATGGCCGCCAAGGATGACGTAATTGATATGCTGATTTGTTTCATTATTACGGCCACGACAGTACTGGTCGTAGATACCGCCGTTGAGGATGATCGGGCCGTCGTCTCGAGTCTGTAGTTCGAACTCAAACTGTCCGAAACGGATAAAGGCAGTTTCTGTCACCTCAAAATGCCCTCTGGAGCGGTAGCAGCCAAGGGAGTAGAAATTCTGTGAATTGTGCAGCTTGCCCGCGATACCCAACTCGACGACAGGGAGGAAATCAAAACGTATGGGGGCGATGACTTGACGTGCCATATTCTCACCGAGTTGCCATTCAAGACAATAGTCCGGCTCTTCGTCAAAGTCAAGGTCCACACTCATGATGGTAAAACCACGTGTGTTCTCCGATGCATGAACGACGTCACTTTTGCCCACAGACTCCTGCACATTACCCACCAGCACAAGCGCATAGTCATAGACGGTCTTTTTCGCGTCGATATTGGCATTGGTCAATGTACCTTTTATCGACGTTGTTTGGATAGTGGCACCGTTGACGTTGTTGTCGCGTATGCCTGCAGGAGCAAAAGCGGCCCCCGTATTACCCGAGGTAATATTGACTCTGTCGTAGTAGCCCCCATTATTTCTCACGTAGATGGCTTTGCCCCAGTAGGCCTCAATGGTGATTTCCGTAACATTGTCAGGAACATAATAGTAGCCGCCCTGAGCGAAGACGCGCCCCGACACACTATAGAGGTCCTTCTCTGTGCAGTTGCGGTCGGCAAAGTTGTAACCATACTGCCAGTCAGCAACAAATGAACCATTATTGCCGCCACTGACGTTGGTTATCTTCCAACCCGTCACCACCTGGCTGGTGTAGTTGCCGGCATATTTCTCCTCCCAAGTGGCCCCGTCCGGGTTGCCGAATACGGTGTTGTAATAGGGCAACTGTATCTTGCGGTAACCGAAATCGTAGTGCAGGGAGTCCATGTCGGTGATGGGAATGTTCAGATGCTGGTCGGGAGCAGAACCGCCCGACTTGATGATGACCGAAAGCGTTCCGAGCTGCTTTCCCTCGAATTCGTCGGCTGTGGTGCGGTCGAACCAGGGAGTGCCTGTGTTGGTGTTGATGATGGAAGGATATTTGCCGAAGGGCTTAAGTATCGGGTAGGGAGCAAGATTGGGATCGACCACCCATTTGTACATCAGCGAGGCATCCTTGGCGATGGCCTGCACCTCGGTGGTGGTCAATGTGCTAGGCGCCACGTCGGAACCCACCCACCAGCCGCAAAGTTCGCGGTTGCTGTTGAGCAGACTGCGGTGGAACTCCACTTGCGTGAGATAGCGTTCATCGGCCGGGAACGAGCAGTTATAGGCCGTGGGCTCGCCAGTGGCAGTGCTGAAGGTGGAGCCATTGCTGTAATAGTTATAACTGCTGATGCCTGTGGCGGCAGCGTTCGTTATCAAAGTGCCGCCATACACACCATACTGGTTGGTGCCGCCTGTGATATTTCCATAGAACATACAGTTCACCACGGCAGTGCGGAGGTCGGCATACTTGCCGCTGGTGACTAAGGCGGTGCTGGCATAGGTGTTATTCCCCACAATGCCCGCCGCTGTGGTGGAAGCACTCACATCGGCATAGCTATAGCAGTTGATGACGCGTGAATCTCCGTCCAGCTTGCCCACAATGCCTCCGGCGCAACTGCCGCTTGTCACCACTGTGGGATGAGTGCCTTGGGGGAAGGTGGCGTCGTTGGGCAGGATGCCGCAGTTGTAAATGCGGCTGTATCCTTGGGCGATGCCGGCGATGGCTCCCACATAATCGTCAGAACTGCTGATGGCGACATTCTTGAGCGTCACATTCTTCACCACGCCGCCATCGACAGTGTTGAAGAGGGGATGGGTGAGCCCTGTAATGAACTGCGTGCCCCCGTCGAACGAGCCGCTGAAAGCCTGGGTGACAGGGTCGGCCCCGCTGAAATCGAGAGGCTCAGAGGCGATGACCTTGTAGTATAGCGAAGCTCCTTCCGGCGTATTGACGTGATCTATGAAGTCCTCCACGTCGGTTTGATACTTCAAGGTATAAGGGTCGCCCACTGTGCCCTCACCGTCCATGCCATAATCTATGTAGGCGTTGGATACGGCAGAGTTGTCATAGTTGTCAGCCACAGCCATCGCGTTGACGGTGACAGGTAGTGTGTGCGATACTATACCGCCGGAACTGATACTGCTGCTTAAAGTAGTGGGGGTGGTGCCGTCGGTGGTATAGTAGATGGTGACACCCGAAGCCGGGAACGGACAACTGATGGTGAAGCCGTCGTTGCCGCTACGCTTAATGACTGGCTCTGCACACTGCAATGTCACCGCACCGCTGCCCACGGCAGAGTTGACCATGCCCTCCTTGACGGCGATGGCTTTGATGGTGACGCCGCTGATGTCGACTGTCAACGGGTTGGTATATACAGTGCCCGATGTCGTCGGGTTGGTGCCGTCGGTGGTGTAGTATATGGTCGAACCAAGTGTCGCCGTTGTAATGGAGACAGCATTGCTACCGTTGTTCTGGATAGTCGGGGTGGCCACTTGGGAGATGACCAGCTCTGCCACATCGGAAGGATCCAATCCCGCATGGGTGGCAATAGCTTTCACCGTAGTGGGGCCGGCAACAGAGAACGGGCCGCCATATTCTGTGCTCAAAGTGGTGGGAGTGCTGCCATCGGTGGTGTAGTAGATGGTGCTGCCCGCGGTTCCACAAGCGACAGTGACCGTCGAGGAAGCGTTGTTAAAACTGATGACCGGTGTGGCGCACGTAATGTCCACCTCGCCCTCTCCTATGTCGGAATTGATCATTCCATCCTTGACAGCGATTGCTTTAATGGTTTTCCCACCCAATTCCTCCGATGCACCAGTATAAAGAGTCGACGAGGTGGTAGGAGTGGAGCCGTCGATGGTATAATAGATGGTTGCACCCGGAGTGGCTGTCGTGATGGATACATTATGGGTACCAGTTTCCTGCTGGATGGTGGGCGTGGCAACTTTGCCGATGGTCAGTGTCGTCACCTCCGAATCCGTATATCCGGCTTTGGTGACAATGGCCTTGACGGTAGTTTGCTCGGTCAGGGTAAATGGCCCGCTATACAATGTGCCATTACTGGACGAAGGCTCTGTCCCGTCTGTGGTATAATAGATCGACGGCCACGAGGTCGTTGAAGTGATAGATGCTTTTCCTGTGGTTCTGTCGAAGGCAATGACAGGGTGGTCGCACACTGTGCTATATACTGTGGTTATAAATTCCCAATGGGCACCATTGGAAGCACTTCTGCTATTGATGATACCCATATTCAGACCATTGGTAATGTTTGCTTGCGCATAACCGATGCTACTGCTTGTCCATAAATTGTCGATGAGCAGTTTTGGTATGATGGCATAGCAGGTCACACGGCCATTTCCGTCACCTCTCGCTGCCTGCACCACAACAAACTGATAACGGTCTTCGCTTGCCGAATCATAATCTTTTACACTGACTGCATTTGTTTGGTTGCCAGTATTGTCGGCTGTGCCGTTATAATACATGTACTTGCCCCCCGTCGACGGATTGACAATGTAATAATACTTATACCAAGTATCGGATGCGGCCTCTTTAAGATACCATGCCCGGCTTTCGCTCGCCTGATTGGTGAAGATCACCTTGTCGGGTGTGGCATCCGTCGATGCGTAATAGGTGTCTTTCTGAACATTGTGTATTTGGTAATAGCGCTTGTCCAAATCGGTGGATGGCGTAAAAGGAGGAGTTGGGTATGTGAAGGTGCCGTTAAAGGGAATGAACTTCCATTTGGAGTTGGTATCGTGGATATACTGATCGTTTGTCAATCTGATGGGATTTTCATTGGCTTGACTGCCAGATTGCTTGTTCAAGCCATAATAGGTTTGACTGGCTTTTACATTGATGTTGTAAAAGTCTGTTGTTCCTCCCGAGTTATCTACCACAAGTTTGAACTTGCACTTTTCCTTGTTGGCGTCGGACAAACTGGCAAAATCTGTAATGTTTATGCCCCTTGAGTTGCCATTGTGGTTGTAGATGTACTTCCCCGTACTATTGTTGACGATGTAGTAGTATTGAGTCCCGTCAACTTCACCTGCATCCAGGAAATACCACAGCATATACTCACCAAGGATGTTATTGGTCGTAATGGTATTGTTGGCCTGGGGTGCTATAAAGAAACTCGGGAATGCATTCGTCTGAATCAGATAGAATTTCTTCTCACTATCTTCGATGGTACCGTTCTCGTTGGCGTCAGTTGTCATCTCCACAGGAGCCTGCCCCCAAGCCTTTGCGAATCCCACGACAAGCATCAAGAAAAAAAGAAAACAGCCTGCTCCCCGGCGGAATAATCCAGGTCGGGAGTAGGGCTGTGGGGTGATATGTCGTACACAAAATGACATTGTTTCTGACATTAATGATGCTTATCCAGGTTCATTCGTGCAAAGGTAGTAATTTCTGTAGTTCGCTGTACTTGTATTATACTTTTTATAAATAGGTGCGACTGTAGAGTCATATGCCGTTCACAATTTTGGGGGAAGTCGAGCAAGGTACTGCTAGCGATATGGCAGAGATATGCCAGCACCGACGCAAGTGCGAGGCAAAAACTTAGTTGGAGCGCAAATACTCTCCAGTTAGGGAGTAAAATTTCTCTAGTTGGGGAGTAAAAAAGAGCGCGGGAGGAACAAAAATCGGCGGAAAGCTGAAACGAATGCTTAAAAAAATCGTCTTAGCCGGATGAAAACACGCAGAAAGCTACTCTCATATTTTCTTGAAAAACAAAAATTTTGAGAAGGGCAATTATGCGGAGGTTGTTAATAAAATATAAATATCGGGGCGTGGGGTTAATTTTGCCCCACCCTGTTTCACAATTGAACAAATAGTGCATACATTTGCACCGAATTTTTGCTTGAAAATGAGTAAACCTCTTTTGAGAAGTATAATTGTGGTTGTCAGCATCTTGTCTGCCGGCCTTCTGAACAGTGTGAACGCACAGAAGCTGGCCATCAAAAACAACTTGCTGTACGATGTGACAGGTACGCCTAACATCTCTCTGGAACTCCTCACCGGTGAACGGTGGACAACAGAGCTGACGTTGGGCTTCAAGCCTTTTCCCATGTATAATCCCTTCGACTATAGGCAGGATGTCGACAAACGTCAGAAACACCTGCTCATAGAGCCGGCCTTGCGCTACTGGATCTGCTCTCCCTGGGCAGAGTTCTTTGTCAGCGGCAATGCCTTCTGGACCCATTATAATATAGGAGGCTATAAGATGCCGCTTGGACTCATGTTCACCGAAGTGGAGAACAAGCGCTTCCAGGGCGATGCCGTCGGCGCCGGTTTGAGCGCCGGCTATGCCTGGATCCTCGGCAAGCGCTGGAATTTCGAAGTGGAGTTGGGCGTCGATTTGGGCTATACCTGGTACGACCGCTACGAATGCGCCCACTGCGGCATCTTGTTCGGCAGCGAAGACAAATTCTTCGTCACCCCCAAGGCCGGCATCAATTTTGTCTATTTCATCAAATAAAAGTAGCTGACAGATGAAACGCCTTATCTACACATTGATTCTTTGCTTCCCGCTGCTTGTGCAGGCTCAGCAGGTGACGCTGAACGACACCGAGTGGTCGGGCAATGGCCGTCAGCTCCGCTTCAGCTACGATATCCAGCCCGATCGTCACAAGAGCCTGTGCTCATACAGCACCACGGTTACCCCCGTGCTCTGCGGCGAAAACGACACCCTGCGTTTCGAACCTGTGACCTACAGAGGTCGCACTAATGCCAAGAAGCAGCGCCGGGCCGCCTATTTCAACCACACCGAATTCGACGAAAACTATCGCGATATCAAGGACGATTCCCCCATCAGCCGTCGGGAGGTGCTCGATGTGGCCGACTATCCCTGGCTCAAAGACAGCAAGGGCCTTGCCCTCTGCGCCGAGGTGACCACCGAAGACTGCACCTGCAAGGTCGGCGACGGCATGGACTGCCAGCAGCTGGGCGAGCGTCCGGCCGATTTCGTGCCCGCCATGGCTCCTGTCGTGCCCCCTGTGTGCATCGCCGAAAAGCTCCAGCCCCATCATCCCATCCTGGAGCCCTACTCGGACTATCGTCCCTACGACAAGACCCGCATCCTGCGCAAGGAAGAGGGTGCGCTCTATGTCTATTTCCCCTTGGACAAAATAGACCTCAGATATGATTTCCGCGGGAACGCCTCTGTTCTCGACACCATTATTAGTATAACCCGGCAGATTGCCCAAGACACCAACTCCATCGTGCGCCGCATCCAGATCATCGGTCTGGCTTCGGTCGAAGGTCCGCTCGAGCACAACAACTGGTTGGCCGGCAAGCGTGCCTTGGCTCTGCAGAAATATATCCAGGACCGCGTCAGCCTGCCCGACACCCTGTTCGAACTTGTCGGCGGCGGTGAGGCCTGGACTGAATTCCGCGACCAGATGAACGACATCCGTCTGGCCGGTGGCAATGGCGAGCTCTCTCTCGCCGAGGTGGAAGATGTGCTCCGCATCATCGACACCGAGACAGATCTCAATCGGCGCGAACAGCAGCTCAAGGCGCTGAACAACCGGCGCACCTACGCCAAGCTCAAACCCATCATCCTGGCCGACCAGCGTAATTCGGGCTACCTGCGCTTCTACTGGGACCGCGTGCCCGACGAGGCAGCCGCTGTCATCAACCAGGCTTCCGAGCTGGTAGGGCAGGAGCGCTACGAAGAAGCTGTCGTCATGCTCGACGCCGTCAAGGACGATCCTCGTTGCTTCAACACCTTGGGCTCGGCGCTCTACATGCTGGGCAACTATGTCGACGGTCTCGACTACATACGTCGGGCTGCCGAAGCCGGTGACGCTCAGGCCTCTGAAAATTTGAAACAATTGGAAAATCGGTTAAATGAAAATTTTTGAGTAACGAATAATAACCCAATTCATCTAAGCTACAAAACAAAAACAGAAAAAGAAGAAATTAAAAGGTAAGCTCACTTCGGGCAAGATTCAACAAGCAAAAAATGCAAACAAGAAAATTCAAACAATTATCAACGCTTTAATAACACGAAAATGAAAAAGATTTTCAAAACTACGATGGCTTTTGTAGCCGCAGTATCGCTCCTCTCTTTGGCTGGTTGCCAGAAGGCTAGCAAAGAGGACATCAACCCCACCTATGATGGTGAAACTGTTAAGACGCAGTTTAATATCTCTCTTCCTGGCAATTTGAATTCTAAAATGGCTACGGGAACCGTACAAGAAGGTGCCACTTATGCAACTTTCCGTGGAATGCAGGATATTAAACTCATTCCGTATTCCAATCCTACTGTTCGTACAACGCGTCTTGGTGCAAATGTTGAACTGGGCGCGAATGAGATGCTCATTCCTGCCACGACTAATGCTGCAAACTCTATCCCCAACGGAAAACTGTTGCAGGGCAGTAATTCTGTTCTGTACGGAAATGTAAGTATTCCGCTCGGAACGGCTGGTTTCCTTTTCTATGGTAAAGCAACTGGTGATGACGGTTATGCCAACGGTGCTCTTACTCCAGCTGGTTTGGATGGAGAAACTTCTGGAATCTCTTTCACTCCGGTCCAGATTATGGCTACTCCTGTTACAACTAAAGGAGATAAGATTGCTACTTATCTGACTTCAATTGCAAATGCCCAAGCTGCTGCTCAGGCTGATCCTGCTATTGCTGCGTTGAAGTGGGAGAACTGTGCCGATGCTTCTTATGCTCCTGGTGGTGCTAATGCACACCCTTGGTATAACGAAGGTTTGGGTAAACTCTATTCGAACTTTATTCTTATGACTGCCGGTGCTTCTTCTTATACCCAGGCAGCCGTTCAGGACCTGTACACCTCGATCAAGAATAATACTGACAAGATTTCTCTCGCTGTTAAGGCTGCGATTCTGAACGCTACTTATGCCTCCGACGCTGGCACTGGTGTTTTGACGTTTACTGACGCCATCAATAACTATCCCGCAGGAGACAACAACAGTATGCCTGAAGGTGTTGCTTCCATTGCATGGGACGGTACCGAAAAGGAGTTTGTCGCTTCGACCAATTCTGTTTTTAACTTGTCAAATCCCGGTGCTTCTGCTGCCAAGCAGCCGATGGACAGGATTGTTTATCCGGCCTCGTTGTACTATTACGCTAGCAGTGCTGTCAAGGTTTCCAACACTTCTCGTAAGAACGATTATGTCACAACTAATGATTGGGATGATATATTAGCTAAATATACAAATGGAGCCGCTGTATCTCCCTCGACTCGTTCGGTTGTTATTGAAGATCCGATTCAGTACGCTGTTGGTCGTTTGGACACCAGAGTTGCTGCATTGACCGCTACCAATTATTATGACAGATTCGGTGAAGAAGTAAAGATTCCGACAGCAGGGTTCGAACTGACTGGTGTTCTTATCGGTGGCCAGAAGCCTGTCGACTGGAAATTTGAGCAGAAGACCGACGGAATAGAATATGCGATCTATGATAATGCGATTAACACCGAATCTTCTGTCAATAATATGCTGACTGCTTCTGCTCTTGTCGGCCCCAACTACACTTTGGCACTCGAAACAGCTGCCGAACAGCAAATTTTCGTTGTTCTGGAGTTCCAAAATGGAACGGCAACTGATGCTAATGCGGCTGACTTCCGGGGCATTGACGGTGTTGTCAAGAAAGGATGCAAGTTCTACATGGTAGCTCAGCTTAACCCCACGGCTGACGTCGAATCTCAAGTATCTGGTGTCACCAACACTGGTAAGAAAGTTTTCAAACAGGACTTCAAGACCATTGCCAACTTCACTATCGCTGCTGGTTCCCAAGATTTGGTTAATAATAGTACTGGTGATGGTGATCCTGATGGTCTTGCAGATACTCCTGCCGGTTTTGCTAATGCCTATGTTACCATTCCTGATCTTCGCACTCCGAAACTGGAACTTGGTTTCTCGGTTGATTTGACATGGCAGGAAGGTATTACTTTCAATTACACTTTCTAATCGATGAATGGCTGATTGTTATCTGCGACAGTCAGTTATGAAATCAACAATTTTTCTCCAGCAGGCAGGCGGAAGCATATGGCTTCCGTCGCTGCCGGGAGGAAAAAATAAAAAAACCTTTTCGGCAGACCGAGCGACGGCCTGCCGAAGCGGTAGTAAGCAACCCAACAACAATCAGACAGACATGATGGCTTTGTATCAGTCATTTACCGCAGTAGTAACTATGGCTAAAGGTTCTCTGGACCGTTTGAATAAAGTGGTCACAAAGGCCGTCGGCCTGGCTGTTGTCCTCTGTCTGCTGTTGTTGTCGGCTGCTGCTTGCGCTATGATCGACGAAGACCAGAGCGATTGCGGCGACGACTACCGCATCGACTACGAGCTTCGTTTGGTGACCAACATGTCCACCCAACTCACCACCGAGTTGAGCATGAGCACCGAAGTGGTGGTGGCCACCGAACTGCGTTCCTACCTGAGCAATGTGTTTACCGACCGCGCTCACGACATCAACCTGTCGTTCTACGATGTGGACAGTGCCAAACACCGTCTGTATCATTGGAGCGACACGATCGACGCCAACCAGACCAGCTACGAGTTGCATCTGCCCATGCGGCGCTATATGCACCTTTGCGCAGCCAATCTGGAAGACAATCCCACGGTCTTTATCGATGGCGACGACTACGCCATGAACAGCCGCCTGGGGCAGCAGATGCTCAACACCCGGGCTGCAGCTGTCGATACCATCAAGCCTCACACCACCGGCATCTTCACCGCCCGTCAGTCGATGGATATACAGGAAGGCATCGACCAGACTTTCGATGTGCACTTGTATATGGCCAACTGTGCCACCGCCTTGGTGGTTGATACGGCCGGCAGCGGCATAGCAGATATGCAGGTGCTCACCACTGGTTTTGCCACCGAGTTCAATTTGCTGGATAGTGTTTATCAGTTCAAAGATTCGGTGGTCGTGCTCAATGACAAACTGCCCGTGGCCGACGATGCCAAGATGTGCTTCGCCTCGGTCAATTTCCCCTCGCGCGACAATCGCAAGCCCGATAGCAAGACCATCATCGAGGTGACCGAACCTTTCGAATCGGAAGACGGCATGGACGGCTATTGGCGCATGATAGTGCATGTGACGCTGGCCGACCATACGGTGACCGAGACCATCTTGACGATGAGAAAGCCCCTGCGCGCCGGACAGTTGGAGATCATCAAGGCCTATATCCGTGCTGACGGGGCGACAATTCCGACCAATACCAAACTGAATGAGGTCGGTGCCACTGTGACCCTAGATTGGAAAGATGGTGGTAGCACATATAATCCTGAAATATAGTGTAGATTCTCAGTTGATGACGTCAAAGAAAGTACATACGAAAAGTGTGGTCAGAGCATCCAAGGCTTGGCTGCTGGTATTGTGCTCGGCTCTGATGCTGACCTGGGCGGGCTGTAAAGATCCCGAGGCCGGTTTTGCCAGTATCAGCGATCCGCGTCTTTCGGGCCACTGGGAGCGTCTTCCTCAGGACTCTATGGTGGAGACCGATTTCGGGTTCTTCTGTAGTTCGGCCAGACATCGTCCGGCCTCGAAGATGACAGTAACAACCGTCCAGGCGAACAACAGTTTCAGAGGGCTGCAAGATATTCAACTGATTCCTTTCCTGAAGCAGGGTGTCATTACTGCCAGTGACCACCCCACTGTGCGTGGGCAGTACAGCGGTCTGACCATCTACAACGAGAGCAGTCCCGATACTCGTTTCTGCTACTACAACAATGCCCGTTTCGCAACAGGTGCTGCGTCGTTTCTTTTATACGCGCGGGCACGCGTAAGCACGCAAGCCTCTGATATCGAGACCAAACTCTTCAATGGCTCGCTGGTGGCAGACTATCCCGAAGATTTTGCTCCCTCCGGTATCCGCTTCCTGCCCGAAAAGATTTACGACAGCAACGAGGTGCCCGCCGGCGCCACGGCTCTGGCCGATTATCTCACCCATATTGCCTCGGCCCGCGGTGTGCTCAACGAAGGCACCGAAAGCGAGGCGATCCAGTACTGGCAAAACGCTGAGCACTCCTACCTTAGAGCATACTATCAGAACTTTATCAAACAAGACAACACCGGATCGCTGCTGATGGCCGGCGCCAGCGCCAATGTGATGGCCCTGGTCAACGAGCTCTACTCCAAGTTGGCCGGCCTGAGCCTGGCAGTCGGTTCCATGGACGAGGCTGTCCGTGACGACATCCTGAGCCGCATCAGCACCTACACGGGCATCACTTTCGATGCTGTTGAGCACAAAGTGACTTCGCTGGGCGAAATGGACAATTATCCCGCCCACATCGGCCTGCCCGACGGCGCTGCCGCCCTGCGTTGGAACAGCCTCGAGGCCAAGTTCGAACCCCAGATGGAAACCACCACCGTGTCGCCCATCAACGCCGCCGGACGTTTTGCCTATCCGGCCGAGTTGTGGTATCGGGCCAATAGCCGTATCAAAACATCGGACACTCGCGAAAAACGAGCCATATATGCGTCCCAATCAGCCTGGAGCGGTGTGTTGGCCGAGTATGAATACAACAATGCCATGGTGAATTTCGCCACCCGTTCTATCGCACTGATCACCCCGGCCCAGTATGCTGTGGGTTGTCTGCAAGTCAGGCTGAAAGGCACCTCCGCCACGCTGCAAGACGCCTTGGAGCGGAATGTCTCCATCGGCACCGGACTCTTTCCCCTGACGGGTATCGTCGTGGGCAGCCAGCGGCCGGTCGATTTCGAATTCAAGCCCATCGGCGTTTCGGAGGCCGACGACCGTTTCGCCTACGATTGCAACGTGAAGCGCGATGAGTCCAACTATTTCAGCCTGAGCACTTCGGATGCTGCTTCCACCACCCAGACCCTGGTGTTGCAGAGCCGCGATGCCGAGGATGTGAAGGTAGTGCTGGAATTCCAGAACAACAGCGCCAGCGACTTCAAGGGTGTGAACGGCACGGTCTATCGCGGCACCAAGTTCTACCTGGTCGGTGTGCTCACCCCGCCGGCCGATCCCAGCGAGGACTACGAGCGCCGGGTGTTCACCCAGGACTATGTCACCACGGCCAATATGACCGTCGGCTCGCTGGCTGCTGCCTACAACGTGATGCCCGACTTGCTGTCGCCCAAACTCGAAATCGGTGTCGCCGTGACCACCCAGTGGGAGCAGGCCACTACGACCACCGTGCCGATTGTCTATTGAAAACGTATTTGAGAAGAGATAAATGAAAGTGTTGAGACACATATTGTTCCTGACCGCCTGCCTGGCCGCTCTGCTGCTGGCAGGCTGCAGCCTTCACAGCCATCAGGACAACGGGCAGCCCTATCTGACGCTCTATGTGTATATGCCCGACCAGCCCTTGCTGACCCGTGCCGACCAGGGCCCGGTGGCCGGCCTGGCCGACGAGTCGAAAGTGACTCAGCTGCAGGCTTGGGTATTTCTCAATCATCCCTATACCGACATACACGGTGAAACACACTCCGCGGGTGAACGGATAGCCTACCTGAACACCTCGGTCGGGGCCGATTGGACGGGCTCCGTCTATCAGCTGCCGGTGAGCGACGAATTTGCCGCTGCGGTCAATGATCTTGTCGAAAGCAACCGGCCCACGGTCGATGTCTATGTGCTGGCCAATGCCGCTTCTGTCGGTGCCGACTACGACGAGACCGCCACTACCACCCAGTTGAATGCTATCCAGTTCGACAACAGCTATTTCGGCACTTCGACCATCGTCTCGCAGGTGCCTTCCGACGGTCTGCCCATGTCGGGTGTGCTCAAAAACCAGCCGGTCTATGGCACCCAGCCTGTCTTGCGCATCGGTACCGAGAGCAACATCGCCACGGTGGCCCTGGTGCGCGCCGTCTCCAAGATTCGCTTCGTCTTCAGCCGTATCTATGATGAGGATCATCCCGAGAACTACCCCGATATAGTCATCGACCGTGTTACGCTCGACGGCGGCAAGTTGCCCGTCCGTCAGTATGTTTTCCTCAACGATGCCTGGTCGCTTAACGGGAACCGCTACAAAGTCAATACAAACAATTATGTCGCCGACGAATTCCCGCTCGTCGTGGGCACCCAGGAGGCTCCCATCGCTATCGGAAAAACTGCCGACAAAGAGGAGGTTCTTTCCTATAAGTGGAACGGTCAGACGGCCCAGGAATACGAAAACCTGGTCGATGCCGGCATCACGGCCAATAAATTGAAACAGAGCGGCCCGTTCTACCTGCACGAAAGTGACAGGCAGCTCACGGGCAAGATCAATTATAGCGTGAATGGAGGCGAAACCCAGTCGGCCTCCTTCTCGATGGCTGCCGCAGGCGATTTCGGGCGCAACCACACCTGGATCGTCTATGGCTTCTTCAACGACGGTGATTTGCTCGAGGTGATCGCCGTCTATTTGAAAGACTGGGAAAACAATGTCAGTGCCAATGCCAATGATGAATTATATAACTGGTAAGGGCAAGGCAGTGCTGGCCCTGGTGCTGGTCTGCCTGCTGTGGGCTTGTTCCGACGATCATCGCCGCGAGGGTGACACCCTGCGCCTGTTGCCCTATGCCGGTGAGTACAGTCAGCCGGCTCCCGCGACCAAGGCCACGGTGACGGTGCCCACCTCCTACAGCGCCTACACCAGCCTGTTCCCCAGAACCAATGGCGTATTGCCCGATTTCAGCGTTTTCTTCACCCAGTCGGGTGTCAACCAGACAACCAACGATGTGCTGCGCTATCAGGTCAACGACAATGTCTGGCTGTCGTCTGTGAAAATCAAGGACATTCCCTATTATATCTACGGCTACATGCCCGCCGACTTGGGTACGGGTGTCACCATACTGCCGCTCAACAGCAACTATGCCAACGGGGCGCAGCTCACTGTCATCGGACTCCATCCGGTGCTGCAGGACGATCCCTGTGTCATTGTCGGGGTGCGCGGGGTGACCAGCCGCGATGCCGATGCCAACCTGCAGCTGGGCAATTTCCTCTATCAGGGCCAGCCGCTGGGCGAGAACTTTGTCTATCTGCTGCTCGACCATCTCTATGCACGGCTCGACTTGAAATTCCGCATAGGCAGTCGCTACAATGCGCTGCGCGACATCAAGGTGAAATCGGTCAGCTTGAGTGTGGCCGGTGTCGGCACCGTGACGGCAACCGCCACCCTGACGGGCAACACCTCGGGTACGAATCCTTTCACTGCATTGAGTTTCACCCCGACGGGCAGCAACTATACGCTTGTGCCTGTCGAGAGCGACGAGGGCATCCTTCTGGACGAGACCGAGCCGCTTTCGGCCACCGTCTGCTTTGCGCCCGGCATGAGCTATACCACCTTGGGATTCAAGCTGACCACTGTCTATGATGTTTACGACCGCAAGGGCAATCTGATTCAGGCCAACCGCCAGGCCGAGAACGACCTGAGCCGTCTGGCAGCCGTCACCTCCCTGACGCGCGGACAGCAGGCCACCATCAATCTGACGGTCAACCCCGACTTCCTCTATCAGTTGTCGGATCCCGATTTGGATAATCCTACTATTGTTCTGAATTGAATATGCAATATACACTTCCGACATATAAGTTTCCTGGCAGACGGCCGATGATGGTCGTTGCGGTCTTGTTTTGCCTGATCTGCGGCAACGGCGTGCTCCGTGCCCAGGATCCGGAACCCGAGCCTGCTCCTACTCCTGCACCTATCAGCATTGTCATTCAGGGCGATGTCTATGGCGGCGGACGCAATGGTGCGGTAGGTACCGGCAAGACCACGGCCACGGAATCCACTCCCCAGTCGGAAGTAAGGCTCAACAGCGGCGCGCTCAATGATCCGACCACGACCGTGAGCATCTATCAGGGCCAGATCCGCACCGTCTTCGGCGGTGGTGAGAACGGACGTACCTACGGCGGCACCAACGTGCTGGTCGGACAGTCCGACCTCAACAATTGTCCTGTCAGAATCGGCGGCACAATAGGCGGTACCAACTGGACGGGCACCATCCACGGCGGTCTGTTCGGCGCCGGTGACGGTGCTGCAGCCTATGTCTTTGGCCACAGCCTGGTCACCATCCAGGCCGGTACCCTCCACCAGAACATCTACGGCGGCGGCAACCAGGCCGACCTGATGGGAACGACCTCTGTGGTGCTGCAAGGCGGTGACTTCCGCGGCGTAGTGTTTGGCGGTGCCCGTATGGCCGACATTTTCGGTTTCAGCTTTGTGGATATCGATGGTGCGCATGCCAAGACCGATTTGGTTGTGAACACCGTTTATGGCGGTAACGACATTTCGGGCAACATCACCTCTTCGAGCAACTGGCCCTGGACGGCAACCACTGCCTTGACTTTGCCTACTGCCCTGAGCCATGCCGGCGACTATAGCATCACCACGAGCAACAACTCCTTCCTGCATTCGAGCGTGGAAGTCAGTGGCAAGCATATCTTTGTGGGCCAGCTCTTTGGCGGCGGTAATGGCGATTACGCCTACAGCGGTTCAGGCCCCTATTCCTATACCATGTCCACCGGACTGGCCGACGATCCTGAGACGGAGAGTGTCAATGAAAGCGTCAAAACTTTCACCGACCTGAATAAGCCTGAGGTAAACAAAACTTATCTGGAGCTCAAGGGTGGTACCTTCGGTTATGTCTATGGCGGCGGTAACGCAGCCAACGTGACGGGCAGTGTCGATATCTGTATCGACAACACCAGCTCGGTCATCTCCTCGACTGTACTCGACGGCATCATGAAAACCGGTGAGCCGGCCAGCTTCGAGAACGCCACCCGTCTGACCGACATGGGCATCAACTGGACCACCTTCACCGACGAATATCAGTTTGTACGCGTGTTCGGCGGCAACAACAAGGCCGCTATGAATATCCGTCCTACCTGGCATCTGCTGCGGGGTAGCATCAACAACCTCTACAGCGGCGGTAACGAGGGTTCCATGACCAGCCCGACGGGTCTGATCCTGTCGCTGACCAGCCCCAATATGACCGTCAACAATGTCTTCGGCGGCTGCCGCAAGGCCGATGTCGATCCGCGCGGCGACAAGGGTGCTGGCTTTGACATGCCCGCCGAGACCTTCGAGGGCGAGACCATGGAGGCCGGCTTTGCCGCCCGTGTCATCGTCAAGGCCGGACACATCAACAATGTCTATGGCGGCAATGATATCTCGGGTAATGTCTATTATGGCGCCAACGTGCACATTCTGAGCAATATCGACAGCGATGTCTATGGCGGTGGCAACGGCTCCTACGCCTATACCGACAACTCTCAGTTGGCCAGTGACTTGCTCTATGGCGACTTCTATTACGATCCTTCGACGGCCGCTTCTTCGGTCGAGGCCTTGAATCTGTTCCGTCCCAACACCGAGTCGGTGTCGCTCTCGGTCAAGGGCGCCAGCGATGCAAATCCCACTACGATAGGCGGTTCGATCTATTGCGGCGGCAACAGCACCTCGCTGCGCAACGACAATGCAGGTGAAGCTACCGCCAAGCTGAAAATCGGTTCCTATGTGGTGGCCGACCGGGTCTTCCTGGGCAACAACGGTATCGACATGGTCGATGTCTCGGCCGGTGGCGTGCTGGCAAAATATGCCGGTACGGTCGAGGACGTCGGGGGTACGACCCGCGACTTCAGTACGCTCGATCTGACGAATGCCGCCACCTTCGCCACCTATATGGACGGTGTGGCCATGAGTATTCTGCCCGAGGTCGATTTCGCCAGCGATTATGTGGCCTATTCCACCAAGTTCGGTTCGTTCTTCTGCGGCGGTAACGTGGGCAGTATGACCTATGCCGGCGTGAACGACATCGCCTTCAACGACAAGGTGATCATCTTCGAAAGCCTGGTGGGCGGCTGCAACAACGCAGACGTGCCGGCCCATGCCGGCCTGAACGCCGCCTACAAGGGTGGTATCCTGGGTTCGCCGGCCGAACAGGCCTCCTATGTCGATGGCAGCGGCAATATCAAAGACCGTCTGCATCTGACCTTGAACGGCTTGCATCTGCAGCCCATGCGTTGGAAGAAAAATGGTAACGGAGACTACATTCTCGACGACAACGACAACCGTCAACTTGAATGGAACACCTTCGACAGCCGCACCGGTTTGGCAGTCGCCCCGCCGACCGAACTGCCTGCTGCCAATGCTCAAGGCAACAACATAAGTACCGAAGACGACATCTATCGCCGTTTGGTAGGCGGTAATGTCTATGGCGGTTGCTACACTTCGGGTCATGTCAACGGCAATGTGGTCATCAACCTCGACGCCACGCTTACCGACCGTAACATCATTTTCGACAAGGTCGATGAAGACTCGCTGGGTGTCAAGCTATATGATAACACCCACTATCTCATCAAGGAGCGTCGTTCGGGTGTCTTGCTCGACGAACAGGGTATGGATGCCCTGGGCACATCGCTCAATGTATTCGGCGGCGGTTACGGTGCGGCCACCCAGATCTGGGGCAGCACCACCATCAACCTGAACAAGGGCTACACCTTCCAGATATTCGGCGGTGCCGAACAGGGCATTATCGGTAAGTTGGAAGACGGCGATCCGGCTGTTTACAACCCGCAATACAGCACCTATATCAATATGGACGGCGAGCTGCCCGGCGTGGCCCGTTTGGCCACTGGCGACAGTCCCGACATCGCCGAAGCCGAATTTATCTACGGCGGCGGTTTCGAAGGTTTGATCCTGGGCAATACCCAAATCAACCTGGGCAACGGACGTATCTTCAACTCCTTCGCCGGCAGCTGTAATGCCGATGTGCTGGGTCATACCGAGACCTATGTGGGCCGCGGCAGCAGCGACGATGCCAACCTGGGCTTCCCCTGGGTGCGCGACCACATCTACGGTGGTAACGACCTGGGCGGCCGCATCCGCGGCAGTGCCGATTTCTCGGACCGTGTCAGCGCCACGGCACTGGCCATGGTCTATAACCCGACTGGGGCAGCCTCACCTGCCGTATTGGAGGCTTCGGCCTATACCGAATACATGCAGGGCCGTGTGGAGAACATCTTCGGCGGCTGCTATGGCGACTACGACTATAAAAACGACTTACACTATCGCGATTATGTGAATGCCGATGGCAGTTACAAGCCCGGCTTTACCAAGCCCCGCTTGGACAATGCCTTCATCAACTTCAAACCTGCGACGACCAACCCGCGCAACTCGGTGGCCCGATTGTTTGGTGCCGGCCAGGGCGCTTCGGGTGAAATCGGCAAGGACTCGCTGCAGACCCGGAGCTATATCCTGGTGGATATCGCCTCCTCGACAACCAATTTCCGTAATATGGAAGTGTTCGGAGCCGGTGACTACAGCGGTCTGGGCATGGGTGTGGATCCTGCCACCGCTTTGGCCAATACCGACAGCATCACGGCAGCTGCGGTCATCGACCTGGCCCGCGGACAGATCGGCAGCGTCTATGGCGGTAGCCACAACGAAGGTGTGACCCGCCGTACGGTGGTCAATGTGCCGACAGCTTCGACCATCAAGCTTTACAATATTTTCGGCGGTGCCTACGGTCTGACCAACGAGGTGCCTTGCGATGTGTATGAATCGCGCGTGAACTACTACGGCAGCGGCGCCCTGAACTCGGGTGGTGTCTATGGCGGCAACAACAACGCCCGCCGTACGCTCTACAGCCGTGTCGATATCGCTGCCACGGTATGGAACAATCTCGACGCCGGCTACACGGGCTATGTCTATGGCGGCGGCTATGGTGAAAACACTTGGTCGCAATATACCGAGGTCAACATCAACCAGGGCGGTTCCGTTTATAAGGTGTATGGCGGCGGCAGTGCGGGCAAGGTGCTCAACGGAGTCTCCATTGCCGCTTGGAAAGCTCAAATCGAGGCCGATGTGGAAGCCTGGGAATCCGGCGGTAGCATACCTGCCGAAAAGCCTGACCTCATGGCCCTCGACCTGACGTTGGGTGCCGGCTACGAGGAAGACAACGGTAGCGGCAACTCCCGGCCCAACGCCGTGACAGGCTATCGCAACGAATTCAAGAACACCATCCTGGCCAAAGGTAGCAAGTTGGCCGAAGATATCCTTGGCGGTCGCGTACACGACCGCGACGGCTTTGTGCGCAAATACAACACCAACGTCCACATCAACAAGGGCGGCTATGTCGATGGCTACTGCTACGGCGGCGGCTATGGCGAGAAGGCTATCGTCAGCGGCTACACCTATATCGATGTGCTGGGCGGCACGGTGAACCGTGACGTCTATGCCGCCGGTGAAAGCGGTGCTGTGACAAGGCTCTATGTGCCCTCGAGCTACGAACCGATGAACGATCCCCGTACCTTTGTACCGGCCACCAACGCCTACCTGCGCGGCGGCATGGTGCGTAACCTCTACGGCGGCGGTTGGCGTGGCGACGTGGGCTACCACGATGCCTCGACCACTTCGACGGCCAACGACATTGACGGCTATACCAATGTGGTGATCGGTCACATGGCCTCTACCAGCTACTATAATGGTATTCCCGCTGTGATGCGTAACGCCTACGGCGGCGGTGAAGGTGGCTCGGTCTATGGCTCGACCTGCCTCAATATGAACAACGGCTATGTCGGTTTCCGTTTCACGGGGGCCGACGGCGATCACTCCCAGGCTTCCGACTACCGTGAAGAACTGGAAGACAGCGGTTATCCCACACCCAACACCTTCCTCGACGACGCCGGCAACTTGTTCGGCGGCGGTTATGTGGCCAACAGCTATGTGGATACCACCTTTGTCAACATGTGGGGCGGCGTAGTGCGCAGCAGCATGTACGGCGGCGGCGAGATCGGTCCCATCGGCCGTGGTACGCTCCGCTCCGATGCTACAACCGAAGGCGCCTTTGTCAACGGTGAAGCCAAGATCTACAAAGGCGGTCTGGCCAAGGTGCTGATGCAGAACGGCCATGTCCGCAAGGATGTCTTCGGTGGCGGCCGAGGTTACGACAACTGGGGCGGCGACGGTACCAAGTTCTATACGGCCGAACAGGTGGCTGCCATGGACCTCGGCATCAAGGGCTATGTCTTCGGTCAGACCGATGTCCACATCTACGGCGGTGAAATCGGTATGAGCAACAATGTGGCTGCCAATGCCGGTGGCTACGGCAATGTGTTCGGCGGCGGCAACATCGGCCATGTCTATAGCTCGGTGGGCAAGAAGGTGGGCAGCAATCCCGACAATATTTCGGAAACTACCGGTCTGCCCGTCGATGGCGGCGGTTTCTACTATAAGGATGGTGACAAAACCAAGGAAATGACCGCCGACTGCAATGTCGAAGTGGCCCCCCACTGCCTGGTCACCGCTGCCGGTGGTGTCACTATTGGAGACAGTACTTTTGCCCAATACTCCTACGTTCCCATCGAATACCTCAACCTTTTGGGCAACCGCTACGATGTCACATGGAACAGCCTCGACATTTCTGGTGTGACCATCCACAATGCCGTGTTTGCCGGCGGTAACGTATCGGCCGGTAGCGACCTGATGTATGTCAACACCGTCACGGTGTTCGGCAACGCTGTGGCTGCCCTGCGCGACGTCTTCAACCGCGACCTGATATCCATCGGTGCGGAGCATATCGGCGGTCTGTACGGCGACGGCAACCTCACCTTTGTCGATGGCTACCGCGAATTGCACATCGACAACTACGGCACCGACTACTATGGCCTGGATGAAACCATCACCAAGGCAGAGTACAACGCACTGAGCGACCGCGAACGTGCTTACTTCTCGCTGAACTATCAGTGTATTAAGAGCTTTACCTACGATGGAAAGAACTATTCGCCGGGCAACAAGATGACACTCGACGAATTTGCCGAAGTCTTCAAAAACGAGGATTATTATGCTGCCCACCACGAACCCGATCCCGAGTATTGGGTAGAGCTGGGTTTCTGCTCCATCTATGCCGGCCGACTGATGAACACCGTACAGCGTGCCGACCTGGTGGGCGTGTTCGGCAGCCGCATGGTGATGCAGGGAGCCCTGGACCGCGTGCCTGAAAAGGTGGACTACACCAACTACACCATCAACCGTGTGGGCGAGGTATCGCTCAACAAGCGCTATGATCCGTCCGATGCGTCGAAATTGCACGAAAACTATTTCGGCATGTACAACATCGTCAACTACTTGGGCAACCTCACGAGCGATGTCTTCTTCTCGGATACGCGTGTCACCGACAGCAGCAACCCCGAACATGAAGCCACCGGCGGCTCCTACTACGACTGGAAACTGGCCAAGGCCGGCCGCAACAACCGCAACAACGCCACCAGTGAAAACCTGGTGGCCCTGGCATCGGGTGTCTATTTGGAGCTGATCAACGAATCGAGCGAAAAGAGCGGCACCACCAATTGGGGCTATATCACCGGTGTGGTCCAGCTCGACCTGATCGACGTGATGCAGGGCTTGGGCGGCGGCTATGTCTATGCCAAGAACGAGCATGGTGCCAAGACCTACCACGAGGATTGGGACCAAGTGTTGCTCTCGCCCTACAACATTGCCATGAACGCCCGTACCTACCGCCGATTCACCTACGACGAGAGCAATCTGGCAGTGGTGGAGACTTCGGGCAACTTCGTACACAATACCAAGCAGATTGTCGATGACTGCTATCCGGCACAGAACTCCTACGAGGGTCCCGACGCTTCGCCCGCCCACTACTGGTATGTGAAGGGTTCGGTCTATGTCTATAATCAGATCATCTCGGCCTATACGGGTGCGCCCAACTCCTATCCCGAGTCCATTTCCATTCCGGTCACCATCACGGCCGCCTCGAACGGACGTCTCCAACTGCGCGACGTACAGCCCAACCTCTATGCCTACTACGACCAGTATGGCGAGCCTCTGGGCCGGACGGGTGGAGAAGATGCGTTCATCGCCAACAACATCACCTATCGTGCCGGCGATCCCATCGACTACTGGAGCTATCAGCAGTTGACTGTGGCCGAACAAGCCAAGTTTGTGCCGATGGTCTATGTCACCATCGCGGAATGCCAGATAGGCGATGATACCTATCCCAAGGGCTATGTCCTGCTGCCCGCCGAATACGAATCCATGAAGGCGGCTCATTCGACCGTCTATCATACCCAGCAGGAACGCGATGTCGATTTCGACTTTGTGTTCCGTCCGACCAACAACCTGGGTCACGACACGGGCTATACGCTCGAGTTCGGCATGAACAACCCTGTCGACTGGAACAAGTACTACACGCTCACCAGCAACTCCAGCCCGACGATTTCCACTGCCGACTATGACGCCCTGTCGGAGGGCGACAAGGCTCTCTACACCGCAGGTCCCACCTATCGGCCCACGACCAGTGCCGTCTATGGCCAGCGCAGCTACGAAGTGGGTGAGATCATCACTTCGGATGTAGTCAACGCCTATCCTTCCACTTTTGTCGCCGGTCGTACCGACCAGGCCTCTGTGGAACGCGCCTATGTGGTGACCACCGAACTGACCACCCAGGACAAGAATGGCAACACGCAGCATCTCTATCCCGGTACGCCCATTGTCGAGTCGTCCTACACGGCCAGCCAGTGGTCGGCCATCTCCGGCAAAGTTTCGCTGGCCACAGTCTGCACCAGCACGCTGCAGCTCACCGAGACGGAATACGTCTATGCCGGCAATCTGCTCTCCGCGGCCGAAATCACTGCCTTGGAGGCTCGCTACGCCGAATTGACCGGTAAGACTGCAGAAGAGTCCAGAACCATCCTGAGCGAATATCTCTCGGATGCCTACTACTGCACCGAGGCAGGTCTCTACGGCGGTGACTACTACGAGGCGGGCAAGGCCTACACTGCCCTGAATTCGTGGAACACCATGTCGGCCGCCGACAGAGCATCGTTCCTCTACAACTACGATGCACTCGACCTGCTCATCGATCCGGCCTATGGCGGCACTTACGGCTACAAGCAGCAGTACGACGGCTATGTGCCCGGCAGCGGCACCTCGCCCCAGTATGCCGGATGCACGCCCCTCGATCCGAAGGTCTATTCGGTGCCCCAGCCCATCGACTACAATGCCCAGTACAATGGTAATCAGAATCTGACTTACACGGACGAAAGCGGAAATACTGTGACGATCGAACCCGACAGTCTGCTGTCGCGTCTGCAATTTGAGGACATCCCCAACGAGCGCATGCACTATTCGCCCATCGCCATTACCAGTCCGGGCAACTATTACATCGTGCGTGAACCCTTCATCGTCAAGGATGTGCCCTATACCACCGGTCAGGTGCTCTCTACCGACACCTACAACAGCCTGTCGGATCTGCAGAAGGCAAATATCTATGTCTTCACGGCCGATGCGGCCCACGCCGGCACCTTGCAGGGCGAAGTGTACAGTACGGTCACCTATTTCTTCTGCCGCGAAGACTACTATGTCAACGAGAAGGGTGAAGGTGTGCCTGTGACCGACATCGACGGCCATACCTATACGACAGGCGACCAAGTGCCCAAGCTGACGATGATCACCGAGGCAAGCTACAACAATCTGGTCAATCTGCAGAGCAACTTTGTCATCCGTGGCATCGCACCTCGTGGCAACACCACGCTCTATGTATCGCGCGAGTCCGACATCTACGACCTGAGCACCGAAAAGATCATCACGGTGATCTTCTCGTACGAATATCAGGAAAGCGATGAATCGGGCAACAACGTCACCCCGATCAGCGAGCGCCACATCATCAACATCCACATCCAGTTCAAGAGCGGTGTGCCCGAAATCGGCCAGTTGAGCGCTCCGGCCATCGTACTGCCCGGCAGCACGGTGGGTATGAAAGTGCCTTCGGTGAGCCCCGGTGCCTTCGAAATCACCTCTTCGGGCTGGGAGATGTATGCCACCCAGCACGATGCCGAGAGTCACTTGAACGGCCAGCCCTACTACAACACGACTACGCCCATGTACTGGTATCAGAACGGCTACTATGTGGCCTACTATGCGCAGACCTACCTGGGCAAGACCTACTCCAACCCCGTCCAGTTCAGCGTGGCCAACTATCACGACCTGGCCAAGGTAATGAGTGATACCGAGCACCACTACTTCATCGACCACGAAGATGTGGACCGTGCCTCGAAGATTTATGTCAACAATGCATCGACCGGCCTCGACCAGCTGTCCGATCTGATCAACTTGAGCTTCATCGAGAAGACCTACGACCAGGATGAGCAGCCCGTAGCCGTGGCCAGCGGCCCGCTTGCAGGTCACGTGCCCTTCGAAGACCGTATCGAAGGCGGTGCCAACCTCGAATTCATCCTGCGCACCAACCTCGACCACAGCGGTTCGGCCTGGAGCCCGATTGCCAATGGCGAAGGTGAATGCTTCGAGGGTACGCTGCACGGCGAAGGCTACACCATCAGCGGTCTGGACCACTCGCTCATCGGACACCTCTGCGGCAATGTCTATAACCTGGGTGTAACGGGTTCGTTCACGGGCGCCGGCGTGGCCGACCAGGGCGACGGCTATGTGGAGAACTGCTGGATTTCGACCACCGGCACACCGGCCAATGGCGTCTATGCCGTGCTGGGCAATCCTACGCGCAGCGGCGAGACCGACCTCTTGCAGGTGGTCAACTGCTACTATCCCGAGACCGATGTCTATGCCGTGCCTGCGGATGATTCCCACGGTATGGCTACGGCCAAGAGCGAGCAGGCCTTCTACAATGGTGAGGTGACCTACGATTTGAACGGCTTCTACCTGAATAAGCGCTATTACGACAATGTCGACCGCAATTCGCTCGACGTCAACGGCTACGAATACAGCTACTTCTACACCAACAGCGAGGGCAATCTGGCCGTCGGTACCGGCTACTACGAGCCCGACTACACGCACTATCTCTCGCCCAGGACGCTCTATTCGGGCACGCAGCCTGTGCCGCAGTACTTCGGCTATGTCGAGCACCGCTATGCCGACGGCGACTTTGTCTATGCCGGCGGAAGCATCCCCGAAGATCCCGATGTGCGTCAGTATATCGACGATCAGACCAATGAGTTCTATCCCATCTGGCCCGACGACTATGTCTACTTCGGACAGATGCTTAACTACGGCTACGACGAAGAATATGCCGAACAGGTCGATCCTTCGCGCATCAACAAGTCGGGCGGCCGCCTGCGTCAGACCGGTTCCAACCGGGTATATCGTGCTCCGGCCTACTTCCGCAGCAAGACCATGGGCGAGGCCTACTTCAACCCGAAGGCCTACTTTGCCGCCATCTCGAACGACGAGCAGAACGAGCCTTATCCCGGCATGACGGCTATCGACTTCACCGGCTACAACGATGTGGCCAACGGCTACCATCAGGGTGAGGATGCCAACGGTCGCTTCTTCGCTCCGTTGCTCGACGACAACGGTCTGAGAGGCTTCAAGAGCGTCGACCTGACCCGCAACCTGCTGGTCTATGTACCGGCTGCAACGGCTGTGCTCACCGATGCTGTGACGATGACCAACACTGTCTTGAGTGAAGCTTTGAACGAACCGGCCTACAGCGAGACCAACACCACTTATCGCACTGTGGCCCGGGCCGATACGGTCAACTTCCAGGGTCATGCCGTCTATCAGAACGGTGGCGCCTACGTGGCCACCAACGATCACCTGCTCATCGACAAGCAAGACTTCAACGCACCTATCCAGTACGACTTCGCCTCCGGCAAGCGTATGTGGTACCAGCGCACGCCCGACAACTACGTCGATATGACGAAGGGTTGGGAAGGCATCAGCTTGCCTTTCGATGCCGAACTCGTGACCACCCAGACCAAGGGCGAAATCACCCACTTCTACGCCGGCAGTCGCTCGGCCGATGCTACAAGCGGCAGCAAGTGGGGTCATGAATACTGGCTGCGCCAATACAACGGCGGCAGTATCTCGACCGAAAACAGCGACCTCTTCATGGCCGGCTTCGAATATCCTGCAGCAGGTAACAAGGGAGACAAGGAATATACCAACACCTTCCTCTTCGACTACTACTATCAGAACAATTCGAATGCCCGTCAGGATGCCAACACCGACCTGTATCAGCAGCAGTATTATGCTACTGCCCATACGCATGAGGACTATGGCTATTCGGCTGCGGCTACACCTTATATCGTCGGCTTCCCGGGCACGACCTACTATGAGTTCGACCTGAGCGGCAACTTCACGGTGGCTCATCCGCGTCAGTCGGTGGCTCTCGTACCGAGGCAGCTCATCACCTTCGCTTCTGAACCGGGTGCCCGCATCCGTGTGAGCGACGACGAACTGGCCTCCGTCACCGAAAACGGCTACAGCTTCGTGCCCAGCTACATGAAGCAGACGCTGACTGCCGGCGATGCCTACGTGCTCAGTGATGATGGCAGTAGCTACGAATTGACGGCCGCAGCCACCGAGGTAGAGCCCTTCCGGCCTTACTTCACGCCGGCTCCGTCGCCCGCTCCTGTACAGCCTGCTCCGGCCCGACCGGTACAGACCATCTACATCGGCGGCATGAACGAAAGCCGTCCGCAGGCTGCTCTGCCTGGTGAAGGTTCGCTCAACATCTACGGCAGCCGCCTGACCATCTGGGTCGATAACACCATGGAGACGGCCCAGACGGTGGTTGTGACCAATGTGGCCGGTATCCAGGTGGCTCGCGTCCAGGTGGCTCCGGGCACCAAGGCTGCCATCCCGGTCGATGTGGAAGGTATCTACATTGTGAACCGCCACAAGATTGGTGTAACGAGGTAAAGAAACCATGTCGGGGCCATCGCATGAACGACCCGACCAAATAAAAGGGAAGAGAGAATGACTCAAAATATGACTCGAAATTCGAACAGACATAACATAGGAATCGACCAGACCAACAAACAACACAACGCCGATGGCTCGAAGATGGCTCGGAGATGGTTCGGAGATGGCTCGAAGATGCACGGCAACATTTCAAGACTGAAATATGCCCTCCGCCTCGCGGCTGTCCTGTTGGTGATGATGGTAGGGGGTGTCGGTGTAAAAGCAGCGAATTATGTGTTCTACAATTCCACCAACGGCTATATCTACAACAATGGCAATAATGGAGGCGTGACTACATCATTTACAAAAAGTTGTATTTGGGTATCTGGAGCAACTCTGAGCACCACGTCTACAAATATCTACTCCTACACTGACAATTCTAAATACATGCGTGGCGGCAATGGCTCGTTCTCTCTTGGTAACACCCAGAGCAACTGGCAATTAAGAAATAGCGTGTTGGCATATCGCACAACAGGCATTGTCGCTAATTCTTATCATGTTTACTGGACTGGCTCAGCTCTTTCTTGTGCCAGGAACCAGAGTGGAAGAGGATTTACTCCATACGCTTTAGATATCAACAGCAGCACGCCCTCCAACCCAACAATAAGCATCACAGCTGCAGCGGCATTATCGAATGGCAAAATACAGCTCTCCAGTAACGTTACTGGCACATATACACCAAGCTATTCCTATGCTGATGTAAGAAACTACAATGCTAATTCTACCACAAGATATTATTGGACTTCAAATACCGAAGCGACTACCACTCAACCCGCAAGCATTACCAGCTGGGGCGATGCTACCAAAACCTGGACTGTCACCACTGGTGGCTCCTATGCAAGCGTCAATAGCGATGGTCTGGTGACCATCACCGGCAACCCCACTGGTAATATTGTTGTTACCCTCACTGTCACTAAGGGCGGCTATTCAGGGACCCAGACCTTCACACTGACACGCACCACCGTCGCGCAGAACGTCACCAGTGAGACTGTGATGACCAGCCCCACCATGAGTCCCAACTCTGTAGCACTCTACTATAACGAAGGTAACCAGGCTTTTACATCATCAGCCTCGGCCACCACTACTACAACCACCATCCCCGCCCACACCACCCTCACAGGTGGCGGCAATACCTACTATTATTACAACGGAACGCTCTATACCAGCACCGACGGCTTCAAAAATGTCGCTGAGACACACCCCGACGTCACCCTCACCTGGAGCCTCAGCGGCGACGCCGCCAGCTACCTGACGCGCACGCCCACCACGGGCACCAGCACCACGGTGACGCACTCCTCACAGAGTCCATCGGACCTGACGGCCACGCTGACCGTCACGGCCTCGGCCTCGGGCGCCAGCAACAAGACGGCCACGGCCACCATCACGGCCTACGGCCCCATGGCGGCGCCCACCATCACGCGCACGGGCAACAGCATCAGCCTGTCCACTACCAGTACAGGGGCCACCATCTACTACACTACTGATGGCAGCACGCCGACCAGCAGTAGCACGCCATATACCGGCCCCTTTGACTTAACGGCCAGCCCCACCACGGTAAAGGCCATCACCATCCGTGACAGCCACAGTTCGGGTGTCACCACGCAAACATTGTCCATGGTGCTGCCTACGCCTGTCATCACCATCGGCAACACGGGTTCGGCCACCATTGCCGCCGGAGCCAATACACCGGCCGGTACGACTATTCATTATACCACAGACGGTTCCACCCCGACCTCCTCTTCTGCCACCTATTCCTCGGCCGTCCAGCTGACCAATCCGCAGACCATCAAGGCCATCGCAATCAAATCGGGCTACACCGATTCTGAAGTGGCCACAGCCGACTATATCTCTTCCGGCGCTTCCGGCAGCCTGATTATCCTCGACGATCGCGAAGACCACACCTGGACCTATTACAGCGGCATCGATGCCTCGGTGGATGGTGGTAACTACAATACCAACTATGCAGGCAAAATGTACAGTCCCAATCCCCGCAATGTGAAAATCACATATAACGGTGTGAACGGTGTCAATAATAGTAGTACAACGGTGAAGGTCTCCATCTCCGAAAACGAGACTTCGTTTGTGTATTACAAAACCCTCGAGGAAGGCAGTACTAGTGGCGAGTATCCCTATCAGGTGATCAGCAATCCTTTCAGTGTCCGTCCTTCCACGGGTAGTGGTAACAGTAAAGTTTACTACGGGTTTGCTGGTTGGAAGATTGTCAGCGGTGGTGAGTATATCAAGAACCATAGCAATAATGATGTGCTTCTTCTTGATGAAGAGATTGTGTTTAGTAATCTTCCTTATCCTAGTGTCAACTGTACTTCTGCCGAAATTGTCTTTGAAACTACGTGGACTCAGGCCAATGTACGAACCGGCAATAATATCACCACGATGCTGAGCAATTTCAATGGTGGAACATACGAAACCAACTTTGCGGTATTGACGGGCGCATATACTACTGCCTGGACCGGCAACAAGAATGTCACTGTCACCAGTGTCTATCCCGACGGAAGCAGTGACGTCCGTGCAAACAATGTATATACCTACCTCAATGTTACGGTTAACTCGGGTTATACCGTCAAATACGAGTACATCAATATCAACAACAATAATACCACTTGCTCGATGGGTACTGGCACCAAGACGCTTTACATAGGTCGTGGCGTCAGCAATACTACGGCAAATGGTGTCGTGTGCAATCTGATTCAAGGATATGATGGTTCCATTAATAGTGGAGGTCTAGGCTACACTCTCAAAATAGAAAGCGGTATCTACAACTACTTGACCTACATTAAAGGATACGAAGGAAGTGGAACAGGTAATACTGTCACCGGCACAGTGTCTGTGAAAGGTGTTCTTGGTTGCGATTATGACCGCGCCAAAAATGACAACACTAAGCTGAAGATTCAGCAGCAGATAATAATGGGATACGGTACCAATTCTAGTACTGCACTGCTTCGAAGTGCCACGGCTGGTCAAGAAGTACTCAATGTCACATTCAAGAGTGGTAGCTTGCATTCCAGCTTGTCAAATGCTGGAACCGCTGTCGCTAATGAGAGTTTCTATATCGGTGTTGGTAACTCTCATTGTCCTGGATACCGTATCTTTACTATGGAAGGCGGCGAGATGTGGAGCTTGGCTGCAGGTCTTTGCCAGAACACAGCCACCACTAATAGTGTCCGTTTCAGAATTAAAGGAGGTCTTATCAAGGGTTCCATCTATGGCTCTGCTGCTAACGCCAACTCATACGGCTACAAGCAAATGATTATTACCGGTGGTCAGATTAAAGGTTGGATCGCCGGTGGTGGTAATGGAACGAGTAATAATGGCGGTACGACAACCGGAAGTTCTTATATATACGTAGGAGGAAATACTCGCGTTGATAGCGAAGGTAGCAATACAAAGATTAACAGCTCGCTAGGTGGACAGGTGTTCGGCTCTGGTTCTGGCGTTGATGGTTCAACCACCTGGGGCGAGATGCTTTATGGCTCCAATGTGGTCATTGCCGATAATGCTTATATCGAAAGGTATGTATTTGGTGGCGGTAACTTTGGATGGACGGATGAATATGCCAACATTTATCTTACCGGTGAAGGTATGTCTGTCGGCAAAGTCTTTGGTGGAGCCAATCAGAACAAAGGTGACAATGTAAGAATCTACATGACCGGTGGCACTGTCCGTGAAGGTCTATACGGCGGTAGCAATACCACTGGTACCATCAACTACAATGTAGAGATGCATATCAACGGTGGTCAGGTGGGCACCAGTTCTTCTTTGGCCAATATTCACGGTGGTGGATATGGTAGTCCGACACGCGTAAGCCAGAATGTAGAAATTACCCTTGGCACCTTGGGTCAGACCACTCCTGGTGTTACAGTATATGGTGATGTCTATGGTGGTTCGGCTTTGGGCTATGTGAATGGTACAGCTGCGACCAATACCTATCATACCTATGTTACTTTGAACAAGGGTATCATTAACGGTTCGCTCTATGGTGGTGGACTGGGTGACGGCTCTACGGCTGCCAACGTTTATGGTCCTGTGCAGGTGAAGGTATATGGCGGTAGCGTCAGAAAGACTGATAGCAATGGCGCTAACGGATCGGGTGGTGTATATGGTGCCAACAATGTCAATGGTGCGCCGCAGCGCGCAGTGACGGTAGACATCTACGGTACCGACCCGGCTCCTTCTGCTAATGAATATGCGCTCTTTGCCGTCTATGGCGGCGGTAATGCGGCCAACTATACTTATGGCAACAGCTACCCGAAGGTGACCGTGCACAACTGTAGCAATAGTATCGAATATGTCTATGGCGGCGGTAATGCGGCAGCGGTTGCATCTACCGATGTCACCATCTACGGCGGTAACGTCATTGGAAATGTGTTTGGCGGTGGTAATGGTACGGTAACTGCGGCTAATGTCACAGGAAGCACTTTGACAAAGATATACGGTGGTACGATCTTGAGGGTCTTTGGCGGTAGTAACAGCCAGGGTTCGATTGGCGGTACCATCACTGTCAATGCCGAAAGCCAGACGGAGAACGGCACCAACCCCATCACTGGAACGGCATTCGAACGCTGTCCCATCCAGGTTGGCGAGCTCTATGGCGGTGGCAACATGGCCAACAGTAATGTCGGTGCCATCAGCATAGGCTGTATGGAAGATGGTGATATGATTGACTACGTCTACGGAGGTGCCAATCAGGCCGACATCACGGGCAACATCAACCTGACGATGACGGGTGGCCGCGTGGGCAACCTCTTCGGCGGCAACAATACCAGCGGTAATATTTCCGGATCGATCACGGTCACTGTCAATTGGAACGGCACATGCTCCGATAGCTACCTGGGCAACGTGTTCGGTGGCGGTAATTTGGCTACTTTCGGCACGGCCCAGAGCCCCAAGGCTCCGGCTGTCAACATCCTCAATGGTACTGTCAGCGGCAACGTTTATGGCGGTGGTAAGGGTAATTTGGTCGATGAAGAAAATCGTGGACAGGCTGGTAAGGTAACCGGTAATCCTACTGTAACCATCGGTGATAGCGATGCCAACCACACGGTTACTGTATTGGGTGATGTCTATGGCGGCGGTGACGCGGCCGACGTGGATGGTGTGCCTGTCATCGAGGTCAACGATTGTGGCACGGCTGTGGGCAATGTCTATGGCGGTGGTAACGCGGCTGATGTCAAGGGCACTACGGTCACTATCTACGGTGGTACCATCGGAGATGTCTTCGGTGGTGGCCACGGCGACAAAGATGCTACTAATCCTGAGAAATATGCCGATGTCGATGGCAGTGTCGCCCTCGATATCTATGGCGGTACAATAGACCGTGTCTTTGCCGGCTCTAACAGCCGTGGTGAAATTACGGGTACTTCGTATCTGACTATCAATAAGAACGGTAGCTGCGCCATGAAGATCGGCCAGGTCTATGGCGGCGGCAACGAAGCAGCAGGCAAGGCCGGTACCATCGATATCGGTTGTACAGGTGCATGGACAGCAGCCCATGAGAATGCCAATGCCGACAATTCTGCCGCAAACTACCGTATCGGTTACGATCTGGAAGGCATCGGCGAGGTCTATGGCGGTGCCAACCAGGCCGATATTGGTACAGCGGAGGATGCTTCGAATATCGCCATTAATATCAACAGCGGTATCATCGCCAATGTCTTCGGTGGTAACAATACCAGTGGTGACATATACGGTACAATCACTGTAAACATTAACAAGACCAGTGAAAGCAATTCTTGCGGTTGGTACGTGGGCAACGTCTTCGGCGGTGGCAACCAGGCTGTTTATACGGCTCCTGCCGAAAGCCAGGATTATCCGCAAGTCAACATCTTGAATGGTGAAGTAAGCAGAAATGTCTTTGGCGGAGGCTATGGTGATGCCAACGATGCCACCAAGGGTGTCGTCAACGGCAATCCGCATGTAACTATCAACGGTGCTTCTGCTTCTGTGGCCGGTGACGTGTATGGCGGCGGTAGTTTGGCTCCCACAAACGGCAATCCCGTGGTGACTCTGACCAGCGGTGCTGCCGCGTATATCTTTGGCGGTGGTAAGGCTGCCAGCGTAACGGGTGCTCCTACTGTCAATATCAACGGCGGTACGGTAAGTGCCGGTGTTTATGGCGGTTGTAACACCAGCGGCACGATCAGCGGCAACATCGCTGTCAACCTGACGGCAGGCACGATCGGTGCACAAAATGGCACGACTAATATTGTATTTGGCGGTGGTTATGGTGAAAGCACTGCCACTCAGGGAGATGTAACCGTTACAGTCAATGGTTCTACCATCAATGGTCATGTATATGGCGGTTCCGCCCTGGGCAGTGTCAACGACGCTGCCGGCGACAACACTACGGTCGATGTCCTGAGTGGTACCGTCAACGGTAACATCTACGGCGGCGGTTTGGGTATGGCCAATGAAATGAGTGGGGAAGTCGTCACCACAGACAACAGCGCCAAGGGCCAGGTGAACGGTGCCGTGACAGTCAACATCGGTGCTGTTGACAACAGCGGACAGACGCCCGCCTACTCCGGCAGTGCCACGATCAACGGCTCGGTCTATGGCTGTAACAACACCAATGGTTCGCCCAAGGCAGATGTGACGGTCAATGTCTATCAGACGGCCCATACGGCCACAAACCTGGCAAGCTATACTCAAAATGGCGCCACCTATGCCATCGATCAGGTATTCGGCGGTGGTAACCAGGCCGACTACAATCCCACATCAACCAGCAGCCGTGCCACAGTACACGTTTACACTTGCAACAACACCATACGCCGCGTATTCGGTGGCGGTAACGCTGCAGCAGCTTATGGCGTAGTGACCACCATTGACGGCGGTAGGTTTGACTACATATTCGGTGGCGGTAATGGAGAAGATGATCCTGCCAACATTGGTGCAGGCGGTACTGACCTCACGGTCAACAGCGGTATCATCAATTACCTGTTTGGTGGTAGCAACGAGCAGGGAACCATTCTCGGCACCATGGGTGTAGAGGTTAATAACACCGGCTGTACTGAGGACATCAAGAACTTCTTTGCAGGCGGTAACCTGGCTATTATCGGTGATGCAGATCATCGCGTTACTCTAGAAACGACCATTGCCTGCGGCACCAACTTTGGAGCTGTTTACGGCGGTTCCAACCTGGCCCATATCTATGGTAACACCATTCTGAACATCAACGGCGGTACCATAAGTGAAGTTTACGCCGGTTCCAAGGGTGTTGCCTCTGGCGATGCAACATATCCAGACGGTAAGGCTGCCAACATTTACGGAACCACCACGCTCAACATCAAAGCAGGTGCCATAGGCAGTGCATATGGCGGCTCGAACATCAATGGCAACATCACAGGTGCCATCACCGTCAATCTGGAATGGGACGACCAAAATGACTGTGCTCAGAAGAGTATCACCAACGTGTTTGGCGCCAGCAACCTGGCCACATACACCCCGACCACGCCCGGTAATTATCCTGCCGTGAACATCAAACACGGTACCGTAAGCGGCAACGTATATGGTGCAGGAAACGGTTTGGAAGGTAATCCTGATAAGGGTGTTGTAACCAGCAATCCTGTAGTGACAATAGGAGATGCCAATGCCAGCCATTATGCCATAGTGGGCGGTAACGTTTACGGCGGCGGTAACAATGCTGCCGTCACGGGCAACGCCACAGTGACCTATAACGACAGCCATGCTTCCAGCACCGTGGCCAAGTTGTTTGGCGGCGGCAACGCTGCCAGCGTGAGCGGCACAACATCTGTAACACTTACGTCAGGTAAGGTTACCGACGGTGTATACGGAGGATGTAATGACCGAGGTAGCGTAGGTGCCGTGACCATTACCCTTAACGGCGGTCAGGTTGGTGCAACCGGTAACAACAATTCAGCCGATGTATATGGCGGCGGCTATGGTAGTGCTACGACCACCACCGGCAACATAGGGGTGACGCTCGACGGTACGACCGTTTACGGCGACATCTACGGCGGCTCGGCCCTGGGCGGTGTCAACTCGGCTTCGGCCTCACCGCTGAATACGACCACAGTGACGCTCTCGACCGCAACCCTGTACGGCAGCGTGTTCGGCGGCGGCAAGGGCGATGCCAATACTACTGCCGTCAGCAACGGCAATGCCATTGTCAACATCAATGTGGCCAACACCAACCTGACGGGCATCTATGGCGGTGCCAACGTCAACGGCAATGTAAAGGGGGCCATCGATGTAAACATCAACGCCAATGTGGGTTCTTCGACAGCCACACTCGACATATTCGGCGGCGGTTACGGTGCTGCCACCAACACTGAGGGCAACGTAACAGTAACCATCGGTGATCTGGCAGGAGATGTAACACCAGTTATATATGGTGATATTTACGGAGGTTCCGCTCTGGGTAATGTCAACAATGAAGCAACTGATGTCACAACCGTAAACTTCTACAACGGTACACTTAAAAAGACCACTATCAACAGTGTTGTCAAAGGTGGTAACATATATGGCGGCGGTCTGGGCGATGCCCAGAATGCGGCCAAGGTGAATGGCCAGGTGGTGGTCAACATCAGTAACACGACACAGACAGCACAGAATTGCCACATCGACCTGCGCGACGCCAGCATCTACGGTGGTAACAACTCCAATGGCTCGCCCCAGGACAATATCACGGTAAATGTCTATAAGACAGCATACAACTATAGCGACTATGCATCGGGCGACAACTACACGGCGGCCGACGGAGCAGATCCCTACTACGCCATCGACCAAGTGTTCGGCGGCGGCAACCAGGCCGACTATGCTCCGGAGAACGGGCTGGCCTCGAGCACCAAAAAGACCACCGTGCACATCTATGGTTGTACCAACACGGTGCGCCGTGTATTCGGCGGCGGTAATGCAGCAGCTGCCGTGGGTCTGGTGACCATCATCGACGGCGGTCGCTTCGACTATGTATTCGGCGGCGGCAACGGTGAGACCAGCGCGGCCAATATCGGTGCCGGCGGCACCAACCTGCAGGTACACGGAGGCAATATCCGGACCTTGTTCGGCGGCAGCAACACGAGCGGCACCATCACCGGCCAGATGGGTGTGACCGTGGATGGCACGGGAGCTTGTGCCACGGATATGTATATTGCCGAGTTCTTCTGCGGCAACAACCTGGCGCCCATCGGCACGCAGCAGAGTCCCACCAACATCAACGCCACCATCGGCTGCGGCACCCGCTTCGGCGATGTCTATGGCGGATGTAACCTGGCTGACATCTATGGCGACGTCACCCTGACCATTGTGGGCGGCACCATGAACAATGTCTATGGTGGTTCCAAGGGCCGTGCGGCCGATCCTGACAACGACATCGCTGCCCAGGCGGCCGACATCCACGGCAACGTCACCTTGAACATCCATGGTGGATTGATCAATCAAAACGCCTATGGCGGATCGAACATCAACGGCAATATCACGGGCTCCATCACCGTGGATATGGACTGGAGCCTGGCTTCCAGCAGTTGCAACGCCCCGGCCGACCTGCATGTGGGCAATGTCTATGGCGCCAGCAACCTGGCTGCCTACACCCCGACCACGCCCGGCAACTATCCGGCTGTGAGCATCAAGCACGGCACGGTGAGCAACAGCGTATTTGGCGGCGGCAAGGGTGCTTCGGCCGTGGTGACCAGCCATCCGGTGGTGACCATCGGCGATGCCAATGCCGACCATTGCGCCATTGTCACCGAGAATGTCTATGGCGGCGGCGATGCTGCGGCTGTAAGCGGCAATGCGACGGTCGTCTATAACGACAACAACGCCAACAGCACCGTGGCCAACCTCTTTGGCGGCGGTAATGCGGCCAACGTGAGCGGCACCACCAGTGTCACGCTGACCAACGGCAAGGTGACAGACGGCGTCTATGGCGGATGTAACTCCACCGGCAGCGTCGGCGCTGTGACTGTGGCGCTGAACGGCGGTCAGGTGGGCGCCAGCGGTGCGGGCAACGAGGCCAGTGTCTATGGCGGTGGCTACGGCCACAGCACAAGCACCACGGGCAATATCGGCGTTACGCTGGGCAATGCCACCGTTTATGGAGACATCTACGGCGGTTCGGCCCTGGGTAGTGTCAATGCCTCCACCTCCAACACAACGACCATCACCATCGGCGGCAATGCACTGCACGGCACCATCTACGGCGGCGGCATGGGTTCGGGCACCGGCGATGCCACCCGGGCTGTCTCGAATGGCAATGTACAGATCAACTACAATACGGCCAACGCCGGCCTCACGGGCCTCTATGGCGGTGCCAACGTCAACGGCCAGGTGGCTGGCAACATTGAACTCAATGTCAACGCCAACGTCGGAGCCTCCGGCAATGGCAACAGCATCAATATCTTCGGCGGCGGCTATGGTGCGGCCACAGCCACCGGCGGCAACGTCACCGTGACGGTCGGCAATGCGACCGGCAGCATCATCCCGGTGGTCTATGGCGACATCTACGGCGGTTCGGCCCTGGGCGACGTCAATGACGCGGCCGCCGACATCACCATGGTCAACTTCCTCAACGGCACGCTGCACGGCAATCTCTACGGCGGCGGCCTGGGCGATGCCCAGAATGCGGCCAGGGTGAACGGTCAGGTGGTGGTCAACATCAGCAGTGACACCCAAACGGCGGCCAACTGCCACATCGATCTGCGCGAGGCCACGATCTACGGCTGTAACAACACCAACGGTTCGCCCCAGGACAATGTGACGGTGAATATCTATCAAACCGGACACACGGCCACCGATGCTGCCACCTATACTTCGGCCGATGCCACCTATGCCATCGACCAGGTGTTCGGCGGCGGCAACCAGGCCGACTACGCTCCCGAGAACGGGCTGGCCTCGAGCACCAAGAAGACCACCGTGCACATCTATGGCTGCACCAACACGGTGCGCCGTGTATTTGCCGGCGGTAACGCGGCTGCGGCCACTGGTGTGGCCACCGTCATCGACGGCGGTCGCTACGACTATGTGTTCGGCGGCGGCAACGGAGAAGTGACCGCGGCCAACATCGGCACCGGCGGCACCGACCTGAATATCCACGGCAGCGTGATCAGCCACTTGTTCGGCGGCAGCAACGCCAGCGGTACCATCACCGGCGACATGCGCGTCAATGTGGACGGCACGGGATCTTGTGCAGAGAACATGAACATTGCCGAGTTCTTCTGTGGCAACAACCTGGCCAATATCGGTACTCAGCAGAACCCGACCAACATCGTGGCCACCATCGGTTGCGGCACCGTCTTCGGCGATGTCTATGGCGGATGCAACCTGGCCGATGTCTATGGCAACGTCACCCTGACCATCATGGGCGGCACCATCAACAATGTCTATGGCGGTTCCAAGGGTCGTGCAGCCGATCCCGCCAACAACATCACCGCCCAGGCGGCCAATATCTACGGCAACGTCACCCTGCACATCTATGGCGGTGCCATCGGCAATGCCTTCGGCGGATCCAACATCAACGGCAACATCACAGGCTCCATTGCAGTCGATATGGACTGGGCACAGAGCGCCTGCGCCGACAAGAGCCTCGGCAACATATACGGCGCCAGCAACCTGGCCACCTATACTCCCACCACGCCTGGCAGCTATCCGGCCGTGAGCATTCTCAACGGCACGGTAACCAACAATGTCTATGGCGGCGGCAAGGGTGCTTCGGCTGTGGTGACCAGCAATCCGGTGGTCACCGTCGGCGACCTGACTTCGGGTCATGAGGCCTACCTGGCCAGCATCGGCGGCGACGTCTATGGCGGTGGCGATGCCGCAGCTGTGACGGGCTATACCACTGTCCTCATCCAGAAGAGCAATACCGTGGCAGGCAATGCCTACGGCGGCGGTAATGCGGCTGCCATCAGCGGCTCCGCCACTTTGACCATGACCGCCGGAACGGTGGGCAACCTCTATGGCGGCGGTAACGCGGCCGGTGTGGGCAGCACAGCCACGGTCAACATGAACGGCGGTACGGTCACCACCGGCATCTACGGCGGTTGCAACTCCACCGGCACCATCGCCGGAGCCGTGGCCGTCAACATCAACGGCGGCACGGTCGGCACCAATGCCACCAGCACGGCCAACGTACACGGCGGCGGCTACGGTTCCTCCACGGCCACGGGCGACAATGTCACCGTGACCATCGGCAACGGCACCTCGACGCCGGTCGTCTGGGGCGATGTCTATGGCGGCTCGGCCCTAGGCAATGTCAACGACGCTGCTGCCGAAATTACCAAAGTATGGCTCAGAAGCGGCACGATCAACGGCTGTCTCTACGGCGGCGGTCTGGGCGATGCCACCCATCCTGCCCTGGTGAACGGATCGGTCCAGGTAGAGGTTGACGGCGGTGCCGTGAACACGACCTCCAATACCGGCCGTACCACCGGTGCAGTCTTCGGCTGTAACAATGTGAACGGTTCGCCCAAGGGCACGGTTACTGTGGCCATCAACAGCACCAATGCCACCGTCGTCGATGGGCAGGGCAACAAGACCTACGCGTTGACGGCCGTCTATGGCGGCGGCAACCTGGCCCACTTCGACCCGACCACGCCGGGCAATTATCCCACGGTGACCGTCAACGGTTGCAACACCAGCATCAAGGATGTCTATGGCGGCGGCAATGCGGCCGCTGTGCCTTATACCAGTGTCACCATCAACGGCGGCGACATCGACCGCGTCTTTGCCGGCGGTAACGGCGAAAGCGGCACCCCGGCCCATGTGGGCTACAAAAACACCAATGCCAATCCTACGACCGACACCTACGGCTCGGGCAACGCCAACGCCTTTATCCTGGGCGGCACCATCAAGCAGGTGTTCGGCGGTTCGAATGCCAACGGTGTGATTGCCGGCACGCCGCTGGTGAGCATCAACAAGAGTTCCGCCGCAGGAGCCTGCGACATGAAGATCGGTGAGGTGTTCGGCGGCGGCAACCTGGCTGTCAGTAAGGCGGCCAGCGTCACCATCGGCTGCACGGGCACCCTGGTGGCCCTGGGCGAAGGTGAGCGCTACGGTTACGACCAGGAAGGTATCAATGCCGTCTATGGCGGTGCCAACCAGGCCGACGTGACCAGCGGCAACATCAATCTGGACATCAACAGCGGCATCGTGGCCAATGTCTATGGCGGCAACAACATCAGCGGCAACATTTCGGGCACGATAACCGTCAATATCGAAAAGGACGCCTCGGCCGCTTGCGCTGCCAACTGGTATGTGGGCAACGTATTCGGCGGCGGCAACCTGGCCACCTATACAGGCGGTCCGGTGGTGAACGTCAAGAACGGCACGGTGAGCGGCAACGTCTATGGCGGCGGTGCCGGCGAACTGGTCGATGGCGCACAGCGCGGCGTGAAGGGCAAGGTGACCGGCAACCCGACGGTGACCATTGGCGACAACGACGATGCCCATACGGCTGTCGTGCTGGGTGATGTCTATGGCGGCGGCGACGCAGCCGACGTAGCCGGTGTGCCGGTGGTAAGTGTGAACGACTGCGCCTCGGCAGTGGGCCATGTCTATGGCGGCGGTAACGCGGCCGATGTCAACGGTGCCACGGTGACCATCAACGGAGGAACGATAGGCGATGTATTCGGCGGCGGCCATGGCGACAAGGATGCTTCCAATCCGTCGAAATATGCCGACGTGAAGGGCAATGTCACCCTCAATGTCAATGGCGGCACCATCGGCCGGGTATTTGCCGGCAGCAACAGCCGCGGTGAAATCACAGGTACTTCGGCGCTGACTGTCAATAAATCGGGTTCCTGCGCCATGAAGATCGGCGAGGTCTATGGCGGCGGCAACGAAGCTGCGGGCAAGGCCAGCACCATCAACATCGGCTGCACGGGCACCTTGACAGACAATCATACCGCCCATCCCGAGAATATCGGTACGACCCTCGAAGGTATCGGTGCCGTCTATGGCGGTGCCAACCAGGCCAATATCGGTGCCACCGGTGCGGGCAACGAGTCCGACATAGAAGTCAACATCAACAGCGGCATCGTGGCCAACGTATTCGGCGGCAACAACACGAGCGGCACCATCTACGGCGACATTACCGTCAATATCGAAAAGACCAGCGAAAGCAACACCTGCGGCTGGTATGTAGGCAATGTGTTCGGTGGCGGCAACCTGGCCCAGTACACCGGAGCTCCGGCCGTCAACATCAAGAACGGCACCGTGAGCGGTAACGTCTATGGCGGTGGCAAGGGCTTGGCCAGCGACCACACCAAGGGTCAGGTGACAGGTAATCCTGTTGTGACTGTGGGCGACAACAGCGTGGGTCACGAAAACTATGTGGCCACGGTTGTGCTCGATGTCTATGGCGGCGGCGATGCCGGTAACGTCGTGGGCACGCCTGTGGTGAATGTCGTCAACAAGTGCAATACCACGATTGCCAACGTCTATGGCGGCGGTAACGCGGCCGACGTAGGCGGCACGGATGTCAACATCGACGGCGGCACCATCACGGGCATGGTCTTTGGCGGCGGTCATGGCGATGCCACGGCCAATCCGCAGAAGGAGGCCAATGTCGGCGGCAATGTATCGGTCGATATCACCGGCGGTACCATCAACAAGGTGTTCGGCGGCTCGAACAGCAAGGGCAACATCACCGGCACGGTGGCTGTCAACATAGAAAAGGGAGACAACAGTTGCGATCTGCATATTACGGAGGTTTATGGCGGCGGTAACGTGGCAGCGGGCAATGCCGGCACGATCACCATCGGCTGCACCGGCAGTGCGAGCGAAGGCATCGGCGATGTCTATGGCGGTGCCAACGCGGCCAATATCAACTCGGATATCACCCTGAACATCACCGGCGGCAAGATCAACCGCGTCTTTGGCGGCAACAACGCCAGCGGTGCCATCAACGGCGGTATCGAAGTGAATGTCAACTGGAGCGGCGATTGCAGCCAGAACAGCATACAGAATGTCTATGGCGCCGGCAACCAGGCGCCCTACTCCGTGCCCAACGGCAAAGCCCTGGCTGTGAACATCCTCAACGGTTCCATCAGCCAGAACGTCTATGGCGGCGGTCTGGGTGCGACGGCCGTAGTCACCGGCAATCCGACAGTGACGATCGGTGACATCACCAGCGGTCATGAAGCCTATGTGGCTGTTGTCACGGGCGATGTCTATGGCGGCGGCGATGCAGCCGGCGTAACGGGCAATCCTGTGGTACTGCTGCAGAAGTCCAACACATTGGTGGGCAACGGCTACGGCGGCGGTAATGCGGCTGCTGTGACGGGTTCGACCACTTTGACCATGACCGACGGTACGGTCGACAACCTCTATGGCGGCGGCCGGGCAGCCGGTGTGAGCAACACCTCTACGGTGCAGCTTGCCGGCGGTTCGGTGAGCAGCGGCCTTTACGGAGGTTGCAATGCCAGCGGCACCATCGGCGGCAACACGGTGGTGACCCTCACGGGCGGTACGTTGGGCAGCTCCTCTGTCCGTTCGAACGGCGTCTTTGGCGGCGGCTACGGTCCGGCCACGGCCGTTGAAGGCAATGTCACGGTCAATATCGGCGAAAGCAACGGCCTGACGGGTGCCAGCATCTATGGCGACGTCTATGGTGGTTCGGCCCTGGGTAATGTCAATACCAATACGAGCAATACCACGCTGGTCAACCTCTACAAGGGTACCATCTACGGTGATGCCTACGGCGGCGGTCTGGGCGATGCCACTCATGCGGCCCTGGTCAACGGTAACGTGGTGGTCACCCTCGACGGTGCAGCCATGGGCCTGGCCTACGGCTTGGACGATGAGGACAACACCATCCCCACCAGCGGCCGTATCTTCGGTTGCAACAACCTCAACGGTTCGCCTCAGGGCAGCGTGCTGGTACATGTGCTGAGGACTGTGCCCGCCGGCGGCGGAGCCCATACGATGGGTGCATACGAAGTGGAAGCTGTCTATGGCGGCGGTAACCTGGCGCCTTACAACCCGCCGACTGCCAACAGTCAGGCCACCTTGGCCTCGGCCTATACCGAGGTGATCATCGACGGTTGCTCGGAAACCAGCATCAACTATGTCTATGGCGGCGGTAACGCAGCGCCCACTCCGGCCACGAAAGTCACCGTGCTGGGATCCTACGAGATAGGTTACCTGTTCGGCGGTGGTAACGGCAAAGACCGCATCTATAAGAACAATGCCTGGTCGGCCAACCCCGGTGCCGATGTGGGTATCATCAATGCGACGGCCTATGCGGCCAACCCGTCCAACGGCAAATACGGCTTGGGTACGACCGATGCACGGCTTATCGGCGGTCTGATCCACCAGGCATTCGGCGGTAGCAATACCAAGGGTAATGTGGTGATCGAGGCCAGAGTGACCTTGGGTGACGAAGATCCCAGCTACTGCCCGCTGGAAGTCGGCGAAGTGTTCGGCGCTGCCAACGAAGCCTACATGGACGGTGAAGCCAACATCTATGTACAGTGTGTCACGGCGAAGATCACCGAAATCTTCGGCGGTTCGAGAAATGCAGATGTCCACAACGACATCTCCCTTACCATCAACGGCGGTAACTACGGCCGCGTATTCGGCGGTAACGACCGCGGCGGTACGGTCTATGGCACCATCACGGTCAACATCGAGGAAACCGGCTGTCTGCCCGTCAACATCGACGAAGTCTATGGCGGCGGCAACCTGGCTGCCTACTCGGTCGAGGACATCCCGGCTGCCCGAAAGACGGCCCTGGGCGCTGCCTATCATAACTATCCCGAGGTCAACATCAAGTCGGGTACCAGCATCGGTACGGTCTATGGCGGCGGTCTGGGTGCCACGGCTGTGGTCACCGGCAATCCGCATGTCAACATCGATATGAGCCACGGCTTTGTGAACGGTGTTTACGATGATCAGGATGATAATGTCACCAGCACCTACGAAACGGCTCGCGAGCTCCCGCTGGGAACTGTGGGCACGGTCTTCGGCGGCGGTAATGCGGCCGATGTGGTGGGCGACACCTACATCAACATCGGCACGAAGACGGAGGTGACCCTCGAGTCGCTGTTTGTGGATACTTCGGACATGGATGAGTATAATAAATACAATCCGGTAGGCTGGACGGCCGTGCGTCCTGTGGAGGGTGTGAACATCGTCGGCAATGTCTATGGCGGCGGCAACAACGCCCATGTTTCTGGTCAGACGCATGTCGTTGTGGGTCGTGAACATGACAATTAAAAAAAATATTGTGAAGTATCGTCTTACTGAAATTATTTCTATAACTTTGTAGCGATATACAACAAACAAGTTCATAAAAATGAAGCGTATTTTTCTGACACTGACCATGATTGTGCTCACATTGACGATGAGCGCACCCCTTTATGCCTATGATTGTGAGGTGGACGGTATTTTCTACTACCGCATCTCGGCAACGGATCTGGAGGTTGCCTATAAAGTTTTTTCGGACAACAACCGGACGGCCTATACGGGCTCTGTGACCATTCCTGCCACTGTCACCTACAACGGCAAGACTTTCAATGTGACCTCTATCGGTGAATATGCTTTCCGCGACTGCAATTCGCTGTCGTCGGTGAACATTCCCTCCAGTGTGAAGACCATCAAGAACTATGCTTTCTATAATTGTTCTTCGTTGTCGTCGTTGAACATCCCGGCCGGTGTGTCCAATTTCGGCGCTGGTGTGTTCGAGGGTTGTTCTTCGCTGATGAGCGTGGAGATCCCTTCGGGCATGACGGCCATCGAAACGGAAACCTTCTTCGGTTGCGCCTCCCTCAAGTCGGTGGTGATTCCGGAGGGTGTCAAATCCATTGCAGCCGGCGCTTTCGCCTATTGCACTTCGCTCAACTCCATCTATTGTCTTTCCGCGACGGCTCCTTCTTGCGAGGCCAACGCTTTTGACAAAGTGGACCTGACCTGGTGCACGATCTATGTACCGGCCACCGGTGCGGCTTCCTACAAGGAAGGCAAGGTATGGAAGGATTTCTTCATCGAGGAGTTCAGCGGCAAGTTGGAAGATATCAAGGACAGACAGTAAAGTGAAGATAAAGAGTTTCATCATAGGTATTGCCCTGGCCTTCGGCTGGGGCAATATTGCTTGTTTGGGCCAGGAAGCCTTGCAGGTGTCCCGCTGGAGCGACAACTGGTATGTGGGTCTGCAGACGGGTATGGCGACCAAAACCACCAACAATGATTGGCTGAAGAACCTGAATCCGCAGGCTTCGCTGCGTGTGGGTCGCTCGATGACCCCTACTGTGGGTTGGGCGGCCGAGGCGGTCGGCTACTTCAAGGACAATCGTTTCGGGTACAGCCGCAATGTAATCAAAGCACTGGATGCCAACCTGCTGGTCGATGTCAATCTGAGCCGGTTGCTGGGCGGTTATTCCGGAAGGCCTCGCCGTGTGGAGGTGGCTGCCCTGGCCGGACCGGGTATCAACCATATCTTCGGCCTGACGCCCGACGAGGCTGGAAACAACAACGACCTGACGGCCAAAATGGCCATGAACCTGATGCTGTATCTGGGATCGGGCAGGCAGTGCCAGTTGTATCTGGAACCGGCCATGTTGTTCAACCTGGACCGTTATTCCCGAACGGGGTTCCATGTCGATTATTCGGCGCTGCAGCTTTCGATAGGGCTCAACTATCTTTTCCGCAATTCAAACGGCACGCATCATTTCCGAAAGTATGCTGTGTACAGTTTGCCGTCGCCTGACTATGCCTTTGGCCGGGATATGGCTTATGCCGTGAACCAGGCCGATGACCGGACCCGGACTCAAGCCCGGAAGCAAGCTGCTTCCGACCGGGAAAAGCCCAGGAAAGGTTCGAAGGCCATGGCACGGGCATTTGAGGTCAAAAAGGGTGCTTCGGCCCATGATACGACCACCGTGGCTGATGCTACTGTATCTTCAAAGACTGCCGCTGAGGCTGTCACGCCTCCGTTGGCTGCCTCTGAGGCTACAGTTGCCCCTGCTGTTCCTACTGTTCCTGCTGTTCCAGCCTCTGCTACTCCTGCAACAGCTGCTCCTGAAGCAGCTACTCCTGCAACAGCTGCTCCTGCAACGGCTGCTCCTGCAACGGCTTCAATAGCTGTGGTTGATGTTGCCACTGCTCCTGTGGCTACCACTACTCCTGAAACTACAAATACAAAAACAACAGCTTCTGCCTCGAAGCAGTCTGCATTGTCGAAACTGATATCGAAACTGAAATCAAAGCCGGAGACAAAACCGGAGAAAAAGACGGAAACGGAACCGGTAGTGAAACAGGAGACGAAGCCGGCCGTGAAGTCGGAGACAAAGCCGGCCGTGAAATCGGAGACGAAGCCGGAATCTGAGCTTGGAGAAGCCTGGGCAGACATCACGTTTGCCTTGAACAGCACCGAGGTGGAGGATGGCGAAATGAGCAAGATCTCGTCGTTGGCTGTCTATCTCAAGGCACGCCCAAGAGCCAGAGTGCGCTTGGTTGGCTGTGCCGCCTCGAAGGAGCAGGAATCTATTGCCCTTGAACGCGCTGAAGCTGTCAGAAAACTGCTGATGAGTCGTTTCGATGTGAATCCCGGCCGTATTTCCACGCAGGTGAGTCAGAAGGCTTCTGCTGCCGGCCAGGTCAGTGTCTTTATGGAGTAAGTGCTTTGATAAAAATTTGCGATTGGGCACGGCATTCATTATTTTTGCTTCTTCATTGACATCGTAGGCTCGAATGGCTTTCTCTCTCCAAATGAATGGCAGACTGCTGCGGCTCGACAGGCCGCGGGTGATGGGTATTGTCAATGTGACGCCCGATTCGTTCTATGCCGGCAGCCGCTGCGAGCAGGTACCGGCTCTGCTTACGCGGGTGGGGGAGATGATTGCCGAGGGTGCCGACATTCTCGACATTGGCGCCTGCTCGACCCGTCCGGGTAGCGACAGCGTGTCGGAAAAGGAAGAGCTCTCGCGCCTGATGCCGGCCCTGGAGGCCATCCGCAAGTCTTATCCCGAGGTTCTGTTGTCGGTCGATACTTTCCGCGCCGAGGTGGCCCGCTGCGCTGTCGAAGAGTTTGGCGTGGCCATGATCAATGACATCTCGGGCGGCGACATGGACAGCCGTATGTTCGAAACGGCGGCCCGCTGCCAGGTGCCCTATGTGCTTTCGCATATCCAGGGTCGTCCCAAGGACATGCAGCAAGCGCCCGTCTATGACGACCTGATGACAGACATCTGCCGCTATCTGGCCGAGCGTATGCAGCGGCTGCGTGCGCTGGGGCTCAACGATATCGTGATTGATCCGGGCTTTGGCTTTGGCAAGAACCTGGCGCAGAACTACGAGCTGCTGCGCCGTCTGCCCGATCTGGTGCTGCTGGGGGCTCCGCTCATGGTGGGCCTGTCGCGCAAGTCGATGATCTGCCGCTTGCTCGACGTGCAGCCCGATGAGGCCCTCAACGGCACCACGGTGCTCAATACCCTGGCCCTCAAAGGCGGGGCGCATATCCTGCGGGTCCACGATGTGGCACCGGCAGTGCAGTGTGTCAAATTGTATATGGCTTATCAAAACATAGATCCATGCTTCCCAACCTGTTGAACATACTCGACATCTTCCTGGTGTCGCTGCTTTTGTACGGTGTTTACAAGCTGATGAAGAACTCGGGCGCCCTGAACATCTTTATCGGCGTGTTGTCTTTCCTGGCCCTTTGGGTACTGGTGTCGTATGTGCTGAAACTCAAGATGCTAGGAAGCTTGCTTGACAAGTTTGTCAGCGTGGGTGCCATCGCGCTGATCGTACTCTTCCAAAACGAGATCCGTCGATTCTTTGTGATGCTGGGCTCCAGGCGGCAGTGGAACAGTTTCGTGTCGCTTTTCTCGCCCAAGCAGGCGGAGCGCTCGTCCAAGCAGTATGTCGTCCAGATGGTGCTGGCATGCAAGAACATGGCCGAGAGCAAAACGGGTGCGCTGATAGTCATCGAGCAGAATGTGAGCCTGGATTCCTATGTGCTGACGGGCGAACGCATCGATGCGGTGATCAGTGCCCGCCTCATTGAAAACATCTTTTTCAAGAATACGCCCTTGCACGACGGGGCCATGATTGTGAGCAACGACAAGATCGTGGCGGCCGCCTGCATCCTGCCTGTGTCGGCCAGTACGGACATCCCCGAACATTACGGCCTGCGTCATCGTTCGGCTCTGGGTATTTCCCAGCAGAGCGACGCCATCGCCGTGGTCGTGTCTGAGGAAACCGGGCAGATCGCCCTGGCCCACAACGGCACGATGGTGGGCAATCTGACCACCACCGAACTGGAACGCAGGCTCGATGAACTGATTGTGCAGAAAAAGGAGCTGCGCGAGGAACGTCTTGCCCGCCGCCTGCGCCGCCGGGGCTCTTCGGACGGCTCCAGGCCCAAGCCCAAGCAGAAGGCTTAGTGCTCCGGCACTTTGACGATCGATCGAAAGATATGGAAACTATTATACTCGTAGAATTATGACCCTGTTTGAACAAATGCGTTCCCGTGCACAGGCTTTGCCGCAGAAGATTGTGCTGCCCGAAGGAACGGAAATCAGAACCCTGAAAGCTGCCAACCAGATACTGGTGGACGGTGTTGCGGAAATCATCCTGATCGGCGATCCGGCCGAGATCAAAGCATTGGCCAAGGAAAACGGACTGGCCGGCATCGACAAGGCAACCATCGTCGATCCCAAGGACCATGCCAAGAAAGAGACTTATACCCAGTTGCTGTTTGATTTGCGCAAGAGCAAGGGCATGACCATCGAAGAGGCCCGCTGCAAGGTGGAGGATCCGCTCTATCTGGCCTGTCTGATGATCAAGGGCGGCGATGCCGACGGTGAAGTGGGCGGTGCCCGCAACTCGACGGGCAATGTGCTGCGTCCTGCTTTTCAGATTGTCAAGACACTGCCGGGCATCTCGGTCGTGTCGGGCGCTTTCCTGATGTTTCTCCAGACCAAGCAGTACGGCTGCGACGGCATGATGGTCTTTGCCGACTGCGCCGTCACGCCCAATCCGACGGCTCCCGAACTGGCCCAGATCGCTGTTTCGACGGCTGCCACAGCCCGCAACCTCGCCGGTTTCGAGCCCCAGATCGCCATGCTGAGCTTCTCGACCAAGGGCAGCGCCAAGCACGAAATGGTCGACAAGGTGGTCGAAGCCACCCGCCTGGCCCATGAAATGGCCCCCGAACTGAAGATCGACGGCGAACTGCAGGCCGATGCCGCCCTGGTGGCCTCCGTGGCTACAGCCAAGGCTCCGGGCAGCCAGATTGCCGGTCATGCCAACGTGCTGGTGTTCCCGACCCTGGAAGCCGGTAACATCGCCTACAAACTTGTCCAGCGTCTGGGCAATGCCGAAGCCATCGGCCCGATCCTCCAGGGCATGGCTGCTCCCATCAACGACCTGTCGCGCGGCTGCTCGGTCGACGATGTCTATAAAATGATTGTGATTACATGTAACCAAGCTATAGGAATTAAAAAGAAATGAGGGTATTAGTATTGAATTGCGGCAGCTCGTCGATCAAGTACAAGCTGTACGACATGGAAACCCGGAAGGCTTTGGCCCAGGGGGGAATTGAAAAAATCGGCCTGCCGACGTCTTTCTTGAAACTGACCGCTCCTTCGGGAGAAAAAGTCGTCATCGAACATCTTTTCCCGGACCATACCATCGGAATCGAGTTTATTTTCGATATCCTGACCAAGGGGGAATATGCCTGCATCTCCTCGCTGCACGACATTGACGCCGTAGGTCACCGCGTGGTGCACGGCGGTGAGAAATTCAATGCCAGTATGCTCATCACGCCCGAAGTCATCGACAACATCGTGGCCTGCACTGATCTGGCGCCGCTGCACAATCCGGCTAACCTGCTGGGTATCGAGGCAGTGTCGAAGATCGCTCCGCAGATGCCTCAGGTGGCTGTCTTCGACACGGCTTTCCATCAGACCATGCCTCCCAAGGCCTATATGTACGGGCTGCCTTACGAATACTATCAGAAGTATGCCGTCCGTCGTTACGGATTTCATGGCACCAGCCACCGCTATGTGTCGCGCAAGGCCTGTGAAGTGCTGGGCATGGACTACGAACACTCGCGTATCGTGACGGCCCACATCGGCAACGGCGGTTCGCTGGCTGCCATCAAGAACGGCAAGTGCATCGACACGACCATGGGCCTGACGCCCCTGGAAGGCCTGCTGATGGGCACCCGTTCGGGCGACATCGATGCCGGTGCCGTGGTCTATATCATGGAAAAGGAACACCTCTCGCCCCGTGAGATCAGCGACCTGCTCAACAAGAAGAGCGGTCTGATGGGCGTATCGGGTGTGTCATCCGACATGCGCGAACTGGTGTCGGCCTCCGAAGCCGGCAATGCCCGTGCCACGCTGGCCATGGACATGTATCACTACCGTGTCAAGAAGTATATCGGTGCTTTCGCGGCCGCCATGGGCGGTCTGGACCTGCTGGTGCTCACCGGCGGTATCGGCGAGAACCAGGTCTATGCCCGCGCGGAAATCATTTCCGGCCTGGAGTTCCTGGGCATCAAAGTAGACCACGACGCCAACGCCCGTGTGCATGGCGGCGATACGGCTGTGATTACGACGGCCGATTCCACGACCAAGGTGCTCGTGCTTCCTACTGACGAGGAATGGATGATCGCCTATGATACGGTGAACTGTGTAAAATAGTCCTTTGCTATAAAAATCAAAGCGCCCCGGCCTTGTTGAGGTTGGGGCGCTGTTTTTTTGAGGGGGGAGGCTGGATCGAGAACTGTCGGTCAGCGTTGTTTCCGCCCGCCCGGCAGGTCGTAGGAGCGGACCACCATATTGCCTTTTTTGTTGCTCTCGGTCACCCGGACGGTGAGGACATCCGCCTCGGGGTAGTAGAGCATGCTGGCCAGCGGGAACGACAGCGTGACGCTGGTCTGATCGGGGCCGGTGCCGTCGCCCACCGCGTAGTGACGCAACTCGACGGTGAGCGTATTGTGGCTGAAGCCTTGGTTGACCAGCCGGAAACGGTGGTATTCGGGGTGATCCTGACAATAGTAGTTGAGCGCCACGTTTAAGAATCCTCCGCCCAGCCAGAAACGGTCGATGGTGACAGCATCCTGGGGTTGGATCATGAGCCAGGGCTCGACATTCCACATGAGTGGAATCATCTGTATGGGAAAGACATCCACCAGTTTGGCGTACCACGATACGCTGTCGAGCGAGGAACGGTTGGCTGTGATGGAGTAGTGCAGCTTGTAGCGCTTGCCAGTCTCAAAGACGTAGTCACAGTCTTCGGGATAGATCTTGTTGCCGTTGTCCAGCAGCAGGTGTATTCGGTCCTGGTGGTCGGCATGGGCCACCCCCAGGTCGATCTGGAAGTCGTCGCTGACCTGGTAGAGGTCGGGGCTGCAGGCGCCCAGAAACAGCAGCGTGCCCAGGGCGAGCATCAGCATGATGCGCTTACTTGAGTGCATAGACGAAGGTGTGGGTGTAATGCTGATCGAGTTTGTATCCAAAGCGGACAAAGACCGTGTCCTGGTCGGCGAATTCGGCTTTGAGCCCGCGCAGGTCGAAGCTGGTGACCTGTTCCTGCACGTAATACGGCGAAATAGACGGGGTGTTGTGCTTCAGCTCCAGTGAGACGAGCGGCCACTGCCCGGTCTGGATCTGGTCTTTTTCCTTGACCCTGACCAGCTCGAATTTCTGGGCTTTCTCGGCCGAGGAGACATAGTTGGTGAATAACACGTTCATGTAGTCGTGGCCGATCCAGGCCGAATACAGGTCGTTGAGTGGCTGGTTGTCGATCGTGTCGCGGTCGGTGGTCTCAAACATGGTGAGTCCTTGTACGAGCACTTCCTTGTAGGCGGTCACGGTGACATTCCACTCGGGCAGGTCCAAGTCGTCCTTGGTGTAGAAATACAGCAGGATGCGCCCGCCATTCTTGACGCTGTCGGTCCAGTAGAGACCTTCCTGCGGATTGAGTTTCACACCGATGTCGGAAGTAAAATAGTCGAGGACGCCGTCGGTGGAGTGGACCGTGGCCATGGTCTGCAGGTAGGCAGGGTAGTCTTCCTTGCCCTGGCAGGCGAACAGCAACATGGCTGTCAGAGCGATCAGACCGGTTTTGACTAGACTTTTCATATCGTCGCTTTTTTGTAATTGATCAAAGGGTTGGCATACATTTCCAACAGTTTTTCCCGAAGGAAGCCGCTGTCTTTTTGCGAGTCGGGCAGGTCGATGCGCGCCACCTGCCGCTCGATGTAGTCTTCGAAGAGACGCTTCTCTTCGGCCGTGCATCCCGGCTGGCCCGTCGAGGCTTCGCTGGCGGCCAGCTCTTCGTGTCCGGGCAGGCGGCTGAGCAACTCCAGGGCGGCATAGTTGGCCGGGTAGAGCCGGTAGCCGGCGTGGATCTGCCTGTCGAGTAGGGCCGTGACCTGTTCTAGCAGCTCGTTCTTGGGCAGTGTGCCGTCCAGTTTGAGCAACTCCCCGCCAAGGCAGGGGCTGGCGTGGTAGTGGACCCGTCCTTTGGCGCCCATGATGCCGGTGGTCATGCTCAAAAGGTCATCCTCCGGCTTTTTGTGGAAGTCGGGACGGTCTCGCTTGAGCTGTAGCTCCTTGGCTTTCAGGTAGTCGCAGGGATCGTATTCATACGAAATGCTCAGCGCTACCGGATTCAAAGATGCCAAATCGCTCAGAATGTTACCGCTACCGCTCATTATTAACATTTTTAATATACTTTTCTGCGTGCGGTCGTCCGATGTCTTGGCCCGGCCTTCGCGTTGGGCCAGCCAGATGGATTGTCCGCGCTGGCAGACAGAGTCGCGGATATAGGCCGACAGTTGGCGGGAGGCTGTCATCTGCTCCTTGACCGACAGGCCGCGGCGCACGATGAAGCATTTGCTCAGACGCACCAGGTCGGCGATCCAGGGCTGGATGAGCAGGTTGTCGCCGATGGCCGTCTCGCTGGGCTCCATGCCTTGCCGGCACATCAGACAGTTGAGCTGGATGGAATCCATGATGATGTCGCGGTGGTTGGAGATGAACAGGTAGCCGCGGCTTTTATCGAGATTTTCCAGCCCGTCCTGGCTTAAAGAACTGGTGCCTATGGCGCTGAGCTGGCTCAGCAGGGGTATGATTACGTGCTCGTGGAAGGCCTGCAAGGAGGGCAGGGCGAGGGCCTGTTCGCGCAGCTTGTCGGCATCCTTGACAAAGGGCACTTTGGGCAACAGCGACAAGAACTGGGGCTGGTTCCACAGCCGCGTCATGGCGGCCTGGTAGTCGGCCTGCCGATAGGAGCGTATGTCGTCGAAGGAGTCCATGCGGGCTATTTGAGTATGTCGGTGATGATCTCGTCCATGACATCGCCCATCTGCTGGCCGTTGGCGCGGACTTCCTGGGGAATGAAGCTGGTGGCTGTCATGCCCGGGGTGGTGTTGACTTCGAGCAGGTAGATGCCGTCGCGACAGATGATGTAGTCGGCCCGGATGATGCCCTGGCAGCCGATCAGGTCGTAGATGCGTGAAGTGGTGGCCTGGATTTCGTCGCGTACGGCGTCGGGGATGCGGGCGGGGGTGATTTCCTCCACCTCACCGTTGTATTTGGCGTTGTAGTCGAAGAATTCGTTGTGGCTGACCACTTCGGTCAGGGGCAGGCACACGGTGCGCCGGCTGGTCTTGTAGCAGCCGCTGGTCACTTCGGTGCCGTCGAGGAAGGCTTCCACGATGACTTCGGGCCCTTCGCGGAAGGCGATGTCGACAGCCTCTTTCAGCTGTCCGGCCTCTTTGACCTTGGTCGTGCCGAAGCTAGAACCGCCCACGTTCGACTTGACAAAGCAGGGCATGCCGCAGATGCGGACGATCTCCTGTTTGTCGAATTCCTCGGGCCGGTGGAGCAGGATGCTGCGGGCCGTGCGGATGCCGAAGGCGCCCAGGTAGTGGTTGCAGGTGTATTTGTCGAAGGTGAGGGCGGCGGCCAGTACGTTGCAGCACTGGTAGGGCAGGCCGATCAGGTCGAAATAGCCTTGCAGGATGCCGTTCTCGCCCGGTGTGCCGTGGATGGTGATCCAAGCCAGGTCGAAGCAGGTCTTCTGGCCCTTCCATGTGAAGCTGAAATCGTTGCGGTCGATGGCAGCGCGTGCCGGGCTGTCGATTCCCTCGGGGCAGGCTTGCCAGTCGCGGCCGTGCAGGATGACGATCCATACCTGGTATTTCTGATGGTCTATAAAGGAGTAGAGGCCCCTGGCACTTTTCAGGGAAACCTCATATTCGGAGGAATCGCCTCCGGCTACAATGGCTATTTTCTTCATAACTCGGTTTGTCCTATTTCTTGTTTGCGGCTTGGCGTCGCGTTGGTCGTTTAATTGTCCTGTTCCATTATTTCTTCGCGCGAGGCGGTGTATTTGCGCCATTTGTCGATGAGCTGCGCCATGTCGTCGGGCAGGGGGCTGTCGAAAAACAGTTCCTTGCCGCTGACGGGATGCACAAAGCCCAGGGTCTTGGCATGCAGGGCCTGCCGGGGGCAGGTGCTGAAGCAGTTGTCGATAAACTGGCGGTATTTGGTGAAGCGGGTTCCCTTGAGTATCTCGTCGCCGCCGTAGCGGGCGTCGTTGAACAGGGGATGCCCCAGATGTTTCATGTGGACGCGGATCTGATGGGTGCGGCCTGTCTCCAGCCGGCATTCGACCAGGGTGACATAGCCGAAGCGCTCGAGCACGCGGTAGTTGGTCACGGCCGGCTTGCTGCCTTCGTCGCCTTCGGGATAGACGGTCATCTGCAGACGGTCGCGGCGGCTGCGTCCGATGGGGCAGTCCACCCGGCCCGAATCTTCCTGGAAATTGCCCCAAACGAGCGCCTGGTAGGCCCGCTGGGTGGTCTTGTTGAAGAACTGGGCGGCCAGGTGGGCCTTGGCCTGCGGGTTCTTGGCGATGACCAGCAGCCCGGAGGTGTCTTTGTCGATGCGGTGGACCAGCCCGGGACGGGGGTCGTCGGCCGGGAACTCCGGATGCTCGCGAAAATGCCACACCAGGGCGTTGACCAGGGTGCCGGTGAAATTGCCGTGACCGGGGTGCACCACCATGCCGGCGGGCTTGTTGACCACCATCAGGTCGTTGTCTTCGTAAACGATGTCGAGGGGAATGTCTTCGGGCATCACTTCGGTCTCGGCCGGCCGGTAGCCCACCATGACGCTGATCTCGTCGCCGGGCTTGACCCGGTAGTTGGACTTGACGGGCGTACCGCCCACCAGGATCATGTCGTTGTCGGCGGCTTCCTGGATGCGGCTGCGGGAGACATTGGCAATGTGGGCGACCAGAAACTTGTCGATGCGCAGCAGGGTCTGGCCGGGGTCGGCCGTGAAATGCCACTGCTCGTAGCGCTCTTTCTCCTCTTGGAAAATATCTTCTTCGGAGAAATCATCCGTCTGCCAGTCGCTCTGGGAACTCATAGCTAATTGGCGGGCAGGGACGGTGTGTCGGGTTTTTCGGGCTGCAATACGTCAGGATTGCAACTCATCCACAGATCGATGCGCTTGCCTACCGGGTAGAAGGTGCCGGCGGAGGGTTCCTGCTGATAGACGAAGTATTTGGCCGACTCTTTGTCGTTGGCCGGCGTCACGTCGTAGTTGATCTTGCCGATGTTGACGCTGTAGGTGTGGGCGATCAGGAAGACGGAATCCATTTTCTTGCCGATGAAGTCGGGGATGCGTATCTGGTCGGTGCTGCGTCCGTGACCGACCACCAGGTCGAGGCGTGTGCCGACGGGCAGGGTGGTGCCGGCCTGGATGCTGGTGCCCTGGTATTGGATGTCAAGCACCAGGTTGCGGTATTCCGAAGGGACGAAGATGATGTTGCCCACCGTGAAACCGACGGCCTCCAGGGTGGCTGTGGCCTGACGCTGGGAGAAGTCCTTGACAAAGGGGACCGGCTGGTATTTTTCTTCCTGGGCGTTGATGGTGAGGAAGACGATGCGGTTCACCTTTACCTTGGCCTGGGCCAGGGGACGCTGTTCGAGCACCACGCCGGCAGGCTGGCTGCTGTCGTGGATGGAATCGACCACTTCGAAGCGGAGCTGGCGGGCCTGCAGGGCGGCCGTGGCCTCGTCCAGGCTGAGGGTGGTGACATCGGGCACGAGGATGGCCTGGTTGTGGTGGGTGTAGTGACGCAGCCAGATTTCCAACCCGAGGATGATCAGGAAGGATAAAATGGCGAATATCAGCAGGTTGATAAGAATCTTTTTAGGGGTTGCTTTCATGCTGGTGAGGATGGCTGGTTATCCTTACAAAGTTAGATACATTATTGAAATAATGCAACAAAAAAAGCCCGACATGAAGTCGGGCTTGCTTTGTTTACAGCCGAGTAGGAATCAACCCTTGATGCGTTCTTCGTCGGATACTGTCAATTTCTTTCTGCCGTGTGCACGACGGCTGGCCAATACGCGACGACCGTTGGCGGAAGCCATTCTGGCGCGGAAACCATGCTTGTTGGCTCTTTTTCTGTTGGAGGGTTGGAATGTTCTCTTCATCGTTATATGTTTTTTGTTGTTTCGTTTTTTGCGGACGCAAAGGTAGTCCTTTTTTTTATTCCGTCAAACTCCTGCGTGAAATTTTTTGCAGATGTGGAAGTTTTTGTGCAACTTTGCACCTGAGTTCCCCGCCCCCGAAAGGCAGGAGCTTTGTAACCGTCACTCAGACAATTATTAACCAGAGAAATATCTTTTATGGCAACAACTGCTGATTTCAAGAACGGAATGTGCATCGAACTGGAAGGTGCCTATTATTTCATTGTCGAATTTCTTCACGTCAAGCCCGGCAAGGGTGCCGCTTTCGTGCGTACCAAGCTGAAAAACGTCACGACCGGACGTATCCTGGAAAAGACTTTCAACTCGGGTGTCAAGGTCGATGAGGTCCGTATCGAGCGCCGTCCCTACCAGTTCCTCTACAAGGACGACATGGGCTACAACTTCATGCACACCGAAACCTACGAACAGATCACCGTGCCTGCCGAACAGATCAACGGTGTGGCTTTCCTCAAGGACGGCGAGATGTGCGAAGTGGTGACTCACGCCGAATCGGAAACCGTGCTCTATGTCGATCTGCCTGTCAGTGTCATTCTCGAAGTGACCTATACCGAGCCCGGCCTGAAGGGCGATACGGCTACCAACACCCTGAAGCCTGCCACCGTCGAGACGGGTGCCACGGTTCGCGTGCCGCTGTTTATCGAAGTGGGCGAGAAGATCAAGGTCGATACCCGCAACGGCGCCTATGTAGAGCGCGTCCGCTAGTATCGAGCATAAATCAATAGTCCGCCTGCCGGTTTTGACGGGCGGATTATTTTTGAACTTTTGGATTAATTTATTATCAACCTAATAATAATATACCATGAACTACAAAGAAAACAAGGACTTGACACGTCCCCTTTCGATCAAAGAATGGGCGCAAGATGACCGCCCTCGTGAGAAAATGTTACGGCAGGGTGCTCCCGCTCTGAGCGATTCGGAACTGCTGGCCCTCATCCTGGGCTCGGGTTCGCGTGAGGAGAACGCGCTTCAGCTGGCCCGGCGGATCCTGGCCTCGGTCGATAACAACCTGTCGGCACTGAACAAACTCTCGGCCAAGGACCTGTGCCGGCAGTTCAACGGCGTGGGGGCGGCCAAGGCGGTGAGCGTGATCGCGGCGCTCGAACTGGGCAAGCGGCGCACCATGTCGGAAGCCCGCGAGCGGCCCGTGCTGAACACCAGCCAGAAGATTTTCGACCAGATGTTTCCGCTGCTTTCCGACCTGCCCACCGAGGAGTGCTGGGCGCTCTTCCTGGGCTCGTCCAACCGGCTGCTCGACCTGCGCCGTATCAGCAGCGGCGGCATCAACGAGACCATGGTCGATATGCGGGTGGTGCTCAAGCAGGCGCTGGAACTGAGAGCCACGGCCATCGTGCTCTGCCACAACCATCCTTCGGGCAGCCTGCGGCCCAGCATGGCCGACAACACCCTCACTGCGCGGCTCAAGACGGCGGCCCGTTCGGTGGATATTGTCCTGCTCGACCATGTCATCGTCGGCGACGGCAAATATTTCAGCTACGCCGACGAGGGGTTGTTGTAATGAAAAACTTTTGCGTTTGGGAGCGGCATGCACTATCTTTGTCCCCAGGAAAAAGAAAAATGGAAGAAGGCAACGAGTTTCTGAAGATAGAGGAGGAGATCGTGCGGATGCTCCGAACGGTCTATGATCCTGAGATTCCGGTCAATGTCTATGACCTGGGCCTGGTCTACAAGGTCGAGGTGGGCGACGCGGGCGATGTCCGTATCGACATGACGCTGACGGCGCCTTCCTGTCCGATGGCTGATTATATCCTGGAGGATGTCCGCCAGAAGGTGGAAAACATCGAGGGGGTGAAATCGGTCGATGTCCAGCTGGTTTTCGAGCCCGAGTGGGACAAGGACATGATGAGCGAGGAGGCCAAACTGGAGCTCGGCCTGATGTAGTCTTCCGATAAATACTTGATCATGAGCGACAAGAAAATCTATTTTGTAAGCGATGCCCACCTGGGCTCCATGGCCGGGGTGCCTTCCCGTGAAAACGAGAAAAAGCTGGTGCGCTGGCTCGACAGTATCCGCCCCGATTGCGAGGCGCTCTACCTGCTGGGCGACATGATAGATTTCTGGTACGAATACAAATATCTCATTCCCAAAGGTTTTGCCCGTTTCTTCGGCCGCTTGGCCGAGATGACCGATGCCGGCATCCCCGTCTATTGGTTTACCGGCAACCACGATGTCTGGCTCTACAGCTACGTGCAGCAGGAGCTGGGTGTGCAGGTCGTCACCGATCCTTTGCTGATCACCCTGGGCAGCAAGCGCTTTTTCATCGACCATGGCGATGTGCTGGGCGATCCCTCGCGCGGCACGCATTTCTTGGACTGGCTCTTCCACAACCGCACGGCCCAATGGCTCTTTACGCATGTGATGCCTTCCACCTGGGGCGTTTGGCTGGGACTGAAATGGTCGCGACACAGTTTCTTGAAACGCAAGAAGGAGGGTTGTCAGGTCTATCTGGGTGAAGACAAGGAATACCTGGTGGCCTATGCCAAGGACTACGTGGCCGCCCATCCCGACGATGTGCCCGACTATTTCGTGTTTGGCCACCGGCACATCCTGCTCGACCTGCAACTGGCCTGCCGCAGCCGCGTCATCATCCTGGGCGACTGGATCGAACAGTTCAGCTACGGTGTCTTCGACGGCACCGACTTCAGCCTCGAAACCTTCGAGGAGGCTTGATCGTCAGCTATTGTAGATAATAATCATTCCGCTTCTTTTTCCGGGGAGTCGAGGGGTTCACGCGCAATGACGAAGCGTTTGTAGTAGGAGATGATGAGGGTGGTGAAGGGCAGGGCAATGATCATGCCCAGGATGCCGAACAGCGAGCCGAAAATACTCAGCGACAAGAGAATGATGGCCGGTTTGAGGCCGGTGGCATTGCCCATGATGCGCGGGGTGAGCACTGTGTCCTGGAAAGTCTGTACCACGGCATAGACGATGCCCACACTGAGCAGCACAATCCAGATGTCCTGGTTGTATTCGGCTGCTTTGATCAGGGCCAGCAGGATGGCCACCGGAATGGACAGGGACTGCATATAGGGCACGAGGTTGAGTACTCCCACGAAGATACCGAAGGTGATGCCCATGGGCAGTCCGATGATGCGGAACCCGATGGCGAACAGGATGCCCACACAGAGGGCAATCAGACCCTGGCCGCGGAAATAGGCGTTCATGCCGGCTTCGAGATCTTCGTAGAGTCCGCGGGCGAATTGACGGTATTTGACAGGAATCAGCTCTATCCAGCTGCTAGAGAGTTTTTCGAAGTCGATCAGGATGAAAACCAAGTAGAGCAGCACAAACAATACGATGGTCAGGTTGAGCAGGAGAGACATGGAGGCCGACAGCACGGATTTGGCCCCGGGAAGCAGATGCTTGGCCACTTTTTCGATATTTTCGATGCTCAGCAGCCCTTCTACATCGATGCCGGCTAGATAGGATTTGAGGTAAGCGGTCCATTCGGCAGGCAGGTTGAGCCGATCGGGCTGGCTGATGAAATGGTCGATGAGTACCCCGACACGTTGTATTTCGGTGTGCATGGGCCGGTAGAGCAGCCAGATGCCGACAATGAGGATGCCCAGAATCAGAGCAACCGACGTGATGACCGAGGGAAGACGGTACTTGAAGTGCAGTTTGTCCTGGAAGAACTTGACCAGCGGATAGATGAGGTAGGCCAGCAGCCAGGCGATGACAAATGGCAGCAGTACGGCGCTCAGCCTTTTGACAAGCAGGCCAAGCACAATGGCCACGGCCAGGGCGATAACCAGTCTGACCACGCGGTCGAGTGTATAGGGCTTGTTGTTTTCTTTCATAGCAAAATGGTTTAGAAATCGACCGAGAGGGAGAGGTTGAGCTGGCGGCCGGTGAGGTAGTTGGGGATGGCCCATTCCTGGCCGGCGATATCGCGTACCCAGTAGTAGGAATTGGTGTTGTCGATGCCCAGCAGGTTGAAGCAATCCAGACTGATCCAGATGTCTTTGACGCTGCGGAGCCAGGCCCTTTGCAGGAGCTTGTCCTCGCCGCCCACGAGCAGCCGCGACAGACCGATGTCGAGGCGGCGGTAGGGCTTCATGCGGTTCACGGCGTAGCGCTTGGGCATGGAGGGCGGCCCGAAACTGAGGCCGTCGGCCCAAACCATTCTCAACGTCATCGAATACTTGGGATTGCGCGGCAGATAGTCGCGGAAAAACATGGATACATTGTAGCGCTGCTCGTTGGGGCTGGGGATGGTGTAGCCGTCGATGCGCTCCTTGCTGTCCATCAGTGAGAGGGTGATCCACGAGTCGGTGCCGGGAATGAACTCGCCGAAGAGCTTGAAATCGCAGCCCAAGGTCTGGGCTTCGCCGTGGTTGACGCCCTCGTAGCGGATGCGTACATTGTCGACCGTGTAGGGAATCAGGTCGTCCATCTTTTTGTAGTAGGCTTCGCCCGTCAGCTTGAAGGGACGTTCCCAAAGGGTGAAATGATAGTCGGTGCCCAGGATGACCTGGGTCGATTTGGGCGCGCGGATGTCGTGGTTGAGCACCACCGTGGAGATGCCGCCAACGAGCACCGTGTCGCGTATTTCCTTGTAGAAGGGCGCCTGGTAGTAGATGCCGCCGGCCAGCCGGAACACGAAATCCTTGTCCCAGGCCGGGATGAAACCGGCCGACAGGCGCGGGCTCACGAGCCACTGGCCGTTGAAACTCCACCATTGGGTGCGTACACCGGCCGTCAGACTGAGCAGGCCGCCTTTGACGCGGGTCTTCCAGGTGTCTTGCACATAGGCGGTGAAGCGGTGGTTGTCGAGGGTGTTTTCCGAATAGAGATTCTCGACGAAATTGATCTGGCTGTCGCTGTAGGGCAGGCTGTAGCCGGCCGAATCGCGCATCTCCCATTCGCGCAGGTGGTCGTCGAAACGCTCCCGCTGCCAGGCCAGGCCCCAGCGCAGGTGATGGGCGTCGACCTGCCACTGGCCGTTGTGGGCAATGTTCAGGACGGTGGCCGACAGCCGGTTGCGGGCATGCTCGTGGTAGGTGCCCACGCCGATGAGGCGGCTGTTGACCGTGTCGCTGCGATTGTTCTTGATGGGACTCTGGCTGAGCCAGTACTGGCCGGTGATGTCGTAGGTTTCCTGTTCGTCGGTGCGGAACAGGGAGGTCTGGAGCGTGAGCTTGAGGTGCCGGCTGGGCTCGTGGTGGAGGCTCAGGGCGCCGAAGGCAGTGCGGAAGAGGTCTTGCTCCCGGCCGTCGAAATAGACACGGAAGGAGTATTTGGTCTGGAAGGTGCCCGTCTCGGTTTCGCGGGTCTGCGGGGTGAAGCGGTAGCTGTTTTGCGAGACATTGCCCAGGAAGGACAGGGTGGTGCGGTCGGTGAGCTTCCAGTTGATCGAAGTCTGGTAGTCGAAGTAGGAGGGACGGTATTCGCCTTTGGTCTCCAGGCTGCCCAGCAGGTAGGCGTTGGTCTTGTAGCGCAGGCCGTGGATCTGGCTCAGGCGACCGTCGCGCGAGGCGGTACCCACATAGGCGTTGGCTCCCAGCAGGCTGGCGTTGAAGGAGGCTTCAAACCGCTCGGGCGTCTTGTAGCGGATGTCGAGCACCGAGGCGGTCTTGTCGCCGTAGCGGGCCTCGAAGCCACCGGCCGAGAAGTGTACGTCGGCCGTCATCCGGGGATTGACAAAGCTGAGGCCTTCTTGCTGGCCGCTGCGGATGAGCAGCGGGCGATAGACCTCGACACCGTTCACATAGACCAGGTTTTCGTCGTAGTTGCCGCCGCGCACCATATACTGTGTGCTCAGCTCGTTGTTGGAGCTGACCCCGGCAAAGGTGACCAGCAGGGCTTCAATGCTGCCGCCGGCAGGATCGGGCAGCAGGCGGATGTCGGCCGGATCGATCCGCTCCAGGTCGCCGGTGCGGTGCTGGAGGGCGGTGATACTGACATCCTGCAAGGTTTGTGACAGTGGCTGGAGGATGACATTGAGCCTGAGCTGGGACGATTCGACCGGTACGATGCGGACGGCCGTCTGGTAGGACAGGCAGCTGTAGTAGAGCAGCAGTGTGTCGCGGCGTGGCAGTGTGAGCTCGTAGTAGCCGTCGCCGTCGCTCTGGACGGTGGCCTGGGTATGGGCTTCCGTGATATTGGCCAGCTCCAGGGCCTTGCGATGGTGGTCGAGCACAAAACCCGACACGATGACCTGCCCCTGGCCGTTGCCTGCCCGGCTGCTGCCGGCCGTTTGAGCCCGTGCCGGGCCGACGGGGACGACCCACAACAGGCACAGCAGAAGCCAACCGCCCCAGGGGGAACGGCTGCCTTTGAGGAACTTAAGGAATCGCATCGGCGGCATCACAGACATCGGCGGCATTTTTGCCGGATTTTTGAAGCAAATATAATGGAATCTGAGCAATAAAACGTACTTTTGCAGTGCATATTGTAAGAATGGGAATGGAAAACTTGTCCGATCTGCTTCACAGACGCAGAAGCATCAGAAAATATCAGGATTCAGCCCTGACAGACGAAGAAATCAAGCAGTTGATGGCCGCTCCGCTCATGGCCCCCTCGTCGAAACGTTGCACCCCCTGGGAATTTGTCCTGGTGCGCGATGAGGCCAAACGCGAGGCCCTGGGTGCCTGCCGCGCCGCCAACAGCGCTTTTGTGGCGAAAGCCCCCCTGGTGGTAGTGATCATTGCCGATACGGAAAAGACGGATGTCTGGGTGGAGGATGCCTCCATTGCCGCCTCCTACCTGCAGCTGCAGGTCGAAGAAGCCGGCCTGGGCAGTTGCTGGGTGCAGCTGCGCAACCGCCAGACAGCCACCGGACAGTCGTCGGAAGACTATGTGCGCGAGCTGCTCGGCATCCCCGCCAAATACGGGGTGCTCTGCATGGTGGCCATCGGTCGGAAGGCCGAAGAGAAGAAGCCCTTCGACGACGAGCGCCTGCAGTGGAACAAGCTGCACTGCGATACATTCACCCCGGCAGCGGAGCAGGCATGAAAATCGTCGTCCTCGGCACGGGCAATGTCGGCACACAGCTCTCCTATGCGCTGTTTGAAAAGGGCATGGGACCGAGCCTGGTGTACAACCGTCACGGTGACAAGGCCGCGGCTTTGGCCGCCCGGCTGGGCTGCGGCTGGACAGACGATTTGCAACAGCTGCCGACGGATGCCGACCTGTATGTCTGCACGCTCAAGGATGCCGTTGTGGAAGAAGTTTTGCGGCAGATACCCGACCCGGGCCAGGGGCTGTGGGTGCATACCTCGGGCAGTCTGCCCATGACGGTGCTGGCGCCCTATGCCCGCCATTACGGTGTGCTGTATCCGTTGCAGACTTTCAGCCGCGAGCGCCGGGTCTCGTTTGACAGAATCCCCCTTTGCCTGGAAGCCTGCGGCGCGCAGGAAATGAAGACCTTGAGGCAATTGGCCGCAAGCCTGAGTTGCGATGTACGGGAAATGTCGTCCGCTCAGCGCGCCTGCATGCACCTGGCGGCGGTGTTTGCCTGCAACTTTGTGAATGCCTGCTACGCGGTGGCCGGCGATGTGCTTTCCTGTGGCGGACTGGATTTCTCCCTGCTGCTGCCGCTCATCGAAGAGACGGCGGCCAAGGTGCACGACATGGCTCCCGATGCGGCCCAGACGGGACCGGCTGTGCGGGGCGATAGGAACATCATCGCCCGTCACACCGACCTGCTCGACACATGGCAGCGCCAGGACTGGGCGGCCCTTTACCGGCAGATGAGCGAACTGATATACGCAAGACATAACAGACAAATATGATACCCTACGACCTGAGCCTCATCAAGGCTGTGATTTTCGATGTGGACGGCGTGCTGTCGGCCAATGTCATTCCTTTGGCCATGGACGGCGAACCCATGCGGACCATCAACATCAAGGACGGTTATGCCATCCATCTGGCTTCCCGTTTGGGCCTGGACGTGGTGATCCTGACGGGCGGACGCACCGAGGCGGTGCGCATCCGTTTTGCCAACCTGGGACTGAAGCATGTCTATATGGACAGCCGTTACAAACTGGATGTCTTTGAGCGCTTCATGCAGGAAACCGGCTACCGGCCCGAAGAGGTGGCCTACATGGGCGACGACATTCCCGACTATGAGGTGATGCAGCGGGTGGGTCTGCCTTGCTGCCCGGCCGACGCCGCGCCCGAGATCAAGGCCATCGCGCGGTATATCTCGCCCTGCAAGGGCGGTGAAGGCTGCGGTCGCGATCTGCTGCAGCAGATTTTGAAAGAGCGTGGCCTGTGGATGAACTGTCAGGAGGCTTTCGCCTGGTAATCGATAGAAACTGATGCTCGACAACTTGAAGAAATACCGCATCCTGCTGGCTTCGGCCTCGCCCCGCCGCCGCGAACTGCTTGCCGGGCTGGGCCTGCCATTCACGGTGATCCGTCCCGAAGGGGTGGACGAGTCGTGGCCCGAAGGGCTGCAGGGGGCGGAAATACCCGAATACATCGCCCGCTCCAAGGCGGAGGCCTGCCGCGCCACGCTGCAAGCCGACGAGCTGCTCATCACGGCCGACACCATCGTCTGGCTAGACGGCCGGGTGCTTGGCAAGCCGGCTGACGAACGTGAAGCGGTGGAAATGTTGCAAGCACTCTCGGGCCGCACGCATCAGGTCTATACCGGTGTATGTCTGACGACCACCGCCTGCCAGCGCTGTTTTTCGGCTGTCTCGCATGTGCGCTTTGCCTCGCTGACCGAAGACGAAATCCGCTACTATGTCGGACATTACCATCCCTTTGACAAGGCCGGTGCATACGGTGTGCAGGAATGGATCGGCATGGTCGGCGTCGAATACATCGAAGGCTCGTACTTCAATGTGATGGGCCTGCCCGTCCAGCGTTTATACTCGGAATTGAAACTAATTATATAGACTCCAGGGGAGCGATCCCCGATGTGTCGTTGAAACCACATTAAAAAAACAAACAATGAAAAAGACACTTTCCGTCACTTACATGCTGTGTGGTCTGATGTTCACCACCTGCCTGATCGTTGCGAACATCATCGAGCAGAAACTCATTCACATCGGCCCGGTCGAAGCTACGGCCGGCCTGCTCATTTTCCCGGTCTCCTACATCCTCAACGACGTGATTGCCGAAATCTGGGGCTATCGCAAGGCTCGACTCATCATTTGGGGAGGCTTCGCCATGAATTTCCTGGCAGTGGCTTTCTTCCAGTTGAGCATCTGGGCGCCCGGTTCGGAGCATTTCACTCATCAGGAGGCCTACAACATGGTGCTCGGCAGCACGCTGCGCATCACATTGGCCAGCTTTGTCGCTTTCCTATGCGGATCGTTTATGAACGCCTATGTGATGAGCCGTATGAAACTGCGCGACGAGGGCCGACGTTTCTCACTGCGCGCTATTGTCTCCACACTGTTTGGCGAGGGCAGCGATTCGCTGGTGTTCTTCCATCTGGCCTTCCTGGGCTTGGTGCCGTATCCGGCCATCCTCACCCTGGTGCTCACTCAGACTTTGATGAAGACCGGCTATGAGATACTGGTCCTGCCAATGACCAACTTGGTGGTCAGCAAACTCAAACAATGGGAACAGACCGATGTATTTGATCATGATGTATCGTATAATCCATTCAAAATCAAAGAAGTGTAGCTATTTGTGGAAAATATGGCTTCCCCTGTAGCGAAACTTTCGTCACGCGCGTCTAAGGATGTGTATTTTAATGAAATGACTATGTTACGAACGATATCGTCAAAAACGGTACTCGGCGCCACCCTTATGGCGGTCGCCCTGTTTTTTGGTGCTTGCGACTCGGCGGTGGACGGTGTGTCAGACGGCAAGGGTCTGAGCGGCTATTATGAATCGACGGCCGATTCGCGCGGCTCCCTGTCGGACAGCCAGGGCAGCGGACGGCAAGATTCCGCTGCCACGGGCGTGGTGACGGCCGGCGAATGGAACGACCTGGACCATTGGTATTTCTGGCGCAATCTGATGGCCACCCAAAACGACAGCACCAAATACTACAGCTATCCTCCTTATTGGCACTACAACACGGCCAACCGCATCGGCCTGAAACTGACCGGCAGCGACGGCCGGGCGCTTGTCAATGCCCAGGTGCAGCTGCGCCGGGGCGACTCCCTGCTTTGGAGCACCCGCAGCGACAATCTGGGCCGGGCCGAGCTGTGGCTGGGACTGAACGACCAGGAGCCGGCTGCCCCCGCCCTGGAACAGTGTGCCCTGTATGTCAACGAACTGCCTGTTGCGGCCGCCTTGCAAAAGGATACGCTCAACGAGGTGCCCCTGCCTTTCCTGGTGCCCTCCAGCAACCGGGTGGAACTGGCTTTCGTGGTGGATGCCACGGGCTCGATGGGCGACGAGATGTATTTCCTGAAAAACGACCTGACCGATGTGGTGTCGCGGGTCATGACGGCCAATGCCTCGCTGCAGATTTTCACGGCCGCCGTCTTCTATCGCGACGAGGGTGATACCTATGTGGTGAAGCATCAGGAATTCACCGATGACCTGGACAAGACGGTCAAGTATATCAGGGCCCAGTCGGCCGACGGCGGCGGGGATTATCCCGAAGCGGTGCATACGGCCCTGAAGACAACCTGGACGGAATTGCAATGGTCGGGTGCAGCCCGTACGCGCATCGCCTTCCTGCTGCTCGATGCGCCTCCTCATTACGACGAGCAGATCATTGCCGACATACACCATTCGGTGCGCGAGTTTGCCAGCCGGGGCATCAAGGTGATTCCCATCGCGGCCAGCGGCATCGACAAGCCCACGGAGTTTCTGCTGCGCTACCTGGCCATGGCCACCAACGGCACTTATGTGTTCCTGACCGACGACAGCGGCGTGGGACTGCCGCACCTGACGCCATCGGTGGGCGAGTACCAGGTGGAACATCTCAACGACCTGCTGGTACGGCTCATCGGCAAGTATAGCGAATAGCCGGAGAATTTTTGGTTTTATCTTATATCTGAATTACCTTTGAGGCCTGTCTTCAAAGGTAATTTTTTAATTTGTCACGATATGAAGAAACTGTCATTGTTGGCCCTGGCCGTCCTGCTGTTGACGGCTTGCGGCAAAGAAAAATCTGTCCAACTGAGCGTTGTCAACGATTCGTCGATCGACCGTCAGCAGGAAACCGTTGAATTTTGCATGAGAAAGATTGCGCCCGCCCTGGGCATCGAACGCGGTGCCTCGGTGGTGGTCTATGACGCCGAGGGACAGGAAGTGCCCTCGCAGATGCTGAAGAACGCTTGCGCCTTCGGCCGGCTCATTTTCCAGGTGAGCCTCAAGGCCGGCGACTCGGCTGTCTTCACTGTCAAGCCGGGCGTCCCCCGGGAGTATCCCTGTCAGGCCCAGGCCACGTTTGTGCCGCGACGCAAGGACGACATGTCGTGGGAAAACGACCGCACCATCTTCCGTATGTACGGACCGGCCCTGGCCACCGACAAGGACGAACCGCTCATCAGCGGCGGCCTGGACCTGTGGGTCAAGCGCGTGCCTGCCCTGGTGAGCCAGCGTTGGTATCAGGACGAATTTGACGGCAAGGCTGTCTATCACAAGGACAACGGCGAAGGCCTTGATTTCTATTCGGTAGGCAAGAGCCTGGGTGCCGGCGGCATGGCGCCCTTTGTCAACGGCAAGCTCTGTCTGGTGGGCAACAATTTCCAGCGCTACGAGATCCTGGAAAACGGCCCGATCCGCACTTCTTTCCGGCTCGAATACGATGCCTACGATGTCAACGGCCGCCCCGTGAGCGAACAGCGCATTGTCACGCTCGATGCCGGCTCGATGCTCAATTGCTTCACCATCGTCTATGACGGGTTGGAAGAAGGCACCACCGTGGCCGCCGGCTTCCCCTTCCGCGGTTTCCCGCAGCCCGCTGCCAAGCAGAAAGTCCAGCCCACGCTCGACAACTTTGCCAATGTCAACATGAACTCCGAGGCCGGCTACGTGACCTATGCCGAGCCCAACAACGAGGAGAACGGCATCATCTACCTGGGCAGTGTCATGGGCAGGCCCTCGACGGTGCTGCTGGCCGACGGCCATGTGCTGAACTGTGTCAAATACGAAGGCAAGCCCGTGGTCTATTACTCGGGCGGTGCCTGGAGCAAGGGCGGTTTTGCCACCCTGGCCGACTGGACCGCCTATGTGGCCGATTTTGCCGCCCGTCTGCAGTCGCCCCTGAAAACCAGTGTCAAGGACTGCTGCGGCACGGAAAGTTGCGAACATTAATCTTTTCAATTGGCGATGATGAAACATTTCAGATTGACGTTGATCTGCTTCCTGCTGGGAAGCATGATGATGACGGCCGCCGGCAAGGTGAAGGTGGCCTGTGTGGGCAACAGCATCACTTATGGTGCAGGCATCACCAATCCGGTGCGTGACGGCTATCCCGGCCTTTTGTCGCAGATGCTGGGTGAGGGCTACGATGTGCGCAACTACGGTGTGAGCGGCCGCACGCTTTTGCTCAAGGGCGACCGGCCCTGGACCAACGAACCCGAGTACCAGGCAGCACTGGCTTTCTGCCCCGATATTGTGACCATCAAACTGGGCACCAACGACACCAAGCCCTTCAACTGGGTTTATGCCAGTGAGTTTCCGGCCGATCTGGAGAAACTGGTGCGCTCTTTCCAGGCTTTGCCTTCTCATCCCAAGGTGATCCTTTGCTATCCGGTGCCGGCCTACCGCCTGGACTGGGGCATCAACGACTCGATCATCAAAAACGGGGTGCTGCCCTACATCGACGAGGTGGCTGCCAAGACAGGCGCCGAAGTGCTGGATCTTTACACGCCCTTCACGGGCAAGCCTGAACTCTTTGTCGATCAGATCCATCCCAACGAACAGGGAGCCCTGGAACTGGCCAAGGTGTTCTACCGCAAGCTCACGGGCCGTCCCGTGCCGGACGGTTTCAAACCGCAGTCCTGGCCCGGCGTGAAATCGCAGTGGGAAGGCTACGACTGCTACCAATTCAGCTACAAGGAACGTCAGGTCAGGGTAGTGGTGCCCAAACAAGTGGCCGAAGGCAGTCCCTGGATTTGGCGGCCGGCTTTCTTCGGCGCGTTTGCCCAAGTGGACAAGGCTCTGCTTGAGAAGGGTTGGCATGTGGTATTCATGGACTTGGCCGACGAATATGCCCGTCCGGAGGCGCTCAAAGCAGCCGATGCCCTATACAAATACTTGACCCAGCGCTACGGCCTGGCCAAAAAAATGACCTTGGAAGGTTTCAGCCGGGGCGGCATGTTTGCCATCAACTGGGCCGCCGGCTACGGGCACAAGGTGCAGTCGCTCTATCTGGATGCACCGGTTTGCGACGTGTTCACCTGGCCGGGTGCCAAAAAACCGAAGTGGGCTGCCAATTGGCAGCAGTTCCTCGACAGCTGGCAGTTGGACAATGCCTCGGTGGCCGGCTTCAAGGATAATCCCATCGACAAACTGGAGGCGGTTGCCAAGGCGGGGATTCCCATCATTGTGGTGGCCGGCAAGAAGGATAAGATCGTCCCCTACAAGCAGAACACAGCCCGTCTGGTCAAGGACTACCGCGCCCTGGGCGGTGATATTGAGGTGATCGTCAAGAAAAAAGGTGACCATCATCCGCACAGCCTGGACGATCCGACCCCCGTGGTGGATTTCCTTGAACAGCACCGGTAGGTGGTTTTTAATAATTGCCTGTAAGAATTCGTTTCTAAAGGTTAATTTTGTTATTGATAGAGTGCTTATCTGAATAATAATTCTATATTTGGGGGTTTTAATGCAATTCTTGGATAAAGGGATTGCAAAACACCAAAAATGAATGAAAAAGATGAGCCGACTCAACACCATAGTTCTCGCAGGATGCGCCCTGGGCCTTCTGCTCGGAACTGCCTGTACAGGCACCAGTGCTCCCCTTGACAGGGAAGCGCTGGTGTTGCGTAATACGGTCCACGTAAACACTGTCGATTCCCTGTCTTCCCTGTCGGTGGGCAACGGTAATTTCGCCTATACGGTCGATGCCACCGGCCTGCAGTCCTTCCCGCAGCGCTACCGCCTGGGCATTCCCTTGGGCACCCAGTCGCAATGGGGATGGCACAGTTTCCCAAACGTCAACAACTACCGGCCCGAGGAGGCCTTGAAGGTATATCGTTTCCGTGACCGCGACGAGCTTTACGCCGTGCAGTTCAACGAGCGGGGACGCCAGCAGCAGGCGGCCGACTATTTCAGGGTGAATCCCCATCGGCTGCATCTGGGCTATGTCGGTTTGGAGATGACCGACAGCCAAGGCCGGGTCCTGGGTCCTGAGTCCTTGAGCGAGATCGATCAGCGACTGGATATGTGGAACGGCGTAATCGACAGCCGTTTCAAAGTGTCCGGTGCTGAAGTCTGCACCCGCACGCTCTGCCTGCAGGATTGCGACATGGTGGCTTCGGAGGTGACTTCTTCGCTGCTGGCCGCCGGGCAGCTCAAGATCCGCTGGTCCTTCCCTTACGCTACAGGCGGCCATGCCGACGATGCTACCGACTGGATGCATCCCGACCGGCACCAGACCCGTCTTTTGCAGGCCGATGCCCAATCGGTGCTGCTGGAACGCCGTTTGGACGAAACGGTCTATTATGTGCGTATAGCCTGGCAAGGCGAGGCCAGTTTCTCGGCCGCTGACCAGCCTCATACTTTCTATCTGACCGCCAAGAGCGACAAATTGGCATTCTCGACCTGGTTCGCCTCTGGACCGGAGGTGTTTGCCCATGCGCCTGAAACCGATTTCAACAGCTTTGCAGCTACCACCGCAGAAGCCTGGCAATCGTTCTGGCAGCGGGGCGGGGCCGTGGATTTCTCGCAGTGCACCGATCCCCGGGCGCCCGAACTGGAGCGTCGCGTGGTGCTGTCGCAATACCTGACGGCCATCCAGTGTGCCGGCATGTACCCGCCTCAGGAGACAGGCCTGACCTACAACAGCTGGTATGGCAAGTATCATCTGGAAATGCATTGGTGGCATGGAGCCCATTTCGCCCTCTGGGGCAGGGAAGATCTGCTGGAGCGCAGCATGGGCTGGTACAGTGAGGTGGCGCCCATTGCCCGGCAGATAGCCAAGCGGCAGGGGTTCCGTGGCCTGCGCTGGATGAAGATGACCGATCCTACGGGCACCGAGGCTCCTTCCAAAGTGGGTTCTTTCCTGGTGTGGCAGCAGCCGCATTTCATCTACCTGGCCGAACTCATCTACCGCAACCATCCCGACAGTGTGGAAATCTTGAACACCTACAAGGATCTGGTCTTCGAGACGGCCGATTTCATGGCTTCCTTTGTCGATTACGACGGCCTGGAAGACCGCTATGTGATCAAAGGGGCGATTCCGGCCCAGGAGACCTTGCGCGCCGGTGAGACGGTGAATCCGCCTTTTGAGCTTTCCTATTTCCACTATGCCCTGAAAACCGCCCAACTATGGCGTCAGCGCCTGGGCATGCCCAAGAACATGGATTGGGAAATCATCCTCGACAAGCTCTCGCCCCTGGCCTACAACGACGACAAGCTCTATCTGGCCGCCGAAACAGCTTTGGACACCTATATCGACACGCGTTTCACGTCCGATCACATGGCCGTGTTGGGTGCGCTGGGCATGATGCCGGCCTCGCGTCTGGTACGCAAGGACATCATGGCCAACACTTTCGACTGGATCTGGGACAACTGGAACTGGGGCAAGACCTGGGGCTGGGACTATCCGATGACGGCTATGTGCGCCGCCCGGCTGTCCAGACCCGACAAGGCGGTTGATGCCCTGCTGATGGACCGGCGCACCAACACCTACTTGGTGAGCGGACACAACTATCAGGATGGACGGCTCCGTCTGTATCTGCCGGGCAACGGCGGTCTGTTGACGGCAGTGGCCATGATGTGTGCCGGTTGGGACGGCACCGAAGGCCGGCCCGGTGTGAACGGCCGTGGAGGCTATGCGCCCGGCTTCCCGAAGGACGGACGCTGGAAAGTGCAGTGGGAAGGCCTGCGGGTGATGCCCTGACAATGAATTTTGATTGTAAATCATTTATAACCAACTATTTAATTACTAACCTTTTAAACAAACAATTATGAAAAGACTTCTACTCTTTTTCATGGTGGCTGTGCTGGCTCTCGGGTCGGCTAATGCAGCCAAGAAAGTGGCTTTCATCTATGAAAGCGCTTACAACAGCGGCAATGCAGCCAAGTACGGACTGGCCGAAGGCGGTTACACGCTCGATCAGGACCCCATCTATGCTGCTTTGTGCGAAAACTTTGAGGTGACCCCGCTGGTACAGTCTTCCAGCGTGGAAGCCGACTACGATGCCTTGATGACTTACGACTGCGTGGTTGTCTCCGAGGCTATCGGCGGTGGTAAGACCATGTCGAACGGTCTGGTCAAGTTGGTCGGCAAGGTGCCGATGGTTTCGATGAAGGCCTATAACTACACCAGCGGCCGTTGGAGCTGGGCGGCTCCGGCCAACCCCGCCACCAAGACCAATGGTTTTTACATCTATCCTGGTTTTGAAAGCCATCCGCTGTTTGCCGGCCTGATCAGGGAAGAAGATGGTTGCATCAATATTTATGATCCTGCCAAGGAGCCGTCGAGCAACCGTATCCAGGGTTTCACCACGGCCAACATTATTGCCGATTCCCAGCTGGCTGCCGAGACCGACAAGCTGATGGGTTATGCCAAATCGGGCGATACGGAATACAATTGTGTGCATGAGATTGCCAACGCCGGTGACTACAAGTACATCCTGGTCAGTATGTCGAGCGACAACATCTGGGCTGTCAACGAAAACGGCCAGAAGATCATTGTCAACGCTGTCAAGTATCTGACGGGCGAAGCTGCCATCGATATGGAAGAAGTCACTGCTGCCTATCTGTATGATTCTTCTTACAGCGGCTACTGCGGTATCGACAACGACCCGATCTTCAACAACACCAAGGTCGCTGAAATCAATGCCACCGCCATCGATATCAAGGACTTCACTGCTGCCAGCACCGATACGCTGAATGCACTGGAAAACTTTGACGTCGTGCTGATTGGCGAAGCCATGGGTAGTGGTCACGCTTTCATCAAGACTGTTGCCGAAAAGATCAACCGTGTGCCGATGATCAACTTCAAGTCTTTCCTCTATAAGAACACTGTCTGGAACATGGGTGCCGGTCAGAACCCGACCAAGGCTGCCAACGACGGCGGTATAGCTTCCATCACCATCGACTCTGCTTTTATGGAAGATCCTCTCTTTGCCGATGTCGAGATCGTTGAAGGCAAGGTGAACATGTTCATCGAGTCCGATCCTGCCACCGTCAAGAAGAACCTGGTACAGGGCTATACGGTCAGCGCCGGATCCTTGTTCGAGAATGACGAAGTCCTGGCCAAGGTGGGTACCTACAACGCCATCCACCGTCACGGCAAGAAAAACATGTACATCCTGCTTCCGATTTCGAGCGACGCCATGTGCCTGGAAGGTGAGAACAACCTGTCGGACGATGCCATCCAGATCATCAACAATGCCATCGACATGGTCTATGCCACCAAGAGCGGCGTGACTCCTTGCGCCACCCCGTCCATCAGTTTCGAATATGGTGACGAGGTGACCACTGTCACTCTGGCTTGCAACACAGCCGATGCCAAGATCTACTATACTTTGGACGAGACCGATCCCACCGAGGCTAGCACAGAATATGGAGCTCCCTTCAGAATTACCAAGGACAGCACTGTAGTCAAGGCTATCGCCGTCAAGCAGGGCTTCGACAACAGTGCCGTTGCCAAGGCCGTCGCCTCTGTCAAGAGAATCGCCAAAGCTCCGGTCATCACCCTGAAGTGGGAAGAAGGTGTCAGCACCATCACGTTGCACAAGACCACTGTCGATGCCGATATCTACTACAACTTCACCGGTTCCAACAAGGAAGACGAAAGTGGTGTATATTCCGGCCCGATCAAGGTTTACGAGCCTGTCACCGTCACTGCTTTTGCTTCGGGTGGCGCTTATCTGGCCTCCGAAACCGTATCGCAGGCTGTCGCCATCCAGGGAGTCAATGCTTCGAACATCCGTCTGGACACCATCGCCTGGTTCAACGCCAACAAGGCCGACTGGTATTGGGAAACCACCGGCGGCAACAGCAAGGTGGCTTACTATATGCAGAAGAACGCCATGTCGATCTATGCCAAGATCGATACGCTGGTCGGAGCTGCCAACGATACGAGCTACCAGTACACCTACAACGACTTCAAGTATTACGCCAAGAACGCCGCCACGGCCGATTCGAGCGACTGGGTGATCAAGACCCAGGGCCAGACCCTGTATTGGGAAAGCACTCAGCCGGGCAGCACGGTTTACTCGGGTACTTCCGCCTATATGGTTTACAGACCCGAAGACCTGATCACCAAGCCGAGTGACTACCACATCACCTTCGGTGCCAAGATCAGCGGCGAGCCTTACACCGGTTCGATCGAAACAACCAAGAAGTATAAAGGTCCGTTCGACATCATCGTCTTCAACGGTAACAACAACGGCAGCAGCGCCGAGTTCGACATGAAGGTCGAAGTTTCGGCCGACGGTGAGAACTGGACGGCTGTCGATTCCCTGTACTTCCCGCCCGTACAGCGTATCCTGGTCCGCAATGTCTCCAGCTATGAAGGCACCGACGAGGTCTATGTACGCGTCAAGCACTATGGTGGTTCGACCAAGGCTGTTGTCTATGACATCATGCTGCTGAACAATGGCAAGTATTCGCAGGCTTATGTACCTGCCGGCATGAAGGCTGTCGTAGCCGGTGCCGAGGTACTGCGCACCGAATTCTACAGCCTGACCGGTCTGCGTCTGGCTGCTCCCGTTGAGCAGGGTATCACGATTGTGAAGACAATCTATACCAACGGCGCTGTCAAGGTTGAAAAAGTGCTGTTCAGATAATCGATTCCAAGCAAGGGAGGGCTCTCGTCCAAGGAGAGCCTTCCCTCCTTTTCCTTTTCCCCATTGTTAATCGGGCCGGGTCTGTCTTTAGTCTGCTGTCAGTGCCGGCCACTATTATGAAGAGATGATGAAGAGATGGTCATTGGCGATCGTATCGCTGCTTATTGTTTTTTCCAGTCTTCGGGCCGAACAATTGGCCTTTCCCGGTGCAACGGGTTTCGGCCGGTATGCCGTGGGCGGACGCAGCGGCTCGGTCTATCATGTGACCAACCTCAACGACAGTGGCGCCGGTTCGCTGCGCGATGCCGTGAGCTCATCGAACCGTATCGTCGTGTTTGACGTATCGGGTGTGATCTATCTCAAAAGCAGGCTGGTTTTCAAAAACAATCTTTATGTAGCCGGACAGACGGCCCCTGGTGAGGGCATCACTGTCTATGGCAACGGTGTCTCGTTTTCGGGCGCCGACAACACCATCGTCCGCTACCTGCGTTTTCGCATGGGCAAGAACGGCGATTCCGGCAAAGATGCGGCCGGCATAGCCAACGGACAAGTCATGATTTTCGACCACCTCAGTGTGAGCTGGGGCCTGGACGAGACTTTCAGCATCAATTCCGACGGCAAGGGCTCGCTGGGTGACATCACCATCCAGAACTCCATCATGAGTCAGGGTCTGCTGTCGCATTCGGCCGGCGGTCTGATGCAGGCCGACCATATCACTTTGTATCGCAATCTCTACGTGGACAACAGTACACGCAACAATAAAATCAAAGGGACCAACCAGTACGTCAACAACATTGTCTATAACTGGAAGAACGGCTGCTACCTGATGGGCGGCGACTCGGAGGGCACGAGCTATTGCAATGCCACCAACAACCTCTTTGTCAACGGTCCGGCCGTGGGCGGCAACGCCTTTACGGGCGGCAACGCCAACTTCCACATCTATGCCGTCGACAACTGGCAGGACAAGAATCGCGACGGGGTGTTCAATCCTTCTGCCATTTCACAGAGCGAATATTCGGGCCCGCCCACCTTCATGGACCAGCCCTACGACTATCCCGCCTTGCCGGCCTACCCCGGCCGCGAGCTGATCGACAGCCTGCTGCCCACGGTGGGTGCCAGCCTGCCTTATCGCGACCCGGTCGATTTTTATGTTATCAATGAATTGCGCTCATTTGGCAAGGAAGGCAAACTGATCTCCTACGAAGACCAGCTGCCCATCGGGGTTCCTACCGACTGGACCATTTGGAGTCCGGCCAAGCCGCAAGACACCGACGGTGACGGCATGCCCGATGCCTGGGAGAGGGCCAACGGCACCAACCCTGAAGTGGACGATGCCATGACGCTGGCCACAAATGGCTATGCCAATATCGAAAACTATATTAATTCGATCACTATCGATGACCGGCAGTTTTTCCTTCGCACACCTTTTGTCTTCGAGTGCGAAGCCTCAAACCCCTCGTCGCTGACGCTTACTTGGCGCGACTATACCGAAGGTGAGGACGGCTTTGTCGTGGAAATGAAGCAGGGCGATGTCTTTGTCGAGGTGGCCAGGATTGCGGCTGCCGACTATCGGTTGAAGGGCACCGACGGCAGTGCCGCGGGCAGCGCCTGTGGCGCCACGACAGGCTCGGTGCGCTGTGTGATTGGCGATTTGCAGCCCGGCACGGCCTATCAGCTGCGGGCTTGTGCCTATTTCGAGGACGGTAGCGAAGAGTTGCGTTCGACCTACACTCCGGTGCTGACGGCCAAGACCCAGCCCGAGCAGGTGGCCATGATCGAGTGGGCCAGCTATGAACCTTCCGTGACGTGGGTGGCCGAAAACGGCGGCGACTGGAACTTCACGGCCGACAATTGGCAGGAACGTCTTTATAATAAAGGTGACAATGTGCTGATTGCTCCTTCGCAGCCAATCAGCATCGTTTTGGCCGACAGCCTCCAGCCTGGTGCAGTGGTGGTGGGCGACGATGGTGATGTCACGTTGAGTGGTGCGGCTCTGGCCGGTCCGGCCTCGGTCAACAAGTTCGGCTCGGGCCGCTTGGACATGGGTACGGCTTCTCATGCTTATACCGGCGCTTCGGTGCTGCATGGCGGTGTTTTCCGCTTCGCTTCGCTGAAAAACGGCGGTGAGGCTTCGGGTATCGGCGCATCGCAGGAATTTGCCCAGAACTGGATCTGGGACGGCGGTGTGTGGGAATATACCGGAGGCAATGCCTCGACCAACCGCTCGGCCAAGGTCTATCAAAATACTGAATTCAATATTGTCAACGGCTCGACCGTGACCATGAACGGTAAGCTGGAGGGCCCGGGCGGCATCACGGTTGCCGGTGGCCAGGTCACCGTGGGCACCACCGATTTCTTCTCTTACGACGGCGCCACCCGGCTGGCCGAAGGCGGCAAGCTCTATATCGAAGGAGCCACGCTCATCGACGGGCTGCAGAACAAGCTGAAAAAAGTGGTGTTGGCCGGTGGTACGCTCTATACCAAAGACAAGGACGACCGCTACGGCACCTACTATTTCCCCATCGAAGTCGAAGACGACAGCTATTCGCATATCCACTTCCATCGCAACTGCTCCATCATGAGCGAAGTAAGCGGTGCCGGTACGGTGGAATGGGATTGCACCTGGCTGCGTGAATACATCCGCGGCAGCTGGGACAAGTTCTATGGCCGGCTCATTGCCAACGGCCTGAACTCGGCCGGCAGCTCGCAGCTGATGGTCTATAACAGCAAGGGCATCCCCAACGGCGTGGTCGAACTGCGCGGCACGGCCCAGGTGGTGAGCTGGAATTCGACGGCCACCTTGTACCTGGGCGGTGTATCGGGTGTCTCGGGTACCTATCTGTCGGGTACGAGCAAGAACAACAAGAGTTCGAAGATGACCTGGATTGTGGGCGGTGCCAATACCGACGAGACTTTTGCCGGTGTGATCGACAACCGCTGCAGCGCCAGCGGCTATAATGGCACGACCTCGATCGAGAAGATCGGCAGCGGCGACTGGCGCCTGACGGGCAAGAATGTCTATTCGGGCACAACCACGGTCAGTGGCGGCCGGCTCATCGTGGACGGCTCACTGACGGGTACGGGCGCTGTCACCGTCAAGAACGGCGGCACGCTCTGCGGCAAGGGCACGGTGGCCGGCAAGGTCACGGTGGCCAGCGGTGGTGTCGTGGCCGTGTACGACACGGTCTTCAACCGCAACAACGTGTTTACCATGTCGGCCGGCTGTACGGTGGGCGAGGGGGGTATCGTCGAGGTGCCGCTCTACCGCAAGGAAACGCTGAACCGGGCCTCGACCATCAAGTTCGGTGCGGCTTCCACACTAAGTGGCACGCTGCGTCTGGATATGACCGAGGTGACGATCGACATTCCCGAAAACAGCTATTTCACCATATTCACCATCCCTTCGGGCGTGACGCTGAGCGGCGGCTTTACCGCTGTCGAGCCCTCGATGCCGGGTCCCGGACTGAAATGGGATATGTCCGAGCTGCTGACCAGTGGCAAGATCTATATCCGCAACGAAAGCTATTCCGCCCTGGACAAGGTGGAGGCCGATGTGGTGTCGGTACGCTACTACACGCTGATCGGCCAGGAGGTGCCCGAGCCTGAAGACCTGGGCGGCCGCCAGTTGTTGCTACGCCGCACGGTGCGCGCCGACGGCACGGTGAGGACTGAGAAAATCTGGAAATGACAATCAATAGAATATTAACCAACTTATCAACCAGAGCATGAAAAAGAAAACTATCTTTTACGGCCTTTTGGGGCTGATGGGCTGCGTAGCGGGACTGCTGTCGTGCGACGATTTGTCCAAGGATCCCCACTATGCCGTGCCGGACTGGCTCAAGGGCAGTGCCTATGAAGTGCTCGAGCAGGAGGGCAACTACACGACCTTCCTGCGGGGCATCGACCTGTCGGGTTACACCCCGATTGTGAAGGGCAAATCCATCCTGACGGTGATGGCTCCCGACGATGCTGCTTTCAAGACCTATCTGCAGCAGGAAGGCTTCCAGAGCATCGACGAGATGTATGCCGCCCGCCCCGACGAGGTGAGCAAACTCATCGGTTTCCATCTGTTGTACTATGCCTTCGGCTGGGACAACCTGGTCAATTTCCGTCCTGAGGAAGGCGATGCCGCCACGGCCGAAGAACGGATGACCAATGCGGGCTGCTACTACAAGTTCCGCACCAAGAGCAGCGATCCCATCGTCAAGGAATGGTCGGGAGAGGATTCCGTGTTGGTCTATCATTTCGAGCGTTTTATCCCGGTGTTCAGCACCCAGTTGTTTGCCACCAAGGGCATCGACCCGGCCTACAACTACGAGTACTTCTTCCCGAGTACGAACTGGACAGGCGGCAGCCATGCGGGCAAGGCCAACGGCTTCAATGTGTCGAATGCGGCTGTCCTGGACGACGAACAGGTGGTGACCGACAACGGTTATCTTTATCATGTCAGCCAGGTGCTCCGTCCGCTGGAAAGCATCTATACCGAGCTGAAGAACAACGACGACTATTCGGTGTTCTTCGACCTCTACAACGGTTACAGCGAGTATGTGAAGGATGCTGAGCTCACGACCGACTTCGGCAACGGGCAGGACATCTACCTGCACAACCATCCCAGCCTGGTCAATATCGCCTGTGAATGGCCCGTGTCGAACTATCGCAACATGTCGGAACTGTCGCGGGTGGGCTACAATGTGTTTGCTCCCTCGAACGATGCCATCGCCAGTTTCTTCACCTCCTACTGGACGGCGACCAGCGGCTACAACAGCCTGTCCGACCTGGATCCGCTCATCATGCGCTATTTCATCTTCCAGAGCTTCGGCGCCGACAATTTCATCGCCTTCCCCGAGGAAATCAAGAACGGCAAGGTGCTGACCAAGTTTGGCACACCGATCAATATCGACCCCGACCAGGTGACCTGGCGGCAGATGTGCTGCAACGGCGCCCTCTACGGCATGGACCAGATGACCCCGCCGGCCATCTTCTCCTCGGTCATCGGCAGCGCTTTCCGCGAAACCCGCTTCCTGCCTTATCTCTACGCCCTCGACGGCTCGGATCTGGTGCTGGCCCTGGCTTCGCAGAATTCCGAATTCGTGGCTTTGATTCCCGATACGGCCCAGTTCCGCGGATCGAACATCCGCTTCGAGACGGTCACCGGCGGTCATGAGCTGCAGGTGCTGAGCGAAGATGCCAGCTATGTAGCCATGAGCAGTTCGGCGCTTCGCAGCCTGGTCAACATGAACGTGTCGGCTTCGGCTTCGAGCCTGCCTGCCACCGGCATGAAGGTAATCGAAACCAACACGGCCTTCAACTACTGGTATGTGGTGGACGGCAAGATCACCACCAGCGCCCTGTTCAACAAGCAGCTCAATCCCACCTATACGGACGAGATATACTTCTCGTTCGCTCCGCTCGAAAAGGATGCCACCGCACCCAACGGCGGCCGGTGGGACAACGGTTCGGCCTATACCTACAGCAGTCCTTCGGTCTTCATGCCGGGCGATGACGAGGGCCTGAACCGCACTTTGGCTGTCTGCAACGACAACACCTATCCTTATTATCTGTTCTCCCAGTTGCTGACCAAGGCCGGTCTGGTAGAAAGCCAGGCCCTGAAGGTGGTGATGGGGGATGCCCGTTTCATCGCCTTCGTGCCGACCAACGACGCCATCAAGGCCCGCATCAAGGAAATCCCCGGATGCAGCGGATGCAGCGTGAGCGACACCTACCAGCTCTCAGGTACACCCACCAAGGCCGCCCTGGCCAACTATCTGCGCAGCTATTTCCTGACCAGCGACCTGACGCCCTTCAGTGTCTATCCCTATCCGGGCAGCGGCTTGTCGGGCACGTTCGACACTTTTGGCGCATATAAGCTGAAAATTACCGATGACGGAACCACTTTGAAAGTGAACTTCATCGACAAGGAAGGTACCGAGGGTCCGCAGGTCGATCTCTTCCAGACGGCCAAGTACCATTCTTTGCCGTTCTCCTACAGCGACGGTGCCTTCCATTTGATTAACGATATCCTGCTTTAAACGAATTGCCGTATGAAACTATATAGATATCTGATTGTTGCATTGCTGGCACTGTCGTTCGGGGCAGGCCTGCAAGCGCAGAACAATACGGTCCTGACAGGTACGGTGACGGAAATATTTGACGGACGCAAGGAACCCATCTATGGCGCCAATGTCGTGGTGGTAAGTTCCAACAACCGTTATATGACCGGTGTCATCACCAATCTGGACGGTAAATACAGCATAGTGATCCCTTCCTATGAGAAGAACCCCCGCATCCGTTTCTCTTACATCGGTATGAAGACCGTCACTTTCGACTATACCGGTCAGAAAGTGCTGGATGTGACCATGGATGCCGATGTCAAGACCTTGAGCGAAGTGACGCTGACAGCCAAGCGGGTGGATCGTGACGAAATGGGCGTCTCCTTTACTGAGCAGACGGCTTCCACCCAGAAAATCGAAATGTCTGAGATCATCGAGACCACGCCTGTCACCGACATCGTCGAGGCCCTGCAGGGCCAGTTGGCCGGTGTCGATATCGTGGTGGGCGGCGACCCGGGCGCCCGTAGTGCCATCCGCATCCGTGGTGTCAACTCGTTGAACGCTTCTTCCGAACCGCTCATCGTGGTGAACGGTATCCCGTATTCGACGGAAATCGACGATGACTTCAACTTCGCCACAGCCAATGAAGAAGATTTCGGCGCTCTGTTGAACATCGCTCCGAGCGATATCGAATCGATCGAAGTCCTGAAGGATGCTTCGGCGACGGCCATCTACGGAACCAAGGGCGCCAACGGTGTGTTGCTCATCACCACCAAGCGCGGTGCCAAGGGCAAGACCAACTTCAGCTTCAACAGCAAGCTGATCGCCAAGTTCGAGCCGAATCCCATCCCTCTGCTCGACGGCCACCAGTATGTGGCTTTGATGCAGGACGCCATCTGGAACGCCGCCAATGCCAAGGGCTTGCAGAGTGCCACCAACGAGCTGAATCTGCTGTTCAACACCTACGACATCAATTACGTGCGCGACTGGCAGTATTTCGACGAATACAACGTCAATACCAAGTGGCTCGACTACGTGCGCTCCAATGCCTACACCTCCGACAACAGTTTCTCGCTGTCGGGCGGCGGCGACAAGGCTACCTACCGCTTCTCGCTGGGTTATCTGCGTGAGCAGGGAACGACGGTGGGTACGGCCATGAACCGTTTCAATACCGCTTTCAACATCCGCTACGACTTCAGTGAACGCCTCATGGTGAACACCGAATTCACCATGACGCAGACCGAACGTGAAGCCAACGCCATCTCGACGCTGCGAGCCGAGGCCCAGCGCAAGATGCCGAACAAGAGCCCGTATTACATCGATGATGTGACGGGCGAGGAACTGCCCACCTATTTCTCCCGTCAGGAAGAGGATTTCCAGGGAGCGTTCAACGGCTCCTATCACTACAACCCGGTGGCTATGGCCCACATGGGCTTCAACAACACCATGCAGCGTGAGGAGAAGATGACGCTCAACGCCCAGTACACATTTCCCTTCTCGCTAATCTACAAAGGCTATGTCTCGATGAACATGCGTACCACCAAAAACCGCAAGTTCATCCCGCAGGAAGCCACCGGTGTGCTATGGACCAGCAACTACGCCAATCAGAGCACCGATGCCTTCACCGACCGCATGGTGCTGCAGAGTGAGCAGAAACTGCTCTACAACAAGACCTTTGCCGATGTCCATTCGATCGTGGGAACCATTCTGTTCTATGCTTCCCAGTCTGAAAACTACAGCTACACGAGTGCCACGAGCGGTAATGCTTCGCCCAACCTGAGCGACCCGGTGGCCGGCGCTGTGGTCAGAACCAGCGGGTCGGGCTATTCGATGGTTCGTTCGATGCGCTCTATCGGCCAGTTGGTCTATACCTACGACCGCCGCTATGTAGCCAAGGCTTCGTTCAACCGCGAAGGCAATTCGGCCATGGGTAAGAGCGAGCGTTTTGGCACCTTCCCGGCCTTCGGCTTGGCTTGGAATGCCCACGAGGAGCCTTTCTTCCGCGATCAGGGCGATGACAGCTGGCTCACCGAGGGTAAGTTGCGTGTGAGCTTGGGTTGGAGCGGCAATGCTCCGTCGGGCTCGTCGCTCTATCTGGGTGCTTACCAGTCGTTGGGCGAATACATGAGTCTGTCGGCCATCTATCCGGTGCGTATCCAGTTGGACCGTCTCAAATGGGAGACTTCGCGCGAGTGGAACTACGGTGCCGACCTGCGCTTCTTCAACAAGCTGGGTGTCACCTTCGACCTCTACGACAAATACACGAGCGACTTGCTGCTGAGCGGTGTGAGCATCCCCTCATCGACGGGCTATACCACCATCAAGTATTTCAACAGCGGCGAATTGAGCAACCGCGGTTATGAGTTGCGCTTCACCTACGACGCCATCAACACCCGCGACCTGAAGCTTTCGTTCAACTGCAACTTCAGCCACAACGAGAACAAGGTGGAGAAACTGCCGGTGAACATGAAAGAAGAGAACTACACCTTCAACAACGGCAACTATGCCGTGCGCGTGGTCGAAGGCGACCCGATCGGATCGTTCTACGGCTACCGCTACAAGGGTGTGTATGACAACACCGACGAGACTTGGGCCCGCGATGAATCGGGCCGGGTGATGTACGACTACCAGGGCAAGCCCATCGTCATGAAGAACGGCAACACGACCGTCTTTCCGGGCGATGCCAAGTATGAGGACATCAACCACGACGGTGTGATCAACGAATACGATATCGTCTATCTGGGCAACTCCAACCCGAAGTTCATCGGGGGTGCCGGCTTCACCTTGAAGTACAAACCCTGGACGCTGACCACCTTCTTCTACGGCCGTCTGGGCCAGAAAGTGATCAACCAGGCCCGTATGGATCTGGAAAGCATGTACGGCACCAACAACCAGAGTACGGCTGTCTTGAGCCGCTGGCGCAACGAGGGCGATGCCGCTACGACCGATATTCCCCGCGCTCTCTACGGCATGGGCTACAACTACCTGGGTAGCGACCGCTTCGTTGAGGATGCCTCATTTGTACGTCTCAAGACGCTGACGCTGTCGTACAGCTTGCCGCGCGAGGTGTTGAAAAAGTACAACATCAACACGCTGTCGGTTTTCTGCACGGGCTACGACCTGTTTACCTGGACCAAGTACAACGGACAGGATCCTGAAGTGTCGATTCCTTCGTCGGCCACGGCGCTGATCAAGGACAATTCCTCGACCCCTGTCACCAAGCGTGTCTCGGTTGGTTTCAACATTAATTTCTAAGGGAGGGCTTGAGTATGAAAAAACAATTGATATACATGGTATTTGCAGGCTTGATGGGCTTGACGCTGACATCGTGTAACGGTTGGCTGGACATCCTGCCCAACAACGAACAGGTGACCGACAACTATTGGAAATCCAAAGAGGATGTCGAGGCTGTGGTCGCCTCCGGCTATTACTATATGCGGCAAGCGGTGCCCACAATGATTGTCTGGGGTGAGGTGCGCGGCGGTACGCTGTACTCGACCAACACTAACCACGCCTATCTGCAAAACTTCAATGTGACACCCTCGAGCAGCATTTGCGCCTATTCGTCCATCTACAAGGTGATCGGCATGGCCAACAGCGTGCTCAAGTATGCACCTTCGGTGATGACCGAGGACGAGACCTACTACGAAAGTGTCATGAAATCGCATTTGTGCGAGGCCTTGTTCATGCGTGCATGGAGCTATCTGCTCCTGGTCAAGAACTTCCGCGATGTGCCGCTGGTGGTCGAGGCTTTCGTCAACGACGATGCAGACTACATGACTCCGAAATCGAAGGAGGCCGATATCATCGCCCAGATCAAGCAGGATGTCAAGGATGCCCTGGCCACCGGTGCCGCCAAGGATGTCTATGAGGATACCGACGGCTACGGCTGGCAGAGCAAGGGACGTGCCACCAAGTGGGCCCTGTATGCCCTGATGGCCGATGTCTGCCTGTGGAACCACGATTACGACGAGGCCATCCAGTATTGCAACTACATCCTGGACATCCCCGCCGGCGACACCTCTTTCCGCCCGCGTTTCATCCAGAATCCTGCCCAGTGGTATGAGATTTTCTATCCGGGCAACAGCAACGAGAGTATCTTCGAACTGAACTGGGAACAGAACCTGGCCCAGACCAATGGCTTTGGCAGCTGGTTCACGGTCAGCTCGGCCTCAACCCTGAAATATACCGACTATGCCCGCGACCGGATCATCTCGGAAACGGCCGCTGCAGCAGTCAATGCCACCGCCATGGGCTTGGATGACGGCCGGGTGGGCCGGATGCTCTTCGCTTCCTTCGTGACCGATGCCATCAACCAGAGTTCGTACGCCACGGCTAACAACTTCTGTGTGTGGAAATACAAGGGTACCGACGTCGTGGATATCGGCAACACCCGTCCTTCGGAAGATGCCAACTTTATCCTCTACCGTGTGCCCGACGTGATGCTGATGAAAGCCGAGGCCCTGGTTATGAAGGGTGGGGCGGAGGCTTGGACCACGGCTCTGGACCTGATTAACCAGATTCGCTCGCGTGCCTGCCTGGACGCTCTTACCATCAATGTGGCCGAAAGCGACGAGAAAGAGATGCTGGATGCCGTGATGAACGAATGGGACATGGAGTTCCTGGCCGAAGGCAAGCGCTGGTACAACCTGTTGCGTTACGGCCGTTACGATAACGGCGACGGTGTGTACAAGAACGAATTCATCAACCAGGTGATCGAGGGCAACCAGACCACCAAGGACGAATGGATCAAATCGGTGCTCCAGGACGAGAATGCCTGGTACATGCCCATCCCCTACAGCGAGATTTCTGTCAATCCTCTGCTGGAGCAAAATCCGTATTATTCAACGAGTAAATAAGTACAGGTATGAAAAAGAATATAGTCAGTATCATGCTTTGCGGCGCCTTGCTCCTTTTGGGCGCCTGCGGCGATGACAAGGTGGGCAGCGTCTATCAGATATTTGATGACAATCCTGCCTCCAAGACCTTGGAAGCCAACGAAGACTACAGTGAATGGGTCACCATCCTGCGCTATGCCGATCTGTACAACGCCTTGAACCAGGCCACCCAGGCATTCACGGTCCTGGCACCCGACAACGAAGCGGTAAATGCTTTCTACACGGAAAAGGGTGTCGGCGGTATCGAGGATCTGGGTCAGGAATATGCTCGCGCCCTGATCATGCATCATACGGTGATCGACTCCATCCAGGTGAGCAACATGCAGATGCTCACCAGCCTGACCAACCTGAGCGGCGACGAGATCTCGGTCGAGATCGACTCGGTCCACGCCGGCCAGTTCATCTTCGGCGGCACGGCCCACACCATCGAATCGGGTGTACATGCCTACAACGCCCTGATTTATTATGTGGACGCTGTCATGGTGCCCTTGGTGGAAACGGTTTACGACCGGCTGAAAGCCGATGGAAACTATAAAGTGATGACGGCCGCCATCGACGCCACGGGCTGGGACAAGGATCTGCGCAGGTCTTACGACACGACCCGCCTGGAAACGGGCAGCATTTCGGTGAGCCGCCGGGCCTACACGGTCCTGGCAGTGAGCGATCCGGTCTTTGCCAATGCCGGTGTCGCCAGCCTGTCCGACCTGGTGTCGAAACTGGGTGCCGGCAGTGACTACACGGCCCGGGAGAACGCCCTGAACGAGTTTGTGGCCTACCATATCTTGCTCAACAACTATTCGCTGGCCGATCTGCGCAGCATGTCGGGCAGCGACACCTCGCGCATCTGGGAAACGGCTGCCACCGACCAGGTGGTAATGGTCACGGCCGATACCACCAACCAGGATTGGACGCTGAACCTGCCCAACATTGCGGCCACACCGGCCCGCTTTGTCGAAGGCCAGGGCGACCAGATCTGCAAGAACGGCTATGTGCAGCCCATCGACAGCTGGCTGCCTGTGTGGGAGCCCGATCCTGTCACAGTGGTCTGGGACCTGGCCGATTACATCGAGATCAAGAATGCGGTGATTGAGAAATCGGGTGCCGCCGCCTACCAGCCGGCTGAGCCGGTCACTTCGGAGACCAAGGTCGATGTGTCGCAGAGCGGCGCCATCGAATATGTGGTGTCTGAATCGGGTGTGGGCGGATCGACCTATGCCTATGTGACCTACGTCAACTGCAAGAAAAACCTCAAGGACTGCTTCAACCACGACCGCATGGTCTTCAACCTGGGCTATATGGGCTCGGCTACGATGACCACCCCGACCATCATCCGGGGCAAGTACAAAGTGGAAGTGCAGTATGTCTATCTGAGCGACCACAGTTTCATGCGCAAGATGACCGATGGCAACGGCGGCATGATCCGCATGACCTTCGATGGAGAAAATGCCAAGTCTGCCCAGCCTTACACTTCGGATTCCAAATCGACGACCGGTGTCTATACGGCAACGCTCTACGACGAACTGGAGTTCACTTCGACCACGTCGCATGTGTTCAGTTTTGTCGTGCTCGACCCGACGGCCAGCACCAACTCCAAATTCAGTCTTCAGTTTGACTGCATCAAATTCACCCCTATAGCAGAATAAGACTATGAAAACAAATGCTATCATTTTATCGGTACTGACGGCAGGCGCCCTGTTGTTGACGTCCTGCGGACAGAACTGGGATGACCATTACTTCTCGGAAGAGACGGTCATCGAAAACGAGCAGCTGGCCGATGTGCCGGTTTCGACCGAGGCCTATCTGAGCGATCCTGCCCAGGCGGATCTAAGCCGGATGTATGGTTTCCTCAAGGAAAACGGGGTGTTTGAAAAGCTGAAAGGCAAATCGCAGCTCTATACACTGCTGGTAGTGTCTAACGACAATTTTGTCGAACCTGAGGCAGAGGAGACCCAGTACATCGCCTTCTCGCATGTCACCGACATGAGCGTATCGCCGGCCAACCTCCACAATGGCGACCGCATCCTCATGTGGCACAACAAGTTTGTCACTGTAGGCATGGACTCGCTGGCCCTGCTGGGCGACCTGAGCCATATCACCTTCAACGGCTCGCCCGTGAGTCGCGTGGTGCGTACCACCGACGGCTACATCTACGAGCTGGATGCCATGATCGCCACCCCGGTCTCGCTTTACGACTACATCAACGAACTGCCCGAGGAATACAGCCTGTTCAAGGACATGGTGCTGGCTTCCGGCGGCAAGGAGTTTGACAAGAAGAACAGCAAGGCCATCGGTGTCGATGCCACAGGCAACACCATCTACGACACGGTATGGATCTACACCAACGATTTCTTCGATGCCAAGAACTTTAGCCTGAGCAGTGAATCGTTGACGGCTACCATGTTCCTCTGCTCGAACAATGTGATCAACGCGGCACTGGCCGATGCCAACACCCGTCTCAAGAACTGGGGACTGGAGCGCGACCGCGACATCATCATGCGCTGGATCCTGGAGGCTTCCTTCTTCCGCACCAAATATGCGCCCTCCGACCTGGTCGACAACGATGACGAGGCCTTCCTCGACCTCAAGTCGATCTACGACCGTCAGTGGCGCATGGAAGCACAGGATGTCGATACCGAGCATCCCATTGATGTGTCGAACGGTGTCATCTACGAGGTCAACAAACTGTACATCCCCAACAATGTGCTGATATACCGTATCAAGGACTATTATCGCAACTGGGAATACTGCACCGACCAGCAGAAGACCATGTACTACACCATGACCAATCTGAAATCGATCGAGGTCAAGGAGGAAGTCGCCCCCTGGACGCCCGTGGCCGGTGTCTGGCCCCTGCACGGTTGCTATTCGTTGAGCGCCTATTGCGACGATGCTTCCCTGGGATTCAACATGAACATGGAAACGGTCCACTGCGTGTATGACGATCAGGGCAATGTCTCCGACGTGGTGCCCTACAACATTCCGCCAGGCACCTACCGCTTCTCGATGGGCTTCATGCAGAACCTGAACATGACGTTCAACATCAAGGTATATGCCGTGCTTGGCGCCAGCCGCCAGGAACTGGGCGCTTCGACCATCACAGTGGGCTCCACCACAGAGTTTCACTACGACCGCGGCACCTTCCAGAGCGATACCTGGCCCGAAGGCTATAAAGAGGTGAAGGACAGCTACGACCACAACAAGAAGAACAACTACGATACCGACGGCGGCTGTGTCATCGAAGAACTGGTGCTGCCCGATCTGCTGGGCAACAACACGGCCTATCCGCTCTATATCACTTGTGAATGTGAAAACGGCACCAGCAGCCGCATTGTCTATCATCACTGGTGCCTGCGTCCCAACAAGAATAACTATTAATGTCCTGAGTAATGAAAAAGATACAGTTATTATTGGCTATGATATTGGTCTCGCTGCCCTTTATGGCGCGTGAGATCCAAGGTTATGTGGTGTCGGCCGACGGACAGGCCCTGCAGGATGCCGTCATCTCTGCCTCGGGTGTGTCGAGTGTCATGACCGACGAGCAGGGCCGTTTCACGATCGATGTGCCCGACGGTGCCCAACTTTTTGTCTGGGCCGACGGCTATTTCAACCGTACGGTCCGCACCGGTGCAGCGGCCACGCTTAGAATCGTGCTGCTTGGCACCGATACCTACAAGTATTCCGAAACGGGGGTATTGCCCTACCGCATCGAGGAGAAACCGATCGTGACGGCCAGCACCAACCTCAACAAGAAGGACTTCGCCCTGGGCGCCGGCAGCATCGACCGGGCCATCCAGGGTGAGTTTGCCGGTTTGCAGGTGACGCAGAAGAGCGGAATGCCCGGTGAAGGCGCGGCTTTCCTGCTGCACGGCCTGACCACGCTGGCCGCCGATGCCCGTCCGCTGATTGTCATCAACGGCGTGCCCTACATGCCTTCGAGCGACGAGTCTCAGCTCATCGGCGGGTATTCGCGCAGCCTGTTCCAGGCCTACAACCTGAACGATATCCAGAACATCACGCTTTTGACGGGTGCTGAGGCCGCTCTCTACGGCTCGCTGGGCTCGAACGGCGTGCTGCTGATCGAAACCGACGGGGCCACCTCGGACGACATGAACACCAAGATTTCGTACAACGGCTCTTTCGGCTACCGCTGGAACAACAGCCGCATCCCGATGATGTCGGCCGCCCAGTACAAGTCGTATCTGTCGGATATCGGCATGACCTATTTCAGCGACATGTCGGATTTCTTCAACAACTTCCCCTTCCTGTATTCCGACCAGTCGACGCAGGCCTACAGCTATCTGTACAACTTCGACACAAACTGGCAGGACGAACTCTACCGGTCGGGTATTGCTACCGATCATCTGATCCGCGTGGAAGGCGGTGACGCTATTGCCAAGTACGATATCTCGGTGGGCTACTCCCACGACGAAGGGACGCTCAAGCGTACGGCCCAGGATCGTTTCAACGCTCAGATCAACTCCAATGTGTTGGTGAGCAAGAAGGTCGAGATCGGCACCTCCATCGGTTTGGCCTACCTGGACGGCAACTACCAGGAACAGGGCATGATTCCCGAGACCAACCCGCTGCTGGCCGCCTATCGCCGTTCACCGGTGCTGAGTCCCTACAAGAGCGACATGTACGGCTCGCTGCTGGACACGTATGCCTCCTATTATTACGGCAACAACACCAACACCGACTTTATCGTGAGCAACCCGACGGCCATCATCAACACGCTGGCGGCCGACATGCGCCAGTATGATGTGAACATGAGCGCCCGCCTCAGCTACAAGCCCACCAACGACTGGGCCCTGAACGGCATGGTGGGTCTCTACTACAACTACGACCAGGAGGGTATCTTCGTGCCGGGTATCAACAACAAGGACATCGTGCCCCAGTTCGACACCTTCGGACAGAGCAACAACATCGTCCGTCAGGGCGTGAGCGAGACTTTGAACTGGTTTGCCGCCCTGAACGCTTCCTACAACCACACTTTCGGCGATCTTCAGCTGACGGGCCGCATGGGTACCCAGATGATGATGAACAGTTTTGAAACCGACATGGGTGTGGGACGCAACACGGCCAACGACTTCTACCAGACCTTGTCGGATGTACAGAACATCGGCCGCTACTTCTCGGGCTACGGCAGCCGCTGGAACTGGATGAATGTCTATTTCCAGGGCGTTTCCAACTATGCCGACCTGGCCAGGATCAGCGTGATGGTCTCGACCGACGGGGCCTCGTCGACGGGCAAGGATGCCTCGCGCATGGGGTTCTTCCCGGCTGCATCGGCCACATTGATGCTGGCCAATCTCGATGAGGTCCAGGAGATGGAATGGGTGAACCGTCTGGATGTGTATTCCGATTTCAGCACGACGGGCAACAGCCGCTTTTCGGGTAACTACGGCAAGTACTATTACAGCAGCCGGCTCTACCAGAACATCGCCGGTATCGTCCGCAGCAACGTGCCCAACACAAGTATCAAGTGGGAAGAGGTGCTCCGCACCAATATCGGAGTGAACGCCTCCTTGCTCGACTACCGACTGGGCCTGGATGTGAACTATTTCAACAACCATGCCTACGATGTGCTGATGACCCGCGTGGAGTCTTCGCTCTACGGCACGGGTCTGCACTACAGCAATGACGCCGAAATCGACAGCAAGGGTGTGGATATCGCCCTGAAGGTGGCTCCCGTCTATACCCGCAACTTCAAATGGATAGTGGGCGGCAACGTGACCCGCCTCTTCAACACGGTGGGTTCGCTGGGCACAGCCGACAATCTGATCAGCAAGTTGTCGGACGGCGCCACTCTGGTGACCCGTGTGGGTGAGGCCCCCTACAGCTTCTACGGCTATGAGACCGATCCCGACATGCCCGTCTATGCCACCACGATGGCTGCCCGCACGGCCTACACCTATACGGAAGGCGGTGTGGAAAAGACCCGTCCGATGCTCAACCGCAACGGTGTGGAATACCAGGCCGGTGACGTGAAGTTTGTCGATCAGAACGGCGACGGTGTCATCGACGATGCCGACCGCGTGATCCTGGGCTCTGCCACGCCCGACTGGTACGGCAGCCTGTTCACTCGTTTCCAGTACAAGGGTTTCGCCCTGGATGTCAATTTCATCTATTCGCTGGGTAACGAGGCATACAACGCTGTGCGCCGCGTCACTGAATCGGCCTCCGACTTCTCCAACCAGAGCCTGGCCGTGAACCGTCGCTGGACCATGGACGGCCAGCAGACCGACATGCCCCGCGCCGTCTATGGCGATCTGGTGGGCAACAACGATTTCAGCGACCGCTGGATTGAGGATGCTTCCTACCTCAAATTGAGAGATGTGACCCTGAGCTACACCTTCGACCACCCTGTATTGAATTTCTTCCAGGGCGGCACGCTCTATGTGACGGGGCAGAACCTTTTGTGCCTGACCTCCTACCTGGGACAGGATCCCGAATACGCCTATTCCTACAATCCGGTGATGACGGGTGTCGATTATGCCAAACTGGCGGCTCCCAAGACGGTCAAGATGGGTGTCAATCTTAAGTTCTAATGATTAAATGATATGATTATGAACAAGATAATGAATAATGTGCTGAAGTCTCTTTGGGTAATGGCCCTGGCCGGCTGTCTGACGGCCTGCGGTGATTTCTTCGATCCCAAGACGGACGATGTCCTGTCGTCCGATGACTACATTTCTTCGCAGACGGAGGTCTATACGGGCTATATCGGCATCATCACCAAGTTGCAGGCTGTGGCCGACAAGTCGATCTACCTGACCGACACCCGCGGCGAGCTGCTGGAGCCTACCGAGAGCTCTTCGCCCGAGCTGATTGCCCTGTACAACTACAACAGCGACCTGAGCGGCAACTCTTATGCCGATCCGGCCGGTTGGTATGAAGTGATCATCGCTTGCAACGACTACCTGGACAATATGCGCACTTTCCGCCGCGAAAAGCCCGAACTGGTCAACGACGACCGTTTCGACGCGCTGGAAAGCTCGACGCTGCGTGTCAAGGTCTGGGCCTACCTGACCATTGCCGAAATCTACGGCCAGGCTGTCTGGTTTGACGATCCCATGGTACAGATCCAGGATCTGACCGATGCCTCGAAATTCCAGCTGATGACCATCGACCAGGTGGTGGACAAGTGCATTGACCTGCTCGACAACGGTGATGCCTCGACCGACAATATCAACGGCAAGCTGGTCTTCTCGTGGTATGAATGGCTCGATCCGGAAACGGCCATGGCCGACAGCGAATACCGCTACTGGGACTACATGACACCCCCCTACGAGGGCCTGATGGCCAAGTTGTGCCTGTGGAAGGGTGCCAGCTTGCAGAGCCAGGGCAGCTACAATACAGCCAAGACTTATTACCAGACCTGTGCCGATTTGATGCTCGATGCCCTGAACGAGGTGATTTCCAATCAGGAACTGAACTATTACTGGCTGTTCACTGCCGCCACTCCGGGCAACTACAGCCGTATCTGGGACAACCCCGAACCTTACGCCCGCGAAGTGGTCTGTGCCGTCATTTACGACTATACCCGCAACCAGACCAACCGTCTGCTGTATCATTTCAGCAACGAATATCCCAACAAGTATCTGTTGCGGCCTTGTGTGGATATAGTGCTGAACCGTTACGAAAACAACGACTTCAATCCGGGCTATACCACTTCGGAAGAGAAGCGTTCGGGCACGGTCTGCGGCAACCGCTACGGTGACAAGCCCTACTTGGCCAAGTATCGTCCCAACGGCAGTTCCCGTAGGGTGAACGCTTTCCAGGATGATGTGCATATTTATCTGTTCCGTGCTACGGAATACCATTACTTCCTGATCGAGGCCCTCAACGGCCTGGGCCGTTTCGAAGCGGCTTCGGCCTTGCTCAACGGCGGCATCTCGACGGCTCATTTCGAGACCAATACCGATGGCTCCATGATCAAGGACGACAATGGATATGGCACACCGATTGCCGGTTTCGAAGGTTTCACCAACGACTGGACCAGCAATGCCTCCTGGGGCTCGCGCAAATACCCGCATGTGGGCCTGCGCGGCGCTTTCAGCCTGAAGGCCCGTGAATTCAAGACGGAGACCGGCGCCTCGCTGATGACCAACATGAAATACAACGACATGCAGGTGCTCGACGAAGCCATGCTGGAATTTGCCGGCGAGGGCAAGGTCTATCCCATGATGGTCCGCATGGCCCGTCGCTGGGGCAATGGCTCGTACGATGCCACCATCGTTTCCTCGCGTGTGGCGCCCAAGTATGGTGACAAGGCAGAGTCCATGAAACCCAAGATCGAGGCCGCCATCTTTGTGCCTTGGGATTTGAAACTGGAATAACATAATGTTCGAATGAAAAGAACGATCTTCATAGCAGCAGCCCTGGCAGCAGGGCTGCTGGCTTTGTCGGCCCAAGGCGTCGCCGACTCACCCCTTCTGGGCAGTCCGGCTACCACCCAGGCCGTTGTGAGCCATGCCAATGTCAAGGTAAACAAGAGTGACAAAACGCTGCGCACCCAATGGGCCGGGACCCGGGTGGCCTTCCTGGGCGACTCGATGACCGACAAGCGCACCCTGGGGGCGGAAACCACGCTGTGGTGGGAATATCTGCAGCAGCTGCTGGGCTTGAAGGCCACCTATGTCTATGGCATCAGCGGCCACCAGTGGCACCAGATCCTGGGACAGGCCCGCAAACTGCACGACGAGCATCCCGACGATGTGGACGCCATCCTGATTTTTGCCGGCACCAACGACTACAACGCCGGTTGTCCGGTGGGCTCTTTCTTTGAGGAAGAAGAGGTGGAAGTCGAAGTGAGGGGCCCGCAAATCGCCCGTCGCCGCCACCGTCGGCCCGTCATGGGCGATGCCACCTTCTGCGGCCGCATCAACGAGGCACTCTGCTATCTCAAGACGCAGTATGCCGACATCCAGATCATCGTCATGACCCCCATCCACCGGGGCTATGCCAAGTTTAACGACAAGAACGTGCAGCCCGACGAATTCTACTGCAACGGACAGGGGATGTTTCTCGAAGACTACGTTTCGATCCTCAAGCAGGGCTGTGCCTACTGGTCGGTGCCGGTGATCGATCTTTACGGCGAGAGCGGCATCGTGCCCAATCTGGAGTCGAACAACCTTTACATCGCCAAGCCTGCCACCGACCGGCTGCATCCCAGCACGGAAGGGCAGTGGCGCATCGCCCGCCTGCTGCAGTATCAGCTGCCCCGCTGGCCCGTTAGATTTAAATAACACACTGATGAGGAGACAATTGACAGTATTGCTGAGTGCCTGGCTGCTTGCGGCCGGGCCTTTTTATGCCCAAAACACGGCCCCTGGTCGTGCTTACCTGGACTATACGATAGTGCCGGCCCATGGCGACGGTGTCTGCGCCCTGGGCGAGACGGCCACGGTCAAGGTGGTAGCCACCGCCGGCGGCCGCGGGCTGGATGGGGTGGTGGTCCGCTTTGAGGCCGGCCCCGACGCGCTGCCGGCCGATACCGCCGGACAGGCGGTATTCCATCAGGGCGAGGCCGTGGTGGCACTGGGCACCATGAAGGAGCCGGGCTTCCGCTTCTGCCGCCTGTTTTTCGAGGTGGATGGGCATACCTGCCGCGACAATGTCAAGCTGGCATTCGCCCCGGATCGGATTGCTCCTACCATCGCCGAGCCGGCCGATTTCGACAAGTTCTGGGCCAAGACGCTGGCCCGGGCGGCCAAGGTGCCGATGACGGTCGAATATACTCCCATTGCCGAGGCAACCGACGATGAGGTGGAGACCTCGATGGTCAAGATCCAGTGCTACGAAAAGGGCACCTATCTGTATGGCTATCTGAGCCGGCCGCGCGACGGCGGCAAGCACCCTGTGCTGATGATCCCGCCGGGTGCCGGTGTGAAGCGCATCAACCCCCTGCCCGAGTATGCCCGCGAGGGTTTCATCACGCTGGTCATCGAAGTGCACGGTTTCCCGGTCAATGCCTCCGATTCGCTTATCAGGGAGCGGCAACAGGCCTTGGGCGACTACTGGTTCACAGGCACGGAAAACCGCGACAGCTACTATTACCGCCGGATATATTGCAGCCTGGTGCGTTGCTTCGATTTCCTCTGCTCGCTGCCCGATTTCGACGGCCGCAATGTGGGCGTGACCGGTGGCAGCCAGGGTGGGGCCCTGTCGATCGTGGCAGCCGGCCTGGATGGGCGTATCACCTTCCTGTCGGCCTTCTACCCGGCCCTGAGCGATGTGTCGGGCTTCCTCTATGGACGGGCCGGCGGCTGGCCGCGTTTCTATTCGCGTGAAAGCGTGCCGGCTGAGCAGTCGGCCATGGAGATGAAGACTCTGTCGTACTACGATGTGGTGAATTTCGCCCGCCGTATCAAAGCTCCCGGCTTCTATTCCTACGGCCACAACGACGGCACTTGCCCGCCCACTTCTGTTTGTGCTGCCCTGAATCAGATCACGGCCCCCAAGACGGTGGTGGTGACTCCGGCTTCGGCCCATTGGCGCTACACCGAAACCCAACGCCGCTCGATCGACTGGATGAAGTCGCAGTGTCGCTAAGCGAGTTTTATTTTGATAAGTCTGTGCGATGCTTTAAATTTGCGCCAATTTACACATAAGCGAAATGTCTGTTTACAGTGAAGACTCACGCAAAGTGACCACCCATCGCCTTTGGGAGATGAAGCAGCGGGGCGAGAAGATCGCCATGCTGACGGCCTACGACTATTCCATGGCCAAACTCATCGACCAGTCGGGCATGGATGTCATCCTGGTGGGCGACTCGGCCTCCAACGTAATGGCCGGCAATGTGACCACGCTGCCCATCACCCTGGACCAGATGATCTATCACGGCAAATCTGTCGTCAGGGGTGTCACCCGCGCCCTGGTCGTGGTGGATATGCCTTTCGGCACCTATCAGGGCAATTCCAAGGAGGCGCTGGCCAGTGCCATCCGCATCATGAAGGAGACCCATGCCGACGCCATCAAACTGGAAGGCGGCAGTGAGATCCGCGAATCCATCGAACGCATACTTTGTGCCGGTATCCCCGTGATGGGACACCTGGGCCTGACTCCCCAGTCGATCAACAAGTTCGGCACCTATGCCGTGCGTGCCCGCGAGGAGGCCGAGGCCAACAAACTCAAGGAAGACGCCCTGCTGCTGCAGGAAGTGGGCTGTTTCGGCCTGGTGCTGGAAAAGATCCCCGCCGCCCTGGCCAAGCAGGTGACCGAAAGCGTGCAGATCCCGGTCATCGGTATCGGCGCCGGCCCCCATGTCGACGGGCAGGTGCTGGTCATGCACGACATGCTGGGCATCACCCAGGCTTTCTCACCGCGTTTCCTGCGCCGCTACGCCAATCTGCAGGGTATCGTCATCGAGGCGGCCCAGGCCTATATCCACGATGTCAAAGCCTGTGATTTCCCCAACGAGAAGGAACAGTATTGAATGTATTTCCGTAAATATTAGCCTGAATGAAAATCATCAACTTTGCCGATTACAACAGTGTAATCAACCAGTACATGGCCGAGCTGAGGGATGTCAAGATCCAGGGCGACCGGGCGCGTTTTCGACACAACCTGCGCCGGGTAGGCCAACTGATGGCCTATGAGGTGAGCAAGACGCTGACCTATTCCAAGAAAGATGTGGTTACCCCCCTGGGTACTGCTCCGACCATGACCCACGACGACAAGCTGGTACTGGGTACCATCTTCCGTGCCGGGCTGCCTTTCCATCAGGGTTTCCTGGATGTGTTCGACCATGCTGGCAACGCATTTGTCTCGGCTTATCGCTTCTACAAGGACAAGGAATGCAACGAGGTCGGCATCAAAGTTGAATACATCGCATCGCCCGACCTGACGGGCAAGACGCTGATCATTGCCGACCCGATGCTGGCCACAGGCGGCAGCATGGAACTCTCGTACGAGGCTTTCTGCTCGAAGGGCATACCGGCCCAGGTGCATTTTTGCTGCGTGATTGCGGCCAAGGAAGGTGTGGACTACATCCGCAAGATGTTCCGCTCGGAAAAGAACGTGACGCTGTGGTGCGCCGCCATCGATCCGTCCCTGAACGAGCACGCCTATATCGTGCCGGGTCTGGGCGACGCCGGCGATCTGGCCTATGGTGAGAAAATCTAACTCAAAGTCAACTTATATCCTATGAATGCTTCAGAAGTAAACACCAACGGCATCAAAGATGCTCGTACGCTGGGTACGCCCCGCATGCTGCTCCTTGGTCTGCAGCACATGTTTGCCATGTTCGGCGCCACGGTACTGGTGCCGGTCATCACCGGTCTGTCCGTCTCGGCCACTTTGTTGTTTGCCGGTTTGGGCACCTTGCTCTTCCATCTGGTGTCCAAACGGAAAGTGCCTGCTTTCCTGGGCTCGTCGTTTGCCTTCCTGGGCGGTTACGCCACAGTCAAGATGATGGGCGCCGACGCCGGCATGTCGATGAGCCTGTCGCTGGCCTATGCCTCGGTGGGCGTGTTCTGCGCCGGCCTGCTATATCTGGTCATGTCTCTGCTCATCAAGATCTACGGCACCAAGAAAATCATGAAGTTCTTCCCGCCCATTGTCACCGGTCCGATTGTCATCTCCATCGGTCTGGCCCTGTCGGGTACGGCCCTGTCGAGCTGCAACGCCAACTGGTGGATCGCCCTGGTGGCCATTGTCATCGTCGTCGTGTGCAACATCTGGGGCAAGGGGCTGATCAAGATCGTGCCCATCCTGATGGGTGTGCTGGGTTCCTATATTTTCGCTGCTTGCATCGGCGAGGTCGATTTCAGCTCGCTCAAGGACGCTGCCTGGATCGGACTGCCTGTAGCCCGCGAAAACACCGTGTTGGCTGTGTTTGACAATCCCGACTGGTCATTCCTGCTGTCGGCTGTCATCGCCGTCTTCCCGATTGCCATCGCCACCATGGTCGAACATGTCGGCGACATCTGTGCCATCCAATCGACCGTCGGTGAAAACTTCCTCGAGGATCCCGGTCTGCACCGCACCATGCTGGGCGACGGTCTGGCCACCTCGCTGGCCGCCTTGTTCGGCGCTCCCGCCAACACCACCTACGGTGAGAACACCGGTGTGCTGAACCTGACCCGCGTCTTCGATCCCAGAGTGATCCGCATCGCTGCCTTGTTTGCCATCCTGCTGTCGTTCTGCCCGAAGTTCGCTGCCTTGATTGCCTTGATGCCTACGGCTACCATCGGCGGTATCTCCCTGATCCTCTATGGTATGATTTCGGCTGTCGGTATCCGCAACCTGGTGGAGAGCCACACCGACCTGACCAAGTCGAAGAACGTGCTGGTGGCTGCTGTGATCCTGGTGCTGGCCATCGGTATCAAGTACGGTCTGAACGACCAGATATCCATCGGCTTCACCTCCCTGTCGGGTCTGGCTGTCGCCGCCATCGTCGGTATCGTCCTGAATGCCATCTTGCCCGATGACAAGACGGGTGAAATGGCCGTATTGTAATTGAAAGATTGATTTGTTTAAACCTGAGATAAGATGAAAAAGTATCTGACCTATCTGATGAGCGCCATGGTGCTCGTCTCCCTTTTCGCCTGCGAAGGCCCTGCCGGACGTGACGGTCGCGACGGCCAGGACGGACTGGACACCCAGTTCAAGAATGTCACTCTGACCGCCGGCCAGCAGAACTGGACCAAGTTTGAAGAACCCCAGAATGATGCTCCTTTCTATTATGCCTGCTCGTTCGATGTGCCGGAAATCACTGAGGAAGTTTTTAACAACGGCGTGGTGATCTGCTATGTCAATTTGGCCGGCGCCCAGCAGCTGCTGCCTTATGTCTGCCATTATCAGACGCTTGACGAATTGAATCAACCTATCCGTTGGACCCGTACCATCGACTGCCAGATTGCCGTGAGAAAAGTGACGGTTTTTGTGACATACTCCGATTTCTTTGATGCAGGAACACCCGAAGCCATGTCCTTCCATCTGGCCATCCTCACTTCGGGGGCGAGCCAGCGTGCGAGCGGCGGCAGATAATGCCTCTGTGACAAGCTTATTGGGCGGCTGGCTCCGGTAACGGGGCTGGCCGCTGTTTTTTTTGATGCGAATTATACCAAAGTCGTTTTCGATCTTGAATATGACATAATCTTAGATTATTCTTTTTGCATTTTGTCTCAAACCAATTATATTTGCCCAAAACAATTTTATGTCTGCGTATTTCCACCTCCGAACACTCACCGCCCTGCTGACAACCGTTGTCATGCTGTGCTGTACGAACGCAGCCTCCGCCCAGCATCAGGTGGAGTATGCCTACGATGCGGCGGGCAACCGTATCGGCCGTGTCGCCACCACGCTCCGGCTGGCTGTTACTCCGCCTACCCGTGTCAGCCAGCAGCCTGTGGATACGGTGCCTCCTTCTGTTGTCCCGGCCGGCGAGTTGAGCGTCAAGATATGGCCCAATCCCACCAAGGGAATTATCCGCTTGCAGGTGTCG
>Ga0079305_1000368_pt1 | contig 101375 bp, 91 predicted proteins | sample LMS_cellobiose_e_FD_79183 | JGI IMG/M metagenome (GOLD analysis project Ga0079305, IMG submission 79183) | Rumen-fistulated moose microbial communities from Alaska, USA - LMS_cellobiose_enrichment | ecosystem: Host-associated > Mammals > Digestive system > Stomach > Rumen fluid ...
AGGGAGTGACGACAGCTGTGCAGGAGCCTGTGAACACAGGGGTCTTCAAGTATGATGTTCCTTTCGCCTGGATTGAGACAGGGCAGGGAACTCACCGGTCCATATAGCCCTCGGCGCAGAGCAGCTCGGCCAGCAGGACGCCGCCGCCCGCGGCGCCGCGGAGCGTGTTGTGGGAAAGCGCCACGAACTTGTAATCGTACTGCGTGTCCGGACGGAGCCGGCCGATGGAGACGGCCATGCCGCGCTCCAGCTCGCGCTCGCTCTTTGTCTGGGGCCGGTCGTTTTCTTCAAAATAATGGAGGAACTGCTTCGGGGCGGAGGGGAGCTCCAGCTCCTGCGCGCGGCCGCGGAAACCGGCCCAGATGGCCTTGATCTCCTCGATGGCGGGCTTGCGCTTGAAGGTCACGAACGTGGCGGACATATGCCCGTCGGTCACCGGGACGCGGATGCACTGCGCCGTGATGGCGGGCTCGCTCGCCGGGACAATCTGACCGTTTGACACGGTGCCCCAGATCTTGAGGGGCTCCTTTTCGGATTTTTCCTCCTCGCCGCCGATGTAGGGGATGACGTTGTCGATCATCTCCGGCCACCGCTCGAAGGTCTTGCCGGCGCCGCTGATGGCCTGGTACGTGCAGACCAGGATCTTGTCAAGGCCGTATTTGTCCTTGAGAGGGTGGAGGGCCGGCACATAGTTCTGGATGGAGCAGTTGGACTTGACCGCGATGAAGCCGCGCTTCGTGCCGAGCCGCTTTCTCTGATCCTCGATGACCGCCAGGTGCTCCGGGTTGAGCTCCGGCACCACCATAGGCACGTCCGGGGTCCAGCGGTTCGCGCTGTTGTTGGACACCACGGGGCACTCCAGCTTTGCGTACTTTTCCTCCAGCTCGCGGGTCAGCGCCTTGTCAAGGTTGACGGCGCAGAAGACGAAGTCCACCGCGTCCGCGATGAGCGCGCTGTCCTTCTCGGCGTCCATGACGAGCATATCGGCGACCTCCGCGGGGATGGGCGCCGTCATGGCCCAACGGTCCGCGACAGCGTCCTGATAACGCTTGCCGGCGTTCCGGCTGCTGGCCGCCAGCGCCGCTATCTCAAACCAGGGGTGGCCCGTCAGCAGCGTCACGAAACGCTGGCCGACCATGCCCGTCGCCCCGATGATACCGACTTTATACTTCTTCATAAACAGCCTCCCTTTGTATTCTATGCCTTGCGGCCCAAAATTTACCTCGGTCATTTCGCTAAAAGTTGCGCTTTAGGGGTAGTCAAACGTCATTTTTTGTAATATAATGTAACAAATTAGTTACAAGTAAAACCGTCAAAAACATACTGGCTATGCTATCATACTTGCATTTTGATGTCAATAATCGTCTTTTATCTTGAGGTACTTAAATGATCAAGCCCTGCAAAAAAGCTCTGTTTCTGTTCCTCGCGCTGGCGCTCGCGGTATCGTGCCTGCCGCACCTGTCGGCCCGGGCCGCGTTCACCGTGCCGACGGAGACCATCCGCGTCGGTATCTATTCCAAGGTCTCCGGCAATACGGTCCGGAATTACCCCTCGGCCAACCTGCAGAACGTGACCAACTGCGGCAGCGGGTATGAATTCGGCTACTATAACGCCAGCCGGGAATTCGTCCCCCTGGGCGTGAGCACCGCGGAGATCAAGATCTCCATGATCATGGACAAAAACATGGCCTATGACGCCGCCAGCAACGCCTACGTCGAAAACGGCTCCGGCAGCGTCATGGTCGGCTGCTATCATATCAGGCTCAACGGCTCCTATTCGGACGCCGCTTCCGCGCTGGACGCGGCCGCCGCCTATGAGGAGTCTTTCCTGCGCTACAACAACGGCGCATTCTACGTCCTTGTCGGCAATTACACCTCGTCGGCGGACGCAACCGCCGCCGCGTCGGAAAAGGGGATATCCGGCTTCTCCGTGGACAGTGGCACCGGTTATACCGTCACCGTCGTGGCCACCGGCACAAGAAAGATCCTTTTTGAGTATGACTGCGGCAGCTCCTCGTTTCTGGCGGTCAGACCGCTGGCGGAGGAGGGCGTGAAAGCCCGCACCTGGTTCCGCGGTTATTCGTATTACGGCGATTTCCAGTACCGCCGTATTTCCGGCGATAACCTTTATGTGGCCAATATCCTGAACATCGATGACTACGTCAAGGGCGTCATCCCCTCGGAGATGAGCCCGTCGTTCCCCAAGGAGGCGCTGAAAGCGCAGGCCGTCTGCGCCCGCACTTACGCCATTGCCAATCTGAACAAGCACGGCGCCTACGGCTTCGATATCTGCAGCACGGCCGAATGCCAGGTCTATTACGGCCGCAACGTCGCCACGGCCTTCACCGACCAGTGCGTCGATGAAACGTCCGGCATGTATCTGACGTATGAGGGCACGCTCTGCACCACGTATTACTATTCCTGCAACGGCGGCGCCAGCGAGGACGTGGAGAACGTCTGGTCTACCTATATCCCGTATCTGCGCGGCGTCGTGGACCCTTACGAGGCCAGTGTCGCGGACAGGCTCTCCGCCTATAACTGGACGGTGACCTTTACGGGCTCTGAGCTGCAGGAAAAATTAAAGGCCAAGGGCTACAGCTGCGGCAAGATCGTCAAGTTCGAGATCCTGGAAAACACGGCCATGGGCAACGTCTTGAAGATCCGCTTCACCGATTCCGCGGGGAAGAGCTTCACCTTCGCCAAGGAAAAGGTGCGGACGCTCCTGGGCCTGCGCTCCTGCCGCTATACGGTGAACAACAACGCCGCCACCAGCTTCTATGTGAACGACAGTTCTTCCTCCGTCGGCAGCGATCTTTCCTCGCTCTTCGGTATCGGCTCCGGCGGTATCATCTCCGCGCTGACCTCCGGCTCGGTATATGCCATCACGGGCAGCGGCACCGTCAGCGAGGTCAAGGTGGAGACCGCCGCGTCGGACAAGTTCGTTCTGAACGGCAGCGGCAACGGGCATAATGTGGGCATGAGCCAGTGGGGCGCCTACGCCATGGCCAAGAATTACGGCAAGACCTATATTGATATCCTGCAATTCTATTATACCGGAACCGAGGTATTGAACGCCAGCCGATGAAACGCTCTGATTTTTACTATGAGCTCCCGGAGGAGCTGATCGCTCAAACACCGATAGAGAGGCGCGATACTTCGCGCCTCATGCTTTTGGACCGCGCGACGGGGGAGGTAGGGCACAGGCATTTTTACGACCTGCCGGATGAACTCCGCGCCGGCGACTGCCTCGTCATGAACGACTCCCGCGTCCTCCCGGCAAGACTGCTCGGCCATGTGCCGACCGGCGGCGCCGTGGAAGTCCTGCTCCTGAACGATAAAGGGGGAGACGTGTGGGAATGCCTTGTCCGGCCCGGCAAAAAAATGCGCGCCGGCGCCGCGGCCTCCTTCGGCAACGGGGAGCTGACCTGCCGCGTCGTCGATGAGATCGAGGGCGGCAACCGCCTTATCAAGTTCGATTATCAGGGCATTTTCCTGGAGGTGCTGGAACGGCTCGGAAAAATGCCGCTGCCGCCGTATATCCATGAGGAGCTGCAGGACGCGGAACGGTACCAGACCGTCTATTCCCGGGCGCTGGGCTCCGCCGCCGCGCCGACAGCCGGCCTCCATTTCACGCCGGAGCTGCTTCAAAAAATCGAGCAGAAGGGCGTGCGCCTCGTCTATTTGACGCTCCATGTGGGGCTCGGCACCTTCCGTCCCGTCAAGGAGGAAGACATCGAAGCCCATGAGATGCACAGCGAGTTTTGCACCGTCTCCCAGGCGGCGGCAGACGCCATCAACGAAACGAAAGCCGCCGGCGGGCGCGTCGTCTGCGTTGGCACGACCTCCTGCCGCACGCTGGAGACCGTGGCGGACGGGCAGGGCAGGGTGAAGGCATGGTCCGGCTGGACCGATATCTTTATCTATCCCGGCTACCGCTTCAAGTGCATGGACGCCATCGTGACCAACTTCCATCTGCCGGAATCGACGCTCATCATGCTCATTTCCGCCTTTGCCGGGCGGGAGCACGTCCTGGACGCCTACGCCGAGGCCGTACGCGAGCGGTATCGTTTCTTTTCCTTCGGCGACGCGATGTTCATCAGATAAGGAGACAGCATGTATAAACTGCTAAAAACCGAGGGCAAGGCCCGCCGCGGCGAGCTGGCGACGCCGCACGGCGTTATCCAGACGCCCGTCTTCATGAACGTCGGCACCCAGGCCGCCATCAAGGGCGGTCTCTCCGCCACGGACCTGAAGAGCATCCGCTGCCAGGTGGAGCTTTCAAACACATACCATCTCCATCTGCGTCCCGGTGAAGCGCTGGTGCGCGAGCTGGGCGGCCTCCACAAGTTCATGGGCTGGGACGGTCCCATCCTCACCGACTCCGGCGGCTTCCAGATCTTCTCGCTGGCAAAGCTCCGCAAGATCACGGAGGAGGGCACGGCTTTCAACTCGCACATCGACGGTCGCCGTATCTTCATGGCGCCGGAGGACAGCATCCGTATCCAGTCCGCGCTCGGCTCCGATATCGCCATGGCGTTTGACGAATGCGTCGCGCTGCCCGCCGAATATGAGTACGCCAGATCCTCCTGCGAGCGCACCTACCGCTGGCTCCTGCGCTGCCGGGACGAGCTTGAGCGTATCAAGCGGGAGGAGGACCCCGTCAATCCCGGGCAAATGCTGTTCGGGATCAACCAGGGCGCCACGTTCCACGACCTCCGCATCGACAACATGAAAAAGATCGCTGAACTCGATCTGCCGGGCTACGCCATCGGCGGTCTCGCCGTGGGCGAAACGACGCAGGAGATGTACGACACCATCGAGGCGACGGAGGAGCACATGCCCGCCGACAAGCCCCGTTATCTGATGGGCGTCGGCACGCCGTCCAACATCATCGAGGGCGTGGCCCGCGGCGTGGATTTCTTCGACTGCGTCATGCCGGCGCGGAACGGCCGACACGGCCATCTTTTTACCTGGGACGGCGTCATCAACATCAAAAATGAGAAGTACGCCGCCGATACTGCGCCCATCGACCCCGCCTGCGACTGTCCCGTCTGCCGCAAGTACGCCAAGGCGTATCTCCGGCACCTCTTCACCGCCGGGGAGATCCTCGGTCTGCGCCTTGCGGTGATGCATAATCTGTATTTCTACAACCGTCTTATGGAGCGTATCCGCGCCGCGCTGGAGGAGGGGAGCTTCGCGTCGTTTCGCCGCGCCTTCTCGGAAACGCTCGCACGCCGCATTTGAACACGAAAAAACTTGCATTTACGGGCAACTGTCGTTATAATGCAGATATCAATTGTTTGGAGGCATATGATGAATTACATGTCGATCATCTATTTCGTGATTATCATCGCTGTTTTCTATTTTCTCATGATCCGGCCGGAGAGAAAGCGTAAAAAAGCCGCGCAGGACATGCGTGAAAACCTTTCCGTCGGTGACGAGATCACCACCCTCGGCGGCATCGTCGGCAAAGTAGTCAGCGTCGGCGACGATTTCCTCGTTTTTGAGACGAGCGAGGACCGCGTGCGTATTCAGATCGCCAAGTGGGGCGTCGGGAACGTCGGCAAGCAGGCCACGCAGGAGTAAGCGCTTTTCCATGGTATGAATGTCCCTCCGCATGAATAGTTATGTTGTGTAAACTGTTCAAGCGGAGGGATCTTTATGCGAAAAAGAGCGGAGTTGAGCGGTGCGGCCGACCTGGCCCTGCGCGCTGTCCGAGGGGCGTTGATCTGTTTTCTCCTGTATTTTGTCATGGCCGCCTGCACGGCGTCGCTCGTCCAGGCTGAAAAGCTCAGTGAGGCGGTCATGCCGCAGCTGGTCAAGGGGATAGCGTTTTGCTGCATGTTCATCGGCGCGATCGCCGCCGCCGTATGGGGCGGGAAAAAAAGGCCCGCCGCGGCGCTTCTCGCCGCCGTTGCCGCTGTGCTTTTGAAGCTGCTCGTCGGCGCGTTTTCACCGGAGGCCGTCCTGTTCGCCAGGCAAGATCTGATACTGCTCTGCGTTCTCTTGTTCTCCGGCGTTGCCGCAGCGCTTTTGAGCGCGGGAAAACGTAAGCGAAGAAGAGGATGACACCGTCAGCCGGAGACGTACCGCGTCTCCGGCTCTTTTGATACTGTCCTCCGGCTCGTAAGGTGATAAAGTTTACATAAGATCACCTGCTAAAAACATCAAGATGTTGTGTCGTTTTGTGCTCGATCCATCAAGATATAGATGGATTCACGGATTTTTAACTTATATCAGCGAAAAATGATATGAATACGGCTCAAAAAAAGATTTACATAATTCAAAAAAATAATTGAGATTTTCGAAAAAAACCGTCTTTTTATATTGATTCTTAAGGGATTTTGTTATATATTAGACCCACGGTTCTTTTTTCCTGAAACACGTATTTTTACGGTTTGTCCACCATAGTTTTCTTACGGGTGATCATTATGGACAGACCGTTTCAATATGGACAAGACAAGCGGGAAGAGTCATTTTTCCGCTGTTTTCTTATCTGTGCCGTCCTGTTTCTTGCCGGATGTCTCGCGGGAACGCTTTCCGCCTATCTGATGGAGGAAGACGCCTCTGTGTTCGGCGTTGTCTCCGCTCTGCTGGCGGAGCCGCCCTCACCTGATGTCCGCCTGCTTTTTTTACGCTTTTGCAGTTTCCCGTTTGCCGCCTTTCTCTGCGGCTTTACGCTTTTCGGCTTTTTCGTCGTGCCGCTGTTATCCGCGGTCCACGGCTTTTGCTCGGCCTTTACTCTGGCCGTCCTCATCCGGTGCTGTTCCGGGCGGCTGTTGTACGCGATAGGCCTGTTCGCGCCGGAGGCACTGATTTCTGTCCCATGCTTTTTGCTGCTGGCGGCGCAGGCGGTCATCGCGTCGCGCCGGCTGGCGCTTTCTTTCGGCGGGCAGCCGTACGGCGCCGCGTCGATCCGCCGGTCCGCCGCGCTGGTCCTGCTGGCCGGGCTTCCGGCGCTTCTCGTCGGCCTTGTCCTGCCGCTGCTGTTTTGATTTTTGTAAGAGGAGGTGGATGCGTCTTGAGCGACAAAGACTATATCGCGTCGTTTGTTTCCTATTTGAATAACGAGAAGCACGCGTCCGCCAACACCGTCGTTTCCTATAACCGCGACATTGCCCAGTATTGCCATTACCTGGGCCAGTATGCGGATGTGTCCGTCATAAAAGCGAAGAAAGAAACGATCGAGGGCTACATGGCCTGGCTGAAGAAAAACGGCAAGTCCGCGGCGACCTCGTCCCGCTGTCTCACGTCCATCAAGGCGTTTTACGCCCATCTGCTGACCATCGGCGCCGCTAAGAAGAACCCCGCCAAGGACATCACGGCGGACAAAGCAGCCAAAAAACTGCCGGAGATACTGACCGGCAAGGAAGTGGAGCTCCTGCTGGAGCAGCCGGAGTGCACCGATATGAAAGGTTATCGGGACCGCGCCATGCTGGAGCTGCTTTACGCCACCGGTATCCGCGTCACGGAGCTCATTTCGCTGAACATCGACGATATCAATCTGGAGGCGGGCGTCGTCCGCTGCGGCAGCGGCAGTAAAACGCGGCTCATCCCGCTGTATCCCGCCGCGGTCAAGTCCGTTTCCGACTATATCAGCCTCGTGCGCGACTATCTGATCGCCACGGACGATGAAAAAGCCCTCTTCGTGAACATGAGCGGCGAGCGCATGTCCCGCCAGGGCTTCTGGAAGGTCATCAAGTTCTACCGGGAAAAGGCGCACATCGAAAAGCAGATAACGCCCCACACGCTGCGCCACTCCTTCGCGGCGCACCTGCTGGAAAACGGCGCCGATCTCCACTCGCTGCAGGAGATGATGGGCCACGCCGATATCTCCTCCACGCAGATCTATACCCAGCTGGTCAAAAAACAGCTGAAGGACGTCTACAATAAAGCCCATCCGCGGGCCTGAACGCCTTACCGCCTTCCTGCAAGGGAGGCGGTAAACTTGTTTACAGTGCCGGTAAATTGTGCTACAATGAGCGCGTTATGACCTGACGCGACGAAAGGCGCCCATCATGTTCGATAAGCTTGCTGAACTGGAAAAACGCTACCATGAAACAGCCGGGCGCATGGAAGACCCGGCCCTTTACGCCGACCCGGCGGCTTACGCGAAGCTTGCCCGGGAGCAAAAGGAGCTGGAGCCTGTCGTCGCCGCCTACGCGGAATACCGCCGCCTGCAGGGCGAGGGGGAAGCCCTGAAGCCGCTGCTGGCCGACCCGGAGCTGCGGGAAACGGCCCAGGAGGAGCTGGCCGCTCTTGCTGCCCGCGCCGCTGAGCTGGAAACGCATATCAAAATGCTGCTCCTTCCCAGAGACCGGGATGACGACAAGAACGTCATCATGGAGATACGCGCCGGGACCGGCGGGGAAGAGGCGGCGCTTTTCGCCGCCGACCTCTACCGCATGTACGCCATGTACGCCGAGAAAAAGGGCTGGACGACGGAGATCGCCTATCAGAACGATACGGAGCTGGGCGGCGTCAAGGAGATAAGCCTGCTGATCAGCGGCGCCGGCGCTTACGCGCGCCTGAAATACGAATCCGGCGTCCACTGCGTGAAGCGTATACCGGCGACGGAGTCGAACGGCCGCGTCCAGACCTCTACAGCCACCGTGGCCGTCCTGCCGGAGGCGGCGGATGTGGACTTCGCCCTGGATATGAACGATCTGCGGATCGATACCTACCGTTCCTCCGGCGCCGGCGGGCAAAAGGTCAACAAGACCTCCTCCGCCATCCGCGTGACCCATATCCCCACAGGGACGGTCGTCGCGTGCCAGGACGAACGGAGCCAGTATAAAAACAAGGACCGCGCGCTCAGTATCCTGCGCTCCAAGCTTTATGAGGCGGAGCGGTCAAAGCGGGACGCCGCGGTGGCGGCCGAGCGGCGGAGCCAGGTCGGCTCCGGCAGCCGGAGCGAGCGGATACGCACGTATTTCATTTTGCGCAGCCAGGTGGTGGACCACCGCCTTTCCGGCAGCGCCCGCAGCTTCAACAGCGAAACGCTGCTGAACGGCGCGCTGGACGAGCTGATCGACGCGCTGACGCTGGCCGACCAGACGGAAAAACTGCGCGCGGCAGGTGACGAAGCATGAAAACGCTGATCATCAGGGACGACGCGGCGGCGGCCGCGCGTATCATCCTGCAGGGGGGCCTTGTGGCCGTCCCCACGGAAACGGTCTACGGGCTCGCGGCCAACGGGCTCGACGAGACCGCCGTTGAAAAGATCTATGCGGTCAAGGGCCGTCCGGAGCGGAAGCCCATCAGCTTATTTGTGTCCGATATGGATAACGCACGCCTTTTCTGCCGCGATATCCCGCCGGCGGCTGAAAAGCTGGCCGAGCGTTTCTGGCCGGGCCCGCTGACCATGGTCCTGAAACGGCGGGAGAACGTGCCGGCTATCGTGACCGCCGGGGGCGACTGCGTGGGCCTGCGCTGCCCCGATAACGCTTTCGTATTGGCTATGCTGCGCCTCGCCGGCGTGCCGGTCACGGGCACCTCGGCCAATCTTTCCGGTCAGCCGGACGCGGTGACCTTTGCGGAGGCTATGGCGTATCTGGACGGCAAGGTGGACGGCGCGGTGGACGGCGGCCGCTGTCCCGGCGGCGTCCCGTCCACGGTCGTGGATATGACGCTTCCCGTCCCGCGGATCCTGCGCCTCGGCGCGATCGGCGCCGTGGAGATAGAAGCTGTGACAGGAGAGAGGGTGAGTCTTTGATCGTCATCGGTATAACGGGCGGTACCGGCGCCGGCAAGACCACGGCGCTGGACGCGCTGGAGCGGCTGGGCGCCCGCGTCATCGACTGCGACGCGCTCTACCATGACCTGCTGGAGACCTCGGGCGATATGCTGCGGGGGATAGAGGCGCGCTTTCCCGGCGTTGTGACGGCGGGAAAGCTGGACCGCAAGGCCCTCGGCAGGATCGTCTTCGACTCTCCCGCCGATCTGGAAGCCCTGAACGCCATCGTGGAGGACTATGTCGTCCGCGCCGTGCGCGATATCCTGGCGGCGGAAGAGGCCGCAGGGCGCGATCTGGCGGCCATAGACGCCATCGGCCTCTTTGAGAGCCGTCTGGACGAGCTTTGTACGTTCACCGTCGCCGTCCTCGCCCCGCGGGAAGTCCGGGCCGAGCGTATCATGCTGCGGGAGGGCATCACCCGGGCATACGCGGAAATGCGGATCGACGCGCAGAAGCCGGACAGCTTTTACGAGGAAAAAGCGTCGTACGTTTTGTGGAATACCGAAAAGTCCCGAGAGGCTTTTCTCCAAAAATGCACCGACTTTTTTACGGATCAACTGAATCTTGATAAGGGAGAATGACACCATGGCAGAAAACACTTTCAAAGAAGAACGCGAAAAACTTTTCTATGAGCAGAAGAACGTCCGCGATATCATCGACGACGCGGAAATGAAGCTGTCTGACGCGTATTGCGAACGGTATAAGGCGTTCCTCGGCAAGGCCCGCACCGAACGCGAGGCCGTGGCCGAGGGCATCGCCCTGGCTGAGGCGAAAGGCTTCCGGGCGTATGAGCCCGGCATGGCGCTCGCCGCCGGCGACAAGGTCTACAAGAGCGTGCGCGGCAAGGCGCTCATGCTCGCCGTCATCGGCCGCGAGCCGCTTTCCAAGGGCGCGACCATCGCCGCCGCCCACGTGGACTCGCCCCGTCTCGACCTGAAGCAGGTCCCCGTCTATGAGGATTCCGAGGTCGCCTTCCTCAAGACCCACTACTACGGCGGTATCCGCAAATACCAGTGGGTCACCATCCCGCTTTCTCTCCACGGCGTCGTCGTGCTGAAAAACGGCGAGACCGTCAACGTCACCATCGGTGACAGGGAGGACGAGCCCTCCTTCATCATCACCGACCTGCTGCCGCACCTGGCCAAGGAGCAGGCGAAGAAGCCCCTGGCCGAGGCCATCACGGGCGAGGCGCTGAACATCGTCATCGGCAGCCTGCCTGAAAAGGACGACGACGGCAAGGACCGCGTCAAGTTCCACACGCTCCGTATCCTGAACGAGAAGTACGGCATCACCGAGGCCGACTTCCTCTCGGCGGAGCTGGAGGCCGTCCCCGCCATCCCCGTCCGGGACATCGGTTTCGACCGCTCCCTCATCGGCGGCTACGGCCATGACGACCGCGTCTGCGCCTATGCCGAGCTGGAGGCCATTCTGAGCGTGGACAAGCCCGCCAAAACGGCCGTCTGCATCCTCGCCGATAAGGAGGAAATCGGCTCCGAGGGCGTCAGCGGCATGCAGTCCGAGGCTTTTGAGACCTTCATGACCGACCTCTGCGACAGCCAGAACGTGCCTCTCCGCCGCTGCTTCGAGAACTCCTTCTGCATTTCGGCGGACGTCACCAACGCCTTTGACCCGACGTATCCCGAAGTCTCCGACAAGCGCAACAACGCCCGGATCAACTATGGCGTCGGTATCGCCAAGTTCACCGGCGCCCGCGGCAAATCCGGCTCCAACGACGCTTCCGCGGAGGTCGTCGGGAAGATCCGCCGCGTCTTTGCCGACGCCAATGTGGTGTGGCAGACGGGCGAGCTCGGCAAGGTCGACGAGGGCGGCGGCGGCACGGTCGCCATGTACATGTCCAAGCGGAACATCGACACCATCGACGCCGGCGTTCCCGTGCTCAGCATGCACGCCCCGTATGAGATCGTGGCGAAGCTCGACTGCTGGATGACCTACAAAGGCATCCGGGCGATGTACAACGCGGAATAAAAACCGTCACCGGCGGCCTTCGGGCCGCCGGTCTCTGTATCAAACGCCGCTTCTTCGTCCACACTTATCATGAGGTGATACTGTGGAAAAAACGGAGAACGAACGCGCGGCGGCGGAGGTCTGGCAGCGGGAGGAGGCGCTGGACGTCGGCTCCTCGACGGTGGTATCGGCCCGCGGGACCATCCACTGTCTTTCGATCGTCGGCCAGATAGAGGGACACCAGCTGCTGCCCTCCGACACGAAAACGACTAAATATGAACACGTGATGCCCCTGCTGGCCGCCATCGAGGAATCGGATGATATCGACGGCCTGCTCATCCTGCTGAACACGGTAGGCGGCGATATCGAAGCCGGCCTCGCCATCGCGGAGCTCATCGCCGGCATGCAGAAGCCGACGGTATCGCTCGTGCTAGGCGGCGGCCATTCCATCGGCGTGCCGCTGGCGGTGGCGGCCAGACGTTCGCTGATCGCGCCCTCCGCCGCCATGACCATCCATCCCGTCCGGCTGACCGGTATCGTCATCGGCGTCCCGCAGACGTATAACTACCTCGGCCGTATCCAGGACCGTATCGTGAATTTCGTCTGCGCCAACTCCGGGATCGACCGGGAGCGCTTCACGGCCATGATGCTCAAAACGGGGGAGCTGGCCGGGGACGTGGGGACGATCCTGTACGGCGCGGAGGCCGTGTCCGCAGGCCTCATCGACCGTGTCGGCAGCCTTTCGGACGCGCTGGCGTATCTGCATGAGGAGATCGCCGCAGAAAGAAAGTCATGATCCTGTAAAATGACTGGAAAATTCCAGTTTTCTGTGCTAAAATAAGATAATTGATACAAAGAAAAACGCAGGCTGAAGGGGAGTGGTGACACAATGTCAGTTCTTACGGCGATGCTGTTGGGACTCATCCAGGGATTGACCGAGTTTTTGCCCGTTTCCAGTTCCGGTCATCTTTCTATTTTCCAGAACCTTTTGGGGCTCGCCTATGCGGAAAACGAACACCTGCTTTTTGACGCGATGCTCCATGTGGGTACGCTTTTCGCCGTCTTTTCCGTCTATAAAAAAGACATCAAAAACATCCTGAACACCACGGTCTCCGTCCTGATGGGCCGCGCGGAGGAGGATGACAGCGGGCGCTTCCCGCCCGCCGTGCGGACGGCGTTCTTCATCGTGATCGCCACGCTGCCGCTGGTGCTCGTCCTGCCGTTCTACGATAAGCTTGAAACGCTGTTCACCAACATCCCGTTCATCGCGTTCGCGCTGATCGTGACCGGCGTCATCCTGTTCGCGGCCGGCAAGCTGGAGGAAGGGCATAAAAACGACCGGACCTCCACGCTGGCGGACGTGGTCCTCATCGGCCTTGCCCAGGCCGTCGCCGTGATACCTGGCGTGTCCCGTTCCGGGGCGACTATCTCCGTCGGCCTCGCCCGCGGCCTGAAAAGGGAATACGCGGCAGAGTTTTCGTTCCTGCTCTCCATCCCCGCGGTCATCGGCTCGGCGCTGCTGTCGCTCATCAAGGCCATTCGGGCCGGCGGCGTCAACTGGGGCGCCATCCCGGCCTATATCCTCGGCATGGCGGTAGCCGCCATCGTCGGCTATTACGCCATCATCATCCTGCGCAGGATCCTGAAAAAGGACAATTTCGGCAAATTCGCTTATTACTGCTGGGCGGTTGGGCTCGTGGCGCTGATCGCTTCGCTGTTCATCGGCTGATACATCGGAGGTAACCATGGCACAGGCTAAAAAAACGACGACGCAGAGCCGCGCCCGGAAAAAAACGACGGCGGCTCCCGCGCCCGCACCCAAAACCTATACGCGGCAGATCTGGGCCGGCGTCTGTATCATCCTCGGCTTTTTCACCCTGCTGGCCTACGGGAAAAGCGACGGTGCGTTCATCAATCTGTTCGCCGACCTCATCAAGGGCCTTTTCGGCATGGGCTTTTATTTCGTGGCCCCTGCGCTCCTGATCGCCGCCGTCATCCTGCTTTTCAAGCCGGCCAAAGCGTTCGTACTGAAGCTCGTCAGCGCGCTTTTGATCCCGTTCCTGGCCGGTATGCTTTTTGAGATCTTCTCCAAAAATACATACAAGATCTCGTTCCCGCTGTTTGCGGAGCTCTGGAACAGCGGCAAAGCGCTGCAGGGAGGCGGCGTGCTCTCCGGCTTCTTCGCCGTCCTGTTCAAATTCCTGTTCTCCAAGGTCGGCGCCGCCATCGTGGTGATCGTGCTGACCGCGCTGGCGCTTTTCATCCTGTTCGGCGGCACCGTCGGCAAGCTGGCGGCCCGTTCGAAGGAAAACCGCGAAAAACGGGCGGCCATCGCCGCCGCGCGGCCGGAGCCCGTCCCTGTCCAGCCCGCCGCCGCGCCTTCCACAGTCTTCCCCCTGCGGACGAAAAAGTCCGCCATCGACATCCCGGTGGACGACGAGGGGTATGCGGAGCCACCGGTGAAAAAGAAGGGCTTCTTCAACGCCCGCCCCAACGTGGCCACCCCGGCGGACGTCGTCGGCATGCCTTACGACGCGCCGGTGGAGGAGGCCCCGGCCGCCCCGGAAACGCCTGCGGAGCCTGCCCCCGCGCCTGTCCGCGCCCGCGCGCCGCGCAAAACGCTGACGCCGCTCACCGCGGACGAGCCGAAAAGCGATCCCTCGGCGGAAATGGAGAAGCTTATCGAGGATACGGCCCGCCGCGATCTGGAGGAAGGCGCGCGTACCTATAAATTCCCGCCGCTCAATCTGCTGACCGCTCCCAGTCTCAGCAGCTTCGGCGCGGCAGGGGAGAACGACGAGCTCCGCGCGACCAAGGACCGGCTCGAACTCACGCTGGACAGCTTCGGCATCAACGCCGAGATCAGCAACATCGTCCACGGCCCCACCGTCACCCGTTACGAGATGGCGCTGGAGGCCGGCGTCAAGCTCAATAAGCTGACGAACCTGGCCGACGATATCGCCCTTTCCCTGGGCGTCAGCGGCGTGCGTATCGCGCCCATCCCCAACAAGATATCCACCGTGGGCATCGAGGTCCCCAACCGCAGCGTCAGCTCCGTCTACCTGCGGGAGATCATCGCCTCCAGGGAGTTTGCCTCCGCCGCATCCAAGCTCACCTTCGCCATCGGCAAGAACATCGCCGGCGAGGTGGTCGTCGGCAACATCGCCAAGCTGCCGCACTTGCTCATCGCCGGTACCACGGGCTCCGGCAAATCGGTGTGTCTGAACTCCATGATCCTCAGTATCATGTATAAGTCCACGCCGGATGAGGTCAAGTTCATCATGGTCGACCCCAAAATGGTGGAGTTCAAGATCTATAACGGTATCCCGCACCTGCTGGTCCCCGTCGTGACGGAGGCCAAAAAGGCAGCCGGCGCGCTCCAGTGGGCCGTGGTAGAGATGATGAAGCGTTACCGTCTCTTCTCCGAAAGCGGCGCCCGCGATCTGGAGGGGTATAACGAGATCGCCGTGCGCAGCGGGGAGGAGAAGAAGCCCCAGATCGTCGTCTTTATCGACGAGCTGGCCGACCTCATGCTCGTCTCCCCGAAAGAGGTGGAGGAAGCCATCTGCCGCGTCGCCCAGATGGGCCGCGCCGCCGGCGTCCATCTCGTCATCGCCACCCAGAGCCCCCGGGCCGACGTCATCACCGGCCTCATGAAGGCCAATATCCCGTCCCGTATCTCCTTCAAAGTCGCCTCCGCGCTCGAGTCTCGTATCATCCTGGACGCAGGCGGCGGCGCCGACAAGCTGGTCGGCAACGGCGATATGTTGTACGCGCCCATCGGCATGTCCAAGCCCATCCGTCTCCAGGGCGCCTGGGTCTCCGACGCCGAACGCGAAAAGATCGTCGATTACGTCAAGACCGAGTCCACCGCTTCTTACGATGAGGAGGTCATCCATCTTATCGATCAGGCCTCCGCCGAAAAAGGCAGCGGCGCCGGAAACGCCGCCCCCGCGGAGGAGAGCGCCGGCTCCGACTACGACGAGCTGCTCGTCCAGGCGGCCGACGTCATCTTCGAAACGAAGCAGGCGTCCGTCTCCATGCTGCAGCGGCGGCTCAAGCTGGGTTATTCCCGCGCCGCCAGACTCATCGACCAACTGGAGGAAGTGGGCCTTGTGGGGCCTTTTGAGGGCTCCAAACCCCGTAAGATCCTGCTGACCAAGCAGCAATGGCAGGAAATGCAGTTCGTCCAGGGCACGGCCCCCGCCGGCGACGGCGGGAGCGCGGCCGCTCCCGGCGGCACGCCGGAGCAAACGCTCTTTTCCGAGGACGACCTGTTCTGATACTACTCTGTAAAAAACGCCCGGACGCAACAGCGTCCGGGCGTTTTTTCATATCGTCAGCGTCCCGTTCTCATCCTCCAGGAGGAGCAGTATCCGCGCTTCCTCGCCGGTATCCGCGTTGACGTAGACGAGGCAGACGTTGCCCTCACGGTCCCGGCACCGGAATTCGTAGCAGAGGAGCTCCGATTTTCCAGCCGTCGGGATGACGGCCAGCGCCGGCTCCGCCGCCGTCAGACAGGAGGAGAGCCCTGCGCCCGCCTCCTCCGGCGTCAGCGCCGGCGTCTGCAGCTGCCGCGCCGTATGGCTCATCACATACTGCTGGCTGTCGAACGCCACGACGGCTCCCGCGTCCAGCGCCACGGTGACCTTGACCTGGTCCGGATAACAGAGCGTGCCGTTCTGCGTATAGACGAAGCTCACCGTCAGCCTGTTCTCCCGCTTTTCGCGGTAGACGGCCTGCATATGGTCAAAACCGTGGTTGGCCAAAAACCGCTCGGCGATCCTGACCGCCTCCTCGTCGGCAAGGACCGCATCGCCGACGCTCCTTGTGTTCTCGAAGTAGAACACGCACCCGCCCTTACGGGTGATCTCAAAGTAAAGCTCGTCGTTCGTCCCGCCGGAAAGGATATAGAAAGCCGGCTCTTCGCCCCGAACGCCGTCGAGATGAAGCCTCGTTTTGCTCACGCCGGAGTAGCTTGCCGCGATATCCAGCGCTTTTTCCTCGGTAACGGGGGCCTTGTCCTCCAAAAACCGTGCCGGCAGATCGGCGGCCGCGTCGGAAAAGGGGCCGTCATAGATCAGCGTCGGCATTTCCGGGAACTCTTCCTCCAGGGCGGCTATCTCTGAGCCGAAGGACACCTCCGTCTCGTCGTGCTCGCCCAGCTCCTCCTCCGTCTGCGCCATGGAGTCGATGGAGAGCTCACCGGAGAGCAGCGCGAACTGGAGCGCGGAGATCTGTTCGGAAAGCTTCGCCGCGTTGGCCGACAGGGAAGCGAGGTTCTCCGCTTCCTCATCCGTCCGCTCATGACCGCCGGCGGACCTCTTCAGAAGATAACTCATGTAGTCGCCCGTCCGCGCCGCGAAATCAGCCGTATGCTCCAGCTCGATATTGGACCAGGGGAGCACGGCGATAAGGTCCGCGGCCGTCGCCGCCTCGGAACAGACCTCCGCGCAGAGCGAGCTGACCATCGCCGGCGACGACGCGTACATGGTCTTCTGCAGCGATACAGCCATCTTGTCCATAGACGTGCAAAGGCCGGAGAAGGCGCGGCTGTAGTGGAGGGATACTTGGCGGTCAACGGCACGTTTTTCAGCGTTTTCGTGCAGAAATTGGCCGGAAATGACCAAGATCAGCGCCAAAAAGTAAATAATGAAGTGTGTAAAAAAGCTCGTTTTCCGTTCTTTTTTCATAAAAAACCCCTCAAAACCTTCAAAAAATAACGCCCCTTTTACGGTAGTTTTTCCGTAAAAGGGGCGTTAAAACCGCGTTAAAAAGTGTTATTTCGCGAGGTCGCGGATCGCGCCGCGCACCCGCGCGAGCGTCTCCTCTTTCCCTAAAATGCGGGCGATCTCCACCGCGCCGCCGGGAGTGACGGCCTTGCCGGAGACGGCGATACGCAGCGGCCACATGAGCGTGGCGTTCTTCACGGCGAGCTGCTCCGCGAGGGCGATGAGCGCGTCGTGGATACCGTCCTGCGTCCAGTCGTCGAGCGCTTCCAGCACCGGCAGCGTCTTTTCCAGCATGTCCAGCGACACGGCCGCGTCCGTCTTCGCCTTTTTGTTGGTATAAAGCGTTTCGTCAAAGGGCGGGAGCGTCTCGAAGAAATCGATCTTTTCCGGTATCTCCGTCAGCACCTCCGTCCGCTGCTGGAGGAGGGCCGCGATCTCCGCGGCGTCATACCGCGCCGAGGGGACGGCCCGGCGGATATACGGCTCCGCCGCGGCGGCAAACGCCTCCGGCGCCATGGCGCGGATATACGCGCTGTTGAAGTAGCGCAGCTTCACGATATCGAAGATGGCGGGGGACTTGGAAATGCCCGCGATATCGAACGCCTCGGCCAGTTCGCGCAGGGAGAAGATCTCCCGCTCGCCGCCGGGCGACCAGCCCAGCAGCGCCACGTAGTTCACGACGGCGTCCGTCAGGTACCCCTGGGCGATGAGGTCCTCGTAGCTGGGGTCGCCGTGCCGCTTGCTCATCTTGTTATGCTGGTCGCGCATGACGGGGGAGCAGTGGACGTATTTCGGTATCTCCCAGCCGAAGCTCTCATACAGCAGGTTGTATTTCGGCGCGGAGGAAAGATATTCCGTGCCGCGGACCACGTGGGTGATCCCCATCAGATGATCGTCCACCACGTTGGCGAAGTTATAGGTGGGTAGGCCGTCCCGCTTGATGAGCACCTGGTCGTCCAGGTCGGCGTTGGGCGTGGTGATGTCGCCGAAGATCTCGTCATGGAACGTGGTCACGCCCTCGCGCGGTATCTTCTGGCGGATGACATAGGGCTCGCCGGCGGCCGCCCGGGCGTCTGACGCCTCCGGAGAAAGGGAACGGCAGGGGTCCTCTGTCCGGTCAAAGGCGCCGCTGTCCTCCTCCGACGCGGCTTTTTCGCAGAAGCAGCGGTAGGCGCAGCCTTTTTCCACAAGCAGATCGGCATAGCGCTTATAAAAGTCGCGCCGCTCCGTCTGGATATAGGGACCCACGGGACCGCCCACGTCCGGGCCCTCGTCATGGTCGAGGCCGCATTCCGCCAGCGTCTTGTAAATGACGTCGACAGCGCCCTCCACCAGGCGTCCCTGGTCCGTATCCTCGATACGCAGGATGAACTTGCCGCCGCTGCGGCGGGCGATGAGCCACGTATAAAGCGCGGTACGAAGATTGCCCACATGCATATACCCGGTGGGCGAGGGGGCAAACCGCGTACGGACGCCCTCTTTGGGGATACGCGCCTCCATAGCCGCGAACCAGTTCCTATCAGAAGCCATCGTGAACCTCCGTTACTCGTGTGATGATACAGTAGTTTATCACTTTTTTGCTTTCGCTTCAATAGGGGTTATTTCGAATTGACACCCATGGTATAATGACTGCAAACATCCCATAGAAAGGAGAGAGACGGATGGAGCTCGTGCGCAGGATCGCGGAATGGTTCGGCTCGGTAAAGCTGCCCGCGTGGGTCAATGACCAAGCCGCGGCCTACTATACCTTCGCCGCGCGCTACGTGCTGGCCGTGCTGGCCGTGTGGATCGTGGTGCGCGCCGCCGTTTCTCTGCTTTCCGACCAGAGCGAAAAGGAGATATGGGGATATCTCGCGCTGCCGAACGGCGCGAAAACGGAGCTCGACCACTGGGAGAACGTGATCGGGCGCGGCGCCGCCGCCGACGTCCTGCTGGAGTATCCCACCATCTCCCGGAGCCACGCCGCGCTCATCCGCGACGCGGACGGCAAATGGACCGTTTACGACCTGAACTCCAAGGGCGGCGTGGAGGTGAACGGCGAGCGTATCGCCGCCCCCACGGCCGTGGAGGACGGGACGCTCATCACGCTGGGCGGCGTGGAGACCGTGTTCATGGACATGACGCTGAGCGAGGAGCGCGCCCAGGCGGCGAGCCGGACGCGTCCCGGCCGGGAGATCCGCCCGGGCGCTACGCTGCTGCTGCTGACGCTTTTCCAGCTCATCCTGGCCGTCCAGCTGACGCTGGCCGGGGGAGAGAGCTTTGAAACGCTCGTCCCGCTGGCCTTTCTGGGCCTTATCGCGCTGGAATGGCTCTGCTACGTGATGACGCGCGTTTTGGGCCGTTCCGGCTTCGAGCCGGAGACGCTGGCCTTTTTCCTGACCTCCGTCGGCTTCGCCACCACCGCGAGTGCCTCCGCCGGCAGCCTGCTGAAGGAGCTCATCTGTCTTGCGATGGGGATCGCGGTCTTCTGGGTCCTGGGCTCTTTCCTCCGCGATCTGCGGCGGGCCAAAAGCGTACGCTGGCCCATGGCGATGATCGGTCTGGCGCTCCTGCTGCTGAACGTACTGACGGCAAAAAGCATTTTCGGCGCGCGGAACTGGATCTCTATCGGCAGCATCTCGTTCCAGCCGTCGGAATTCGTGAAGATCTGTTTCATCTTCGCCGGGGCGGCGACGCTGGACCGGCTGTTCGCCCGGCGGAACATCCTGCTGTTCGTGGTCTTTTCCGGCGCGTGCGTGCTCTGTCTTGCGATGATGAGCGATTTCGGGACGGCGGCGGTCTTTTTCGCCGCGTACATCGTGATTGCCTTCATGCGCTCCGGCAGCTACGCCGCCGTATTCCTTTCCGGCGCGGGCGCCGTGTTCGCCGGCTTTATGGCCATCACGCTGAAGCCGTATATCGCGGCGCGCTTCGCCACCTGGGGCCACGCCTGGGAATACGCCGCCTCCTCCGGCTATCAGCAGACGCGCACCATGGCCTCCGCGGCCTCCGGCGGGCTTTTCGGGCTCGGCGGGGGAAAGGGGTGGCTGAAGCACGTGTTCGCCGCCGATACGGACATGGTGTTCGGCATGGTGTGCGAGGAGCTGGGGCTCGTCGTCGCCGTGCTGACCGTGGCGGCGCTCCTTGTGTTCGCGTTCTTCGCCGTCCGCGCAGCCAGGACGGCCCGAAGCTCCTATTACGTCATCGCGTCCTGCACGGCGGTGACGATCTTCCTGGTTCAGATGATCCTGAACGTATTCGGTTCGGTGGATATGCTGCCCTTTACGGGCGTTACGTTCCCCTTTGTGTCCAACGGCGGCTCCAGCCTTATCACCTGCTGGGGCATGCTGGCGTTCATCAAGGCGGCCGACACGCGCCAGAACGCCAGCTTCGCCATCCGGCTGCCCCGCAGGCTGACGCGGCGGGAGAGAAAGGCGGCGGAGACGTTATGAAAAAGATCACGAAACGCACCGTTTCCGTGACGGTCCTCATCGCCGCCGCGCTGCTCCTGCTGGGCCTTTTCCTCTTCAAATACGTCAGGGACGGCAGGGAATGGGCCGGCTTTTCGGCCAACGGCAACGCCTACACCAACGGTCTTTTGCGCTACGGACGGATCACGGACCGGAACGGCACGACGCTCATGGCCGTGAAGGACGGGAAGACAACCTTCGCCAAGGACAAGGCGACGCGCCGGGCCACGCTCCACGCCGTGGGCGACAAGGAGAGAAATATCGGCACCGGCGCCATCAGCGCCTTTGCCTCCGATATCGAGGGCTACAGCCTTCTGAACGGCCTCTATTCGCTCGAGGGCGAGGGCGGGACGCTGGCGCTGACGCTGGACGCGGAGCTGAACAAGACCGCCTACAAGGCGCTGGACGGCCGCTCCGGCTGCGTGGCGGTGATGGATTACAAGACAGGCGAGCTTCTGTGCATGGTATCGACGCCCGCCTTCGACCCGGCGGACCCGCCGAAGCTGGCAGAGGACGACACCTCCGGCGTCTACATCAACCGGTTTTTGTCCGCGTCGTATACGCCGGGCTCCGTCTTCAAGCTGGTGACGCTGGCCGCGGCGGCGGAGAACCTGCCCGACCTTTATGACCGTACCTTTACCTGCACGGGGAGCCGTGAGATCGGGAACGGCACCGTGGTCTGCACGAAGGCCCACGGCGAGATGAAGATCGAGGACGCGCTGGCCGACTCCTGCAACTGCGTTTTCGGGGAGCTGGCCGCGGAGCTGGGGGCCGACACGCTGGCCCGCTATGCCCAGCGTTACGGGCTGACCGACAGCTTCACCGTCGACGGTATCCCGACGAAGGCCGGACGCTTTGAAAAATCGGAAAAAACGTCCGTCGACCTTGCGTGGTCCGGCGTGGGACAGTATAATGACAGTATCAACCCGGCGGCCATGCTGCGCTTCGTCGCCGCCATCGCCAACGGAGGCAGGGCCGCGACGATGAAGCTGAAGCCATCCGTCTTCAACGCGTCAGACCGTCTCCTCTCGGCCAGGACGGCGGACGCATTGGGCTCCGCCATGAGCTACGCCGTTTACAGGACCTACGGCGCGAAGAATTTCCCCGGGCTCCAGCTGTGCGCCAAATCGGGCACGGCGGAGGTCGGCGGCGGCAAACAGCCCCATGCCTGGTTCGCAGGCTTCATCGAAAACGAGGAACATCCGCTCGCTTTCGTCGTGGTCATCGAAAACGGCGGATGGGGCAGCTCCGCCGCAGGCTCTGTGGCCAACAAGGTGCTGCAGGCCGCGATAAAGGATTAAAGTCCGGCGGGATCATCGCCGGTCAAGGAGGGTTCAGTATGATACTGCGATATGCGCTCGGCGCCCTGGTCGGGTATCTCTCCGGCTCGGTCATGTTCGCGATACTCCTGACGAAGGCGCGCTTCGGCGTCGACGTGAGGACCGAGGGGAGCGGCAACGCCGGCGCCACCAACGTGGCGCGGGTGTTCGGCCTTTCCAGCGGGTTCCTGACCTTTTTGGGCGACGCGCTGAAGACGACCGTTTCCGCCCTTGTCGGCAGGCTCATCGGCGGGGAGACCGGCGCGCTCATCGCCATGGCGTTCTGTCTCCTGGGGCACTGCTTCCCGCTGTTTTTCGGGTTTCGGGGCGGGAAGGGCGTCTCCGTCGGGGCGGCCATCGGCCTCATCATCGACTGGCATATCTTCCCGGTGCTGCTGGCGGCGTTCTTCCTCATGTTCCTGCTGAGCCATCGGGTATCGCTCTGCTCGCTGACCGGGGCGGTCATGCTGCCTGTCGCGGAGGCGATCTTCGGCCATACCGACGCGCCGCATCTGGCGCTGGGCCTTTTTACGGCGGCGATGGTGTGGATCATGCACCGCGACAACATCAAAAGGCTCCTCCGGGGCGAGGAAAAGCCCTTTAAGCCGGGCTCAAAAAAGCGGGGCGAATAAGCGCGCCCGCTATTGACCGGTACCCCAAAACGGGCTATAATGTTTTTCGGTTTTTCAACGTTTTTCGCCATGCTTCGGCATGAAACCATCTTCATCAGGGAGGCGTATTTGTGGAAAAACAGAAGAAACGCTTCGGCGACCGCAAGGACGGTCAGCTCATCCGCAAGCTGGACGCGATGCATTTCATCACCGGCGTCATCTATCCCAACCGGTGCGACAACGAAGCCTACATCTCCGAGACCATCGACCTTTCGAACATCAACCGGTTCCTGGAGGAGAAGAACGCGTCGGACGACGGCTTCAAATACACCTTCTTCCACGTGATCGTGACCGCCGTGCTCAAGACCATCACGCTGCGCCCCAAGCTGAACCGCTTTATCGTCAACGGCAACTTCTATCAGCGCAACGAGATCTCTTCCTCGTTCATCATCAAAAAGCAGTTCAACGACGTGAGCGAGGAGAGCATGGCTTATCTGCGGGCGAAGCCCGACGACACCGTCGAGACCATCCATGAAGAGATACGCCGCCAGGTGACCACCTGCCGCGCCGGCGGGAGCAACTCCACCGACGACAGCATGGAGATGTTCAACAAAATGCCGCGCTTCCTCAGCAAGTTTTTGCTGCATTTCGTGATGTGGCTGGATAAGCACGGCTGGGTGCCGCAGTCCTTCATCGAGGAGGACCCCTATTATAGCTCGGCCGTCCTTTCGAACCTGGGCTCCATCAAGCTCCGCTCCGGCTACCACCATCTGACCAATTGGGGCACCTGCTCGCTGTTCTGCATCGTCGGCGAGAAGAAGATGACGCCTTACTACAAGCCCGACGGCAGCGTGGAGCTGAAGGAAACGCTGGACCTGGGCCTCACCGTGGACGAGCGTCTGGCGGACGGGTATTATTATTCCGTCTCCGTCAGGCTTTTGAAGCGCCTGTTGGAAAACCCGGAGCTGCTTGAGCTCCCGCTTTCTCAGGAAGTGGACTATTGACAGACAGGAGAGATGATGCTATGAGTGAGATCACCGCAAAAACGCCCTGGATCAGCAATCTGGGCGACGTGCCCTCCCATATCGATTATTTTCAGGGCTCCATGTACGAGGCGGTCAAGGCGATCGCCGACAAATACCCCGACAACGTGGCCTTTGACTTCATGGGCCGTTCCACGACCTACCGCCGGCTGATACAGCAGATCGACACCTGCGCCCGCTCGCTGAAGACCATCGGCGTGCGCAAGGGCGACCGCGTCACCATCGCCATGCCCAATTGCCCGCAGGCCATCTTTATGTTCTACGCCGTGAACCTGGTGGGCGGCATCGCGAACATGGTGCACCCGCTCTCCAGCGAAAAGGAGATCGAGTTCTATCTCAATCTCTCCAAGAGCGTCACGGTCGTCACGCTGGACCAGTTCTACAACAAGATCGAGGCCATCCGGCAGAACACCGAGGTCGTGAACGTCGTGCTGGCCAGTATCCGCGACGAGCTTTCCAAGCCGGTCAAGGCCGGCTACATGCTGACTGAGGGCCGCAAGCTGCAGAAGATCCCTGAGGACGCGCCCGTCATCCGCTGGAACGAGTTCCTCCGGCTCGGCAAGGCCTGCTCCTGGAACTACAAGGTGGACCGCGCCGCGGACGATCCCGCCGTTATCCTGTACTCCGGCGGCACCACCGGCACCACGAAGGGCATCCTGCTTTCCAACCTCAACTTCAACGCGCTGGCCGCCCAGATCGTCGCCACCAACCCCATGTTCCGGGTAGGGGACAAGATGCTGGCCGCCATGCCGCTTTTCCACGGCTTCGGGCTCGGCGTCTGCATCCATTCCATGCTGGCCAACGGCGGCCGCTGCATCCTCGTACCGCGGTTCACGGCCAAAAGCTACGCCAAGCTCATCACGAAATACCGCTGCAACTTCATCGCCGGCGTCCCCACGCTGTATGAGGCGCTGCTGCGCCTGCCCTCCATGGAACGGGCGGACCTGTCCTGCTTGAAAGGCGTTTTCTCCGGCGGCGACTCGCTAAGCATCGAGCTGAAGAAGAAGCTGGATAAATTCCTCTACGACCACAAGGCCGTCATCCAGGTGAGAGAGGGCTACGGCACCACGGAAACGGTCACCGCCTGCTGCCTCACGCCGACGCATATGGCCAAGGAGGGGAGCATAGGGCTCCCGTTCCCGGATACCTACATCAAGATCGTGAAGCCGGACACGGACGAGGAAGTGCCCTACGGCGAGGAGGGCGAGATCCTGCTGGCCGGTCCCACCGTCATGAAGGAATACATCAACAACCCCGAGGAGACGGCCAAGACGCTCCGCGCCCATGCAGACGGGCTCACCTGGGTCTACACCGGCGACCTCGGCTACATGGACAGCGAGGGGTTCGTCTTCTTCCGCGGACGCAGCAAGCGGATGATCATCACCTCCGGCTACAACGTCTATCCCGCCCAGCTGGAGAACATCATCGACGCCCACGAAAAGGTGCAGATGAGCTGCGTCATCGGCGTGCCCGACCCGCTCAAGATGCAGCGCGTCAAGATGTTCGTGATGCTGAAGCCCGGCGTGCCAGCCGACGAGAGCACCAGGGAAGAGCTGCTGGCCTACTGCCGCAAGCATATCGCGAAGTACGCCATGCCCAAGGACATCGAATTCCGCGCCGAGCTGCCGAAGACCCTGGTGGGCAAGGTGGCTTACCGCGTACTGGAAGAGGAAGAACTGGCCAAAGCCCAGGCGGAGACCGCGGCCGCGGCTAAAGATCAAGAGGGGAGCAACTGACTTATGGTGACCAGAAAAGAAGACCTGAAGATGACCGTGAAGGAAAACGTCCAGAACGGCCCCGGCTCCGGCGAGTTCACAAGGCTCGTCAATCAGTACCAGCTGTATGAAGAGGCGCGCCTTTTCAATCTCATCAAACTGCCGTCCGGCAGCGGTATCGGCGAGCACACCCACGAAGGGGAGTGCGAGGTCTATTACGTGCTCAAGGGCGTCGGCACCTACAACGACAACGGCGTGATGACGACGCTGTATCCGGGCGACGTGGCCTATTGCCCGTCTGGCGAGATGCACGCCATCACCAACAACGGCGACGAGGATTTTGAGTTCATCGCGCTCATCGTCGTCGACATCAAGGCTCAGTGACCAGGTAAAGAAAAAGGCCGGTTCACCCGAACCGGCCTTTTTGAAGCCCCCTTTACTTTATTGCTTTACTCCTGTAAAATAAGAACACGACTTGCTGAAGGAGCGTGCGGTATGGACAAGCATCCCGAACAGGAAAAGAACCTGGAAATGTACGAGGCGATCCTCAAGCTGGAGACCGTGGACGAAGCGGTGCGTTTTTTCGACGACCTCTGCAGCCGGACGGAGCTGAAGGCCATCGAGCAGCGCTACCAGGTGGCCACGATGCTCCACAGGGGATGGATCTACAACGATATCCTGGCCCAGACCGGCGCCAGCAGCGCCACCATCAGCCGCGTCAACCGCAGTCTGCAGTACGGCGCCGGCGGATACGACATCGTTTTCGAGCGTCTGGACAAGGATAAACGATGAGCAGCTACACTTCTCTCGCGCCGTATTACGACCTTTTGACACGGGACGTTCCATACGGCGCCTTTCTTGCGCAATACGAGCAGATCTTCCGCCGCTACGGCGTCGCGCCGGCGCTGGTGCTGGATCTTGCCTGCGGCACGGGCACGCTGACGTGCCTGATGGCCGAACACGGTTATGAGATGATAGGCACGGACGCCTCCGAGGACATGCTGGCGGAGGCGGCGGCGAAGGCCGGCGCGCTCACGCAAGAGCCGCGGCCGCTTTTTATCCGCCAGGCCATGGACGAGCTGGACCTTTACGGCACCGTCGGCGCGGCCGTATGCAGTCTGGACGGGATCAACTACGCCCGGCCCGACGCGCTGGACGAGATCTTCCGCCGGCTGCGTCTGTTCATCGAGCCGACGGGCGTGCTGATCTTCGATATCCTGCCGCCGGCCCGTCTGCGGGAACGGGACGGACAGGTCTTCGTAGACGAAACGGAGGACGTTTACTGCGTATGGCGCGCGGAATACGACGGGGAAGAGGACGCCTGTCGCTACGGCATGGACATCTTCGCGGAACAGAACGGCCTCTGGTCGAGGTCTTTTGAAGAGCATATCGAATACGCCCACGCACCGGAAACGCTGATACGGAAGCTTACAGCGGCCGGATTCGGCGAGATAACGCTTTACGGCGCGTTCACGCCCGACCCGCCCGCCGGGGACGAGGAGCGCATTTTCATCGCGGCACGGAGGTTATGATGGACCGTATCATCAGAGCGATCGACAAACAGGGGCTTGTAAAAATGGCTGTCATCACCAGCCGGGACATGACGGAACGGGCGCGGCAGATACACCGCTCGCTGCCGGTGGTCACCGCGGCGCTGGGCCGGACGATGGCCGCCGTTTCCATGATGGGCAACGCCATGAAGGAAGAAGGCGCGTCTTTGACGGTGCGGATCAACGGCGGCGGCCCCGCCGGCACCATCATCGCCGTATCCGACGAGGCCGGCAACGTCCGCGCCTATGTGCAGGAGCCCGCGGTGGATCTGCCGCTCAAGGCGAACGGCAAGCTGGACGTAGGCGGCGCCGTCGGGCGCGACGGGCTTTTGTCCGTCATCCGCGATATGGGCTTCGGCGAGCCGGTGCGGGGCAGCACCCAGCTGGTCAGCGGTGAGATCGCGGAGGATTTCGCCCGCTATTTTGTGGAAAGCGAGCAGATCCCCACCGTCTGCGCCCTGGGCGTGCTGGTCGACCGTGACCAGTCCGTGCTGGCGGCGGGCGGCTATATCGCGCAGCTCATGCCCGGAGCCGACGACGCGCTCATCGACCGGCTGGAGGCCAACGTGCAGGCGGCCGGCCCCGTGACGTCTCTGCTGCGCGCCGGGACGCCGGAGTCCATCGTCGAAAAGGTGCTGGACGGGATGGAGCCGGCGATCGTGGAAAACGACGAGGTGACGTATCGCTGCTACTGCTCCCGGGAGAAGGTGGCCGAGGCGCTGACGGGCCTCAGCGACAGGGATCTGGCGGAGATGGAGCAGGCGGGGGAGACCGTCGAGGTGAAGTGCCGTTTCTGCGACAGCGTGTACCGCTTCACCCCCGGAGAGATCGCTAAAATGCGCCGAAAGTAGTTTGGGGTTTTATCGTTTTTTTAGTTGACAAGACTGTCCATATTTTGTATAATACGTTTTGCCGCTTCTTTCGGGGGCGGTGAACAGGGGAGCATAGCTCAGCTGGTTAGAGCGCCTGCCTTACAAGCAGGAGGTCACAGGTTCGAGCCCTGTTGTTCCCACCAGTCAGCCGTTCATCTCACGCTTGTGAGTCGGATAGATACGGCCGAGTAGTTCAGTTGGTTAGAACGCCAGCCTGTCACGCTGGAGGTCGTGGGTTCGAGCCCCATCTCGGTCGCCATTATGCCTCGGTAGCTCAGTTGGTAGAGCAGCGGACTGAAAATCCGCGTGTCGCCAGTTCAATTCTGGCCTGAGGCACCATCTGCGGCCTTAGCTCATCTGGTAGAGCGCCACCTTGCCAAGGTGGAGGTAGCGAGTTCGAGCCTCGTAGGCCGCTCCAGCGGCGACATAGCCAAGTGGTAAGGCAAGGGTCTGCAAAACCCTGATTCCCCAGTTCAAATCTGGGTGTCGCCTCCAAAGAAAAAACGACGTCTTTCGACGTCGTTTTTCTTTTTGTTATCCGTTGACCGCATCGATATAGGCGAGAAAATCATTTTCCCGCAGAGGCTTGCTGAAATAAAACCCTTGCACAAGGTTCGCGCCTGAGCTTACGACACGCGCCAATTGCTCCTTCGTTTCAACGCCTTCCTGCACCACGTTCTTGTTCAGGCTGCGGATGACCCGGATCAGGCTGTCATGCAGTCTGGCGATCGCGGGATCTTCTTCACAGCGCCAGAGGATCGATTTATCGATCTTCACATTGAAATACTCTTTATCAAGCAGACGGCTGAAATTGGAATAACCCGTTCCGTAATCGTCGATCGAAAAGGCATAGCCGGCCATGAGCAGCTGCTCGATCGTTTTTTCGATATCCGGCACCTCGTTGTAGGAAAGGCCTTCGGTGATCTCAAGGTTGATCTGTCCGGCCTCTACGCCGTGCGCGGCGCGCATCAAATCAAACGATCTGACAAGATCGTCCTTCAAAAACTGGTATATGGAAAGATTGACGTCGATGTACTGGATGCCGCGCGTTTTGAGATCGTGCTGTCCTATGACGCGACAGGCCTCGCTGAACACAAGGCTTCCGAGATCATGGATCATGCCTGTCCGCTCGGCGATTGGAATGAATTCATCCGGCGGTATAAACCCAAGCTCCCGGTCGTGCAGACGGGCGAGCGCCTCCGCCGCCACGATCCTTTTTGTTTCAGCGGACCATATCGGCTGATACCAGACCTCAACACCGTTTTCACGCAGCGCCTGGCGCAAGGCGTCCTCTACCGCAAGCGCCCGCTTCAGGCCCGTGATCTCTTCATGGGTGAGCAGGAGAGAACCCGGCTGGGTGCGCTGCAGGCCGCTTATCAGGAGATCCTGCAGCTGCGGCAGCGTCTGCACATCCTCCGGAACGCGGATCACACCGACGATCGCCTCAAGCTTGGCCGACACCTCATCCGTTCGCCACGCCGTGTTAAAGCGGGCGATCACGCGCTGCGCTATCGCTTCCGCATGGGAGCTGTCGGCCCCGGAAACGATGATGGCGAAGCCTTCCTGCCAGAAGCGGAAAATATTCTCCCGGTCTGCCAAGGTCTCAAGCCAGGCGGCAATTTCCGCCATGAGTTTGGTGATATCGCGGCTGCTGAACAAACGCGAAAAAAAGTTGAAGTTCAGAAACTTGATGAGGATGATGCTGTAGTTTTGCCGGTTTTCCAGCAGGCGTTGATTCGTCTCATTGAAAGCGTAACGGTTGAAGACCTGCGTGTCCGGATCCAGGGAACCGGTGTGATCCTCCAGTAATATCATCAAAGTCAGGATCGCAAGAGATTCCAAAAACAGCTCCACGAGCATATCAGGCCGGATGCCCTGCAGACATACGCCGAACATCGCGAGCATAACGACACAGCCTATAACGATGCTTTCTGCCCGCGGTATGGCGCGCTTGTAACGGAAAAAGAAATAGAAGCCTGTTATGACATACAGGACAGCCACCAGATAAAGCAGGGGCATCAGCGGGCCGCGATGATATAGAAGCTCCGCGTCAATATAGAAGACCCATTTCGTTATGGGATTGAGCAGGGTGAGCGCCTCGCCGAAGAGGTACGGCGCCGCAAAGCACCAGTAAAAACTGGACTTGCGCCCCAAGGCGGAGCCATTCACGTTCAAAAAGTACAGCGTCAGGCACATGGCGAGGGTCGTGTGGAATATAAAAAAAGTTCGTTGAACAGATACAGCAGGATATAGGAGCCGCTGTCAGCGTGCACGGTATAATATACACTGGCGACAGAGGCCGCGGCGGACAGTATACTCACGATAAGGATCAGCATAAATACGAAGTGCTGATTCAGTAATTTGCCTTTCAGACCTTTCGGCGGGATATACTGACGCCCCCTGGCGCTGATGCTGTAGATCAGGCAATAGAAATAAACGGCCAACGCAGCCAGGTCAAAATTGAGTGTGTACATGTACCTTCTCCGCAAGTAAACATGCTGTTTCAGCATTGGATGAAACAAAGACAGGCAGAGCGTGTCTTTTGTATTTTTATGTCGGTTTATTTACGGTACGCGGTCTCCTTGCGCCGGAGGGATTCGATCTCCTCAAAGCTTTTGCCGATGGTGGAGCCGCTTTTCTCCCGCAGCTCGTTGACGCGCTGCTGGGCGAGGGCCTTTGCCTTAGCGCGGCGGCGGCGGCGAACGACGTTATAGCGGATGACCAGCGCGATGTACAGCGCCAGCAGTACCAGCAGCACGATCACCACGATGCGGACGTAGACGTTCTTGAAAAAGCCGCGTATCTCCGCCTTCAGATACTCCGAATGCTTGAGCGCCACGCTGGAATTGGCCACCAGCCGTATCTTGCCGTAATCCACGCCGTCCAGCGTGACGGTCGCTTCGCCGAGGCGGTCGCCCTGGTTGATGGGTGCTTTCAGCGGGACGCCGTCCCGCTCGTTGTAGATGACGATGTCCAGCTTGACCCTGGAGACGTCCACCGCGTTATCCAGCAGCACCGTGATGGTGTTGTCCGGGCGCACGACGATCGAGTCGGCGCCGTCGCCCATCTCGATGGGGACCTCCGCCACCAGGTCGAGAGGGCTGACGATGGTCTTGTAGCTGAAATTATCGAAGCCCCATTCCAAAAGGGCCCTGGATTCGGTGAAGCTCCTCGTCTGGGTGGTGCCGTCCTCGATCTGCAGGGACTGGGCGCCCATGACGACGGAGAGCAGCTTGAGGTCGCCCCGCTCCGCGGTGCTGACGAGGCAGTAGCCGGCGGCGTTCGTATAGCCGGTCTTGACGCCCGTCGCGTCTTCGAAATAGTACGGGCTGTCCTTCAGGATGAGCTTGTTGGTGTTGGTGATGGCGCGGTTGTCGGATTTGTTGTTCTCCGGCACGAGATAGTTAGCCGTGGCAACGATCTCCGCAAAGGTGGGGATATCGACGGCGTTGGCCGCGATGAGGGCGAGGTCCTGCGCCGTGGTGTAATGCGCTTCGTTCGGCATGCCGTGGGTGTTGGCGAAATGGGTGCCGGTGCAGCCGAGCTCGCCGGCGCGCTCGTTCATCCGGTTGATGAAGGCTGTCACGCTGCCGCAGACGTGCTCCGCGATGATGTTGCAGGCCTCGTTGGCCGAAGCCAGCATGGCGCAATAGAGCACGTCCTTGAAGACCATTTCCTCGCCGGGTTTGATCTCCAGCGTACTGCCGTCGCTGGAGATGTCGAAATAGACGTCGCTGCCCACGGTGACCACGTCGTCCAGCGATACCTCGCTGCGGTCGCAGGCCTCCAGCGCCAGCATGACGGTCATGATCTTGGTGATACTGGCCGGCGCCAGCTGTTCCGATCCATTCTTGGAGAAAAGCACCTTGCCGGTATTCAGCTCGGTGAGCACGGCGGCCTTGGCGCCGATCTCATCGTCGATGGGCGCGGCGGCCGACGCCGGCGTCGCGAAAAGGCCCGCCATCGACAGCGCCATGGCGGCGACGAGCAGATAAAGGATAGGACGCTTTAAGATTCTCATTTTATTCTCCACGAAAGTATGGTATGATATTCATTGATCTTTCGACAAACTTCGACATCTTCATAATAGCCAATTTTCCGGTCAAAATCAATATTTGCGGCGGTAATTTTATGGATAAAGGAACAAATCTTAAGATAATCGAGCTCGCGGTCATAGCGCTGACGCTGGTCGCCGCCGGTTTCCTGGCGGGATACTTTACCGGCAGGAGCAAAACGGACAAATCGATCACGGTCAGCGTATCGGAGCAGATCAAAACGCCGGAGGAGACCGCCGAGGAGCGCACGCTCGTCCTTCCGGAAGCGGCCAAAGTGAACATCAATACAGCCGACCAGGCGACGCTGGAGACGCTGCCCAACGTGGGCGAGGTGCTCGCCGTGCGCATAATAAAATACCGTACGGAAAACGGCCGGTTCGAGAGACCCGAGGACCTGAAGAACGTGTACGGTATCGGTGATTCAAAATATGAAATGCTGAAGGATTATATTACCGTCGACTGACAAAGACGCGGAAAGGCCGGAAAAGCACAGTCGCTTTCCCGGCCTTTCCGCTATATTCAGACCAAGACCTTGCCATAACAAAAACAGGCCGCCACACTGGCGATGAGAGAACAGGCCGATCCCATCAAAAACTCGCCCGCCGTGTGCCGCTTCGTGGCCACGGAGGACCAGAGGACCAGGCAGTAGATCGGGAGGCATGCGGCAAAGCCCGCCGCCCCGAAAAAGAACGTGATCACGATCATGGGGCCCGCGATGCTGCTGGCGTGGCCGCTGGCCCGCAGACCGAACACCTTGTTCGACAGGAGGAGCAGCGCCACGGAGAAAAGATAGATCGCGTAGATAAGGATGAGCTTGTCGTTGCCGCTGACCCAGGTGGCGTACGCCCAGCCCGCGGTATAGCCCAGCACCGAAAGGGCGAAGGCGGCGTTCCGCTGTCCCTCGCGCCCCTTTCGTCGCAGCCACGGGAGAAGCCAGGAAAGGGGATAAGCCGCCGCGGGCAGGAGGGAGAGGAAGAGCAGGGAAAAGGCTATCTCCCACCGGTCAGTGAAGAGATCGTCCCTGGCCAACGCCAGCACCGCGATCAGCGCCGCCGCCATGACCGGCGGCACGCTGACCATCCGGACGGCGTAGGCTATCCGGCCGGAGAGCGGCGCGCGGCCGCCTTTTTCGTTTTTATGCTCGTTATGCATGTAACAGGTAACTCCTTAAATAAGCAGGGAGGAGGCGATGGCCCGCTCCCAGCGGACACGCCGCGCCTGGGGCCCGCCCCAGAAGAAGAGGCCCACGGCGCCCGGTCCCGCATGCGCGCCGGACACGGGCTCCAGCGCGGTGATGATGATCTTTTCCGGCGGATGATATTCCTTCAGCAGCGACGCCAGCGTTTCCGCGTCTTCCCGGCAGCCGGCATGGGTGATGGCCACCGTCTGCAGCGCCGACGGATCCGCCACGAGGCCGTAACGCTCCGCCATGGCGCGGAGCATTTGCTTGCGTCCCCGCGGCTTGGCCGTGACCTCCAGCTGGCCCGCCGCCGTTCCGACCAGGATGGGTTTGATCCCCAGCATGGAGCCGACGAACGCCGTGGCGCCGGCCACGCGGCCGGTACGCTTTAAGTACATCAGGTCGTCCACGGCCATCAGCTGGCAGAGCCTGCCGCGGCGCGCCGCGATCTCCGCGGCCACATCGTCCAGCGACACGCCTTCCTCGCGCCGCTGCGCCGCCAGCATGACCAGAAAGCCCACGCCGAACGAGGAGCCCAGCGTATCCACGGCCTCGATCCGCCGCTCCGGATACTCAAAACGGAGCTCGTTGATCGCCAGGCGGCAGGAAGAATAGGAACCGCTGACGCCGGAAGAGAGGCCCAGGAACAGGATATCGGCTCCCCGTTCAAGGATCGGCGTGAACACATCGACGAATCGCTGGGGCGGCACCTGCGAGGTGGTGACACGCGTGCCGCTCCTGATCGCCGCATAATAAGCTTCGCTGTCAAACGCGTCCGCCGCGGCGAAATGCTCCGCGCCGTCGACGGTATAAGAGAGAGCGATCTCGACGACAGCGTTTTCCCGCAGGAAAGCTGCGTCAAGATTCGACGTAGTGTCGGTAACGATCGTAAAGGACATAAGCGCCTCCATCAATCTAATCTTTGAGATTAGATTACCAAATCATTCGTATTATGTCAATAGCTTTTTTATGAACAGGTCATTGCTTTTATCACTAAATGTGGTAAAATAGCTGATACGCGAGCGACAAAACAGGGCAGGAGGAACGATAATGACGTTTGATATGGCGCTGATCGCGGGCAAGCTGCGGCGATGGGACACCTATCTGCAGGAATACCGTCTCCCGGACTGGGAGGACATCCCCGATTTCGGCCTTTACATGGAGCAGGTGATAGCTCTTTTGAAGGACTATCTGGATTATCTGCCGCCCGAGCTGAAGGAGGAGCAGTTCATCACCGCCGCCACCATCAACAACTACGTCCGGAAAAAGATCATGCCGGAACCCGTCAAGAAAAAGTATTACCGTATCCATATCGCATACCTCATCATCATCTGCTCGCTAAAGCAGGGCCTCAACATCACGACGCTCCACACCATGCTGCCGAGCGACCTGTCGGAGGAGGCCATGCGCGAGCGGTACACGCTGTACGTCAAGCGCCATCAGCTTGCCGCCCGCTTTTTCACCGAGCAGGTGCGGACCGCCGCCGGCGGTATCCTGGGCCATGACGAAAACTCCGAATACTCCACCGACGACACGCGCGATCTGATCACCGAGTTCGCCATCATCGGCGGCTTCTCCCGGCTGATGGCCGAAAAGCTGCTGCTGCTGGACGGCCGCACGCTCGCCGACGGCGACGATATCGGCCGGAAGCCCACGAGGGCGTCCCGCCACGCGGCCGCGGCGGAGGAACCGGAGACCGAGCCGTAAACGCCCCGCGTCCCGCGGGACGGCCATGCGGGCATGATGGAATTGGTAGACATGCGAGATTTAGGTTCTCGTGCAGCGATGCGTTGGGGTTCAAGTCCCCATGCCCGTACCAAAAAAGCAGTTCGCCCTTTGGGGCGGGCTGCTTTTTCATAGGAGGGGACTTGAACCCGAGCGGTAGTGAATGACGCGCCGGTGGCGCGTCAGAGCCGCGAGGCGGCCTGCCCCGCAGGGCAGGTCAAGTCCCCATGCCCGTACCAAAAAGCAGTTCGCCCTTTGGGGCGGGCTGCTTTTTATAGGTATGGTCTTTTTCAGTCGTCTTTTTTCTTGACGCGATTTGTATGATGTCGTATAATTAGAATTGGAAAATCTTTTCCCCACTTTTTTTCTGGAGGCATTTCACACATGAGAAGCGACGATTTCCTGGCCGGCGATCAGAACGCTCTGGGCCGCGCGCTGCTGCGCACCATGGGTTACGCCAACGAAGAACTGACCAAGCCCAAAATAGGCATAGCGAATTCCTGGAGCACAGTCGTGCCCGGCAGCTACAATCTGAAAGAACTGGCCGAAAAGGTGAAGGCCGGCATTTACGCCGCCGGCGGCACCCCCATGGAGTTCGGCACCATCGGCTGCTGCGACGGTATCGGCCAGGCGAACGTCGGTATGAAATACATCCTGCCCACGCGGGACGTCATTGCGTCGTCCATCGAGCTGATGGTGGAGGCGCAGCGTCTCGACGCCGTCGTGCTGATGGGCTCCTGCGACAAGATCGTGCCCGGCATGCTGATGGCGGCCGCGCGGCTCCGTATCCCCGCCATCTTCATCGGCGGCGGCCCTATGCTGGGCGGCGAGGTCTTCCATAACCGGCTCTCCGACATCAACACCCCGGTGGAGGCCCAAGGCATGGTCGCCGCGGGCGAGGCGAGCAGGGAGGAAGTGAACGATCTGGAGGAGACCTGCGGCCCGACCTGCGGCTCCTGCGCGTTCCTCGGCACGGCCAACTCTATGAACTGCATCGCGGAGGCGCTGGGCATGAGCCTGACCGGTATGGCGCTGGTGCCCGCCGTGTTCGCCGAGCGGCGCCGCATGGCTTTTGAGACCGGCGTCAAGATCGTGGAGCTCACCCGCCGGAACATCACCGCCGACCAGATCATCACGAAGGAAGCCATCGAGAACGCCATCAAGGTCTGCCTCGCCATGGGCGGCTCCACCAACGTGGTCATGCACCTGACGGCCATCGCCGGCGAAGCGGGCATCGACATGGACGTGCTCGGCGAGTTCGACCGCCTGTCCCGCACGGTGCCGACCATCGTGCGCGTGAACCCCATGTGCTACGACCGCAACATGCTCGACTTCTTTAAGGACGGCGGCATCCCCCGCGTCATGAGCAACATGGGCGATACGCTGGACAGGAGCGTCATGACCGCGAACGGCGTCGCGCTCGGCGAAGCCCTGGACGCCTATCACTATAAATATCGCAGCGACCGGAACGTGATCCACACGATGGACGATCCCTTTGCCAAGGACGGCGCGCTGGCCGTCATGCGCGGCAATCTCTGCCCGAAGACCGGTGTCGCCAAGCCCGGCGCCATCGACGACAGCGTCAAGCACTTCGTGGGCAAGGCCATCTGCTTTGACTGCGAGGAGGACGCGAACCGCGCCATCCTGGACGGCACCGTCCAGCCCGGCCACGTGGTGGTCATCCGGTACGAGGGGCCCAAGGGCGGCCCCGGCATGCGGGAGATGTATACGGCGATGAAGGTGCTGAACGGCCGCGGCCTTGCGACCTCCACGGCGCTCATCACCGACGGACGCTTCTCCGGTTCCAACAACGGCTGCTTCGTCGGGCACATCTCGCCCGAGGCGCAGGAGGGAGGCCCCATCGCCATCGTGCAGGACGGCGACGAGATCGAGATCGACATCGCGGAGCGCAGGGTAGACCTGTTGGTGCCGCAGGAGGAGATCGACCGCCGTCTCGCCGCGTGGCGCGCCCCGGCGCCGAAGGTGACGCGCGGGTATCTGGCGCTGTACGCCAGGATGGCTTCCTCCGCCGCGGAGGGCGCCGTGCTGAAGGCGTGAGGCAACTTTTACAAGAGGGGAGACGCCCGTCGGGCGTCTCCTTTTTTGCCCGGGCGGAGCTTGTCCGGCGTCTGACAGGCCGTAGTGGAATTGCATAAAGAAAAGAATAAAAAAATGTCAGATTTTATAGAAATAATGGTTGCCAAATCTCAACAAGATATGGTATCTTTAATGTGTATTCGGAAATATATATCGTTTTTTTAGGGGTGATCGGGCTTGCGCGTGCTTGAAGAGCGTATCCGTCGTGACGGCGTCATCCGTGAGGGGAACGTCCTCAAGGTCGACAGCTTTCTCAACCATCAGATGGATATCCGGCTCTTTGAGGAGATCGGCAGGGAATTCGCCCGTCTTTATAAGGACAGCAAGGTAAATAAGATCCTGACCATTGAGGCATCCGGTATTGGCATAGCCTGCATGACCGCAGCACAATTCGGGTGCCCCGTTATTTTTGCCAAGAAAAGCAAGACCAGCAACCTGGCGGACGACCTTTACACCGCCCGTATCAAATCGTTTACGCACAACAACGAGGTCGATATCGTGGTGTCGAAGGATTACCTCGGGCCCGGGGACAACGTCCTCATCATCGACGATTTCCTGGCCATGGGGGAGGCGCTGAACGGCCTTATCGCCATCGTGGAAGCTTCCGGCGCGTCGCTCGTCGGCGCGGGCATCGTCATCGAAAAGGCGTTCCAGCCCGGCGGCGACCTCATCCGGAGCCGCGGGATCAGGGTCGAATCGCTGGCCCGCATCAAAAGCATGAGCGTGGAGGGCGGCATCGAGTTCTGCTGACGCGCCGACAAGTCAATAAACAGTCGATATATCTCAAATGATACGGTTTTGAAGTCTCTACCCGGTCGCCGTAAATGACCGGACTATCGACACGGAAGGGAACAGCGTCCATTCTGTTTCCCGTCGTGTTTCCAGGGGCTTCGCGGCCCCTGTTTTTTGTTTCATTTCGCGCAAGCGATTGAAAGATAACATCGTCAAAACATTTTATTAAATGGAGGAACAATAATGAAGAAGCTCATTGCGCTGCTGCTTGCCATGGCCATGATCTTTGCGCTCGTCGCCTGCAGCAAGACCACCGAACCCACCGAACCCACCGAACCCGCCGAGGAACCGGAAACTGCCCCCACGTACGAGTTCGACAACGACTCCACGCCGTTCGACGTCAGCACCCTGACGGCCGACGAAGTCTCCAAGATCAAGGTCGGTTTCATCTTCCTGCATGACGAGACCTCGACCTACGACCTCAACTTCATGAACGCCGCGAGAGAAGCCTGCACGGGCATCGGCATGGTCGAAGGCCAGGATTTCATCATCAAGACCAACATCCCCGAAGGCCAGGAATGCTATGACGCCGCTGCCGAGCTCGTCGACGCCGGCTGCAACATCATCTTCGCCGACTCCTTCGGCCATGAGTCCTACATGATCCAGGCCGCCAAGGAATTCCCCGACGTCCAGTTCTGCCACGCCACCGGCACCCAGGCGCACACCGCCGGCGTTGCCAACTATCACAACGCTTTCGCCACCATCTTTGAAGGCCGTTATCTCGGCGGCGTCGCCGCCGGCATGAAGCTCAACGAGATGATCGAGAACGGCGATATCACCGCGGATCAGGCCAAGATCGGCTATGTCGGCGCGTTCCCCTATGCCGAGGTCGTTTCCGGCTACACCTCTTTCTTCCTCGGCGCCCGCTCTGTCTGCCCCAGCGCCACCATGGAAGTGACCTTCACCAACTCCTGGTATGATCCCACTCTGGAGAAGGAAGGCGCCATCAAGCTCATCAGCAACGGCTGCGTCCTGCTTTCCGAGCACGCCGACTCCATGGGCGCCCCCACCGAGTGCGAATCCAAGGGCATCCCGTTCGTGTTCTACAACGGCTCTGCCGAGGCTGACTGCCCCAACACCTTCATCGTCGCGTCCCGTATCAACTGGGTCTCCTTCCTGCAGGTCATGATCGGCCGTATCGCCAAGGGCGAGAAGCTGAACGGCGACTGGACCGGCAACCTCTCCAACGGCGCTGTCGAGCTGACCGCCATCAATGAGAAGGCCGCTGCCGCCGGCACCGCCGCGAAGATCGAAGAAGTCAAGGCCGGCCTCATCAACGGCTCCATCAAGGTCTTCGACACCAGCACTTTCACCGTCGACGGCAAGGAAGTCACCTCTTATCTCGCTGACGTCAACGACCTCGGCGACTTTGCCCCCGACACCGAAGTCATCGTGGACGGCGAGTTTGCCGAATCCGTCTTCCGTTCCGCTCCTTACTTCGACATGCGGATCGACGGCATCACCCTGATCGACGAATAATCACAAGCTGTTTCGGGAAGTTCCGGCTCCGGCCGGGACTTCCCGTCCATGCTGCAAGGGGCAGCGCAGTGACTTATGCCGCCGCGTTGCCCTTTGCCGCATTGTTGTTTTATCCTGACTCCACCAAAGGAGGGATCGCCCTTGGAAGAAAAGACAGCCGCCGTCAAAATGCGCAACATCACCAAGCGCTTCGGCCAGGTCCTGGCCAACGACAAGGTCTGGCTGGACATTTACCGCGGCGAGATACTGGCCCTGCTGGGCGAGAACGGCAGCGGCAAGACCACGCTGATGAACATGCTCTCCGGGATCTATTTCCCCGACGAGGGCGAGATCACCATCGACGGAGAAAAAGTGGTGATCCGTTCCCCCAAGGACGCGTTCGACAGGGGCATCGGCATGATCCATCAGCATTTCAAGCTGGTGGACGTGCTCACCGCCGCCGAGAACATCGTGCTGGGCCTGGAGGGCAAGCTCGATCTGAAGAGCGCCTCCGACAAGATCCGCGCCATCTGCGACGCCTACGGCTTTGAGGTGGACCCGAACCAGAAGGTCTACGACATGTCCGTGTCACAGAAGCAGACGGTGGAGATCGTCAAGGTCCTGTACCGCGGCGCGGATATCCTCATCCTGGATGAGCCCACCGCCGTTTTGACGCCGCAGGAAACGGACAAGCTGTTCACGGTCCTGCGCAATATGCGCAACGACGGTAAGGCCATCGTCATCATCACCCACAAGATGCATGAGGTGGAGGAGCTTTCCGACCGCGTCGCCATCCTGCGCCACGGCCAGTTCATCGGCGACATGCCCACGAACATGACCAACGCCCAGGAAATGACGAACATGATGGTCGGCCACGCCGTCTCGCTGAATATCGACCGGCCCGAGCCTGTCGACCCGCGGCCCCGTATCGAAGTCAGCGGCCTGACGGTCCGCAACATCGACGGCATCGTCAAGCTGGACAACGTTTCCTTTACGGCGAATTCCGGGGAGATCCTGGGCGTCGCCGGCATCTCCGGCAGCGGCCAGAAGGAGCTGCTGGAGGCCATCGCTGGCCTGCAGCCCGTGGAATCCGGCAGTATCTGCTACATCGACGACGACGGCAGCAGGGAGGAGCTCATCGGCAAAGACCCGCTGAGCATCGCCGATATGGGCGTCAGCCTTTCCTTCGTGCCGGAGGACCGGCTCGGCATGGGCCTTGTGGGGAACATGGACCTGGCGGACAACATGATGCTCCGCTCGTTCCGGAAAGGCCGCTCGGTGTTCACCGACCGCAAAACGCCGAAGGCGCTGGCGGAAAATGTCGTGCGCGATCTGGACGTGAGCACGCCCGGTATCGGTATCCCGGTACGCCGTCTCTCCGGCGGCAACGTACAGAAAGTGCTGGTCGGCCGCGAGATCGCCTCCGCGCCCACCGTGCTGCTCACGGCCTACGCCGTGCGCGGGCTCGATATCAACTCTTCTTACACGATCTACGATCTGATCAACCGCCAGAAAAAAGCCGGCGTCGCCGTCCTGTACGTGGGCGAGGATCTGGACGTGCTGCTGGAGCTGGCAGACCGTATCCTGGTGCTCTGCGGCGGCAAGGTCAGCGGTATCGTGCCCGGCCGCGGCGCCACGAAGCGCGACGTCGGCATGATGATGACAAAGCTGGGAGGGGGGACAGGCGATGAATAAAAAGGCGAGCAGCCCTCTCTTCCATATCTCCAAACGCTCCACGCTCCCGTGGTACGCGACCTGGGGCATCCGCGGCGGCGCCGTTCTGCTGGCGCTCATCTGCTGCGGCGTCATCACCTCGCTCGTCACCGGGGAGGATCCCATCGCCGTTTACAAAGCCATCTGGGAAGGCTCCTTCGGCACGAGCCGCAAGTTCTGGGTGCTGCTGCAGAACATCGCCATGCTGCTCTGTGTGTCGCTGGCCGTGACGCCGGCGTTCCGCATGCGCTGCTGGAATCTGGGCGGGGAGGGGCAGGCCCTTATCGGGTGCCTCGCGTCCGCCGCCTGCATGATCTGTCTGCGGGACGTACTGCCGAACTGGGCCATCATCCTCTGTATGATCGTGACGAGCATCCTGGCCGGCGCGATCTGGGCCGGGATACCGGCCTTCTTCAAGGCAAAGTGGAACACCAATGAGACGCTGTTCACGCTGATGATGAACTACGTGGCGACCCAGCTCGTTTCCTATTACTGCGTCGTATGGGAATCGCCGAAGGGCTCCGGCCAGATCGGTATCATCAATCCCAACACCAACATCGGCTGGTTCCCGCAGATCGGCAGCAACAAATACCTGCTCAACATCATCGTCGTGGCGCTGGTCTGCGTGGCGATGTATATCTATCTCAACTATTCCAAGCACGGCTATGAGCTCTCCGTGGTCGGCGAGAGCGAGCGTACCGCCCGCTACGTCGGTATCAAGGTGGACAAGGTCATCATCCGCACCATGCTCCTCTCGGGCGCCATCTGCGGTCTGGCCGGCCTGCTGCTGGTCGGCAGCACGAACCACACGCTCACGCCGACGCTGGTGGAGGGCCGCGGCTTCACCGCCGTCATGGTCTCCTGGCTCGCCAAATTCAACCCCGTCTGGATGATCCTGACCAGCTTTCTGCTGGTGTTCCTCGGCCGCGGCGCGGGCGAGATCGCCACGAACTTCGGCCTCAACTCCTCCTTCGGCGATATCCTGACCGGCGTGATCCTTTTCTTCATCATCGGCAGCGAGTTCTTCATCAACTATCGGATCGACTTCGTGAAGTCCGCGGAAAAGGAGGCCTGACGCATGTTTGATATCATCACCTTCATACCGCGCGCCATCGTGCAGGGCATCCCGCTGCTGCTGGGCAGCACCGGCGAAACGCTGACGGAGAAATCCGGCAACCTGAACCTGGGTATCCCCGGTATCATGTACGTCGGCGCCATCTTCGGCGTCATCGGCTCCTTCTTCTATGAGCAGTCGACGGGAGGCGCCGTGGACCCCACGCTGGCCATCCTCATCCCGCTGCTCTGCTGTCTGGCCGGGTCGCTGCTGATGGGCCTTCTTTACTGCTTCCTGACCGTGACGCTGCGCGCCAACCAGAACGTGACCGGCCTCGCCATGACCACCTTCGGCGTGGGCTTCGGCAACTTCTTCGGCGGCTCCCTCATCAAGCTGTCGGGGAGCGAGCTGCCCTCCATCATCCTGACCGCGACCAGCAACTGCTTCCGCCGGACGCTCCCGTTCGCGAACAGGTTCGGCTGGTTCGGCAAACTGTTCCTGTCCTACGGTTTCCTGGCTTACGTCGCCGTTATCATCGCGCTTTGCTGCGCGTACCTGCTGCGGCGCACCCGCACGGGCCTCCATCTCCGCGCCGTGGGCGAAAGCCCCAACACCGCGGACGCCGCCGGTATCAACGTCGGCCGGTATAAATACGTCGCCACCTGCGCGGGCTCTATGATCGCGGGGCTCGGCGGCCTCTATTACGTCATGGACTACGCTTCGGGCATGTGGTCCAACAACGCCTTCGGCGACCGCGGCTGGCTGGCCATCGCCCTCGTCATCTTCACGATCTGGCGGCCCAACGTCGGCGTGCTGGCGTCGTTCCTTTTCGGCGGCCTGTACATCCTGCATATGTACATCCCCTCCGGCATGAACCTCGCCGTCAAGGAGCTGTACAAGATGATCCCCTACGTGGTCACCATCGTCGTGCTGGTCATCTCCAGCATGCGGAACAAACGCGAGAATCAGCCGCCCGCCAGCCTTGGTCTCCCGTATTTCCGCGAGGAACGATAAAGAGGAGGGAAGGCAGCCGTCTTCCCATAGACTTAACCCGCCATGGTCGCAAAACACCATGGCGGGTACGATTAACCGGTGGTAACGCCTATGACGACCGAACGCTGCCAAACGAAATATCCCATCGTGCTCATCCACGGCGCGGGCTTCCGCGATCTGAAGTGGCCGGTCTACTGGGGCCGTATCCCCGCCGCTCTGGAACGGAACGGCGCCGCGGTCTTCTACGGTCTGCAGGACTGCTGGGGCAGCGTGGAGACCAACGCGGAGGCTATCGCCCGCCGTATCGACGCGATCCTGGCGGAGGCGGACTGTGCGAAGGTCAACATCATCGCGCATTCCAAGGGCGGGCTTGACGCCCGCATGGCCGCCTCCGCCTTCGGCTGCGGCGGCAAGATCGCCAGTATCACCACCATCGCGACGCCGCACCATGGCTCCGCCACCATCGACCGGCTGCTGGAGCTGCCCGACGCGCTGTGGAACACGGCCGCCTTCGCCGTGAACAACTGGATACGCGTCGTGGGGGACAAGAAGCCCGATTTCCTCAAGCTGTGCCAGGGCTTCACCACGGAGAGCATGCGCCGCTTCAACGAAGCGAATCCCGACGTGCCCGGCGTTTTTTATCAAAGCTTCGCCTGCGTCATGCGCCATCCGCTTTCCGATATCAACCTGTCGACGGCGAACGCCATCCTGAACAGGCTGGAGGGCCCCAACGACGGGCTGGTGACCGCATCGTCGGCAAGGTGGGGCGAAGCGTTCCGCGTCCTGCGCTCCAACGCTTTTCGCGGTATCTCACATCTCGACGCCATCGATCTGCGCCGCGCGCCGCTGACAAGGAGGACAGGCGACGGCGTGTCCGATATCTGCGCCGTTTATACGGACCTCGCCGCCGACCTGCGGGAACGCGGCCTGTAAACGGAAACAAAAAGCGCCTCCCGCTCGGGAGACGCTTTTTTCATGCCCTGACTTTTATTCCGCCAGGATCTTTTTCAGCTTGGCAAAGCGGGGGAGGGAGTACTTCGTGGTCCGCTCCGGCTCGCCCTGGATGAGCGGCAGCGCGTACTCTATGTACTTCTGGTTGACGCCGTTGCCCTCCATGGTGATCCAGTCCATCGGGATCTTCTTCTCCAGATTTGCGACGCTGGTCAGCGGCACCAGCTTCGTCCGGCAGGCGTATTTATCGTTGACGGTCTCCCGCTCGAAGGCGACCATCTTGCCCGTCTCGCCGGCGACGGCAGCTTCCACGGCCGCCTTGCCCGCCAGGACCGCCTCATCGATATCCGTCTTGGAGGCCATATGGGCTGCGCAGCGCTGGAGCAGAGAAAGCTCGATATCCCGCACCTTTTTGACGCCGGTGTTCTTTTTCACCACGTCGGCCAGCAGCACGGAAAGCCCGCCCAGCTGCATATGGCCGAAGCCGTCCGTCGCCGATTTCTGCACCTCGGAGACGAAGAGGCCGTTCTCATAATGCGCGCCTTCGGAAACGGCCACGAGACAGTTGCCCTTTTCCTTGTAGACCCGCTCCACGTCCTCCAGGAAGCGATCCATCACGAAATTGGTCTCCGGCAGATAGATGAGGTCCGGGCCGCACCCGGAAAGGGAGGCGAGGGAGGAGGCCGCCGCCAGCCAGCCGGCGTGGCGCCCCATGATCTCGATGATGGTGACCATGCCGGTGTCGTACACGTGCGCGTCCTTATAGACTTCCGCGGTGGAGGTGGCGATATATTTCGCCGCGCTGCCGAAGCCGGGGCAGTGGTCCGTGCCGAAAAGGTCGTTGTCGATGGTCTTGGGCACGCCTATCACGCGGCATTCGTAGCCGACCTTGTCCATATAGCGGCTGATCTTGTCGCAGGTATCCATCGAGTCGTTGCCGCCGTTATAGAAGAAATAGCGCACGTTGTACTTTTTGAAGATCTCATGGATCTTGCGGTAATCGGTATCGTCCACCTCCGGCTCCGCCAGCTTGTAGCGGCAGGACCCCAGCTCGGAGGAGGGGGTGTTGCGCAGGAGCTCCAGCTCCTTGGGATCCTCGCGCCCCATATCGAAAAGACGGTCGTTCAAAACGCCCTTGATACCGTGCTCCGCGCCATAGACCGCCGTGATGCAGTCCGCGTCCAGCGCCGCCTTGATGACGCCGTAGGCGCTGGCGTTGATGACCGCCGTGGGACCGCCGGACTGGCCGAGGATACACGCTCCTTTAAGTTGTTCCATTATGAAAACTCCTTTCGGTTTGATAGGCACACATGATATCGGTACTATCATACCATCGATCGCGCCGGATGCCAAGAGCTTCTAAAAATAAATGTAAATTAATCTTGCAATAAAGAACTTTTATGATACAATGGAAGAGCAAAAAAATGTAAAGGAGTTGCTACCATGCCTCTTGTCACGACAACTGAAATGTTTAAGAAAGCCTATGACGGCGGCTACGCCATCGGCGCTTTCAACGTTAACAACATGGAGATAGTCCAGGGCATCACCGAGGCCGCCAAAGACCTCAACGCGCCCCTCATCCTGCAGGTCTCCAAGGGCGCCCGCGCGTATGCCAACCACACGTATCTGATCAAGCTGGTGGAAGCGGCCGTCATCGAGACCGGTCTGCCCATCTGCCTGCACCTTGACCACGGCGACAGCTTTGAGCTCTGCAAGAGCTGTATCGACGGCGGCTTCACCTCCGTGATGATCGACGCTTCCGGCAAACCCTTTGAGGACAACATCGCCCTGACCCGCCAGGTGGTGGAATACGCCCATGACCACGGCGTCGTCGTGGAGGCGGAGCTCGGCACGCTGGCCGGTATCGAGGACGAAGTCAACGTCAAGGCAGAGGATTCCTCCTACACCCGTCCCCAGGACGTGCAGGAATTCGTAGAGCGCACCGGGTGCGACTCGCTGGCCATCGCCATCGGCACGAGCCACGGCGCTTACAAGTTCAAGCCCGGCACCAAGCCCCAGCTCCGCTTCGACATCCTGAAGGAAGTGGAAGCCCGTCTGCCCGGATTCCCCATCGTGCTGCACGGCTCGTCCTCCGTCCCGCAGGAGCTTGTGAAGATCGTCAACGAGAACGGCGGCGCCATGCCCGGCGCTATCGGCGTACCGGAAGACCAGCTGCGCGAAGCCGCCAAGATGGCCGTCTGCAAGATCAACATCGACTCCGATCTGCGCCTTGCCATGACGGCGACCATCCGCAAGTACTTCAACGAACATCCGGCCGATTTCGACCCGAGACAGTACCTGAAGCCCGCCCGTCAGGCCATCAAGGACCTCGTCGCCCACAAGATCACCGACGTCCTCGGCTGCGACGGAAAAGCTTGACAGACGTCCAAAAGTATCTTATAATCGCAGCGATCGAGCCCGCCGCTCGATCGCTGCGTTTTACTGCTAAGAGGGGAGGTGAGGAGCCATGGCGAAAGAACGCGTGAAAACCCGTAAAAAGGCCTCGGAAGCGAGCAGGATGCTGAACGATATCTTCCTCAGCAAGCGGCACGTTCTGATCCGCGTGGAGATCGGGCTCCTGCTCCTCATCATCAGCTATCTGCACTTTTTCAACACGCTCACGGTGCAGCTCATCCGGCTGGCCGCCTTTGTCATCTGCTGCGTCAGGCTCTTTGCCCGTACCGGCGCCGACCTGGGCCAGCGCCGCGTGCTGACGCCGAACACGCTCCTCTGCGTGGCCGCCATTTTGACCGTGCTTCTGGGGCGGACCGCCGAGGCCGTCGTCCTGCTCATCCTCTTTGAGCTTTTCGACATCGCGCAGCAATATCTCTATGACCGCGCTTCCGCCGCCGTTGCGAGCCTGCTGCCCGCGGCGCCGGAAAGCGTCACGCTCATCAGCGGGGAGGACGTGATAAGCGATTTCCCCGTGGCTGAGGTGCGCCCCGGCGACCTGATCACCTTCAACGCCGGCGACCTGATCCTCATTGACGGCGTCGTCAGGGAAGGGGAGTCCCTGCTGGACGTCTCCGCCGTGACCGGCGAGGAAGAGGAACAGGCCTGCCGCCCGGGATCGACGGTCTATTCAGGCAGCGTCAACCTGTCCGCCACCCTCACGGTGGAGGCCGTCCGCAGCTTCAACGATTCCGTTCTGGAGCGTACGCGCCGTATCCTGGCGTCGTCCGCCGCCAAAAAATCGCTGCAGGAGCGCGTGATCGGCAATTTCAGCCGCGTCGCGCCGCTGGTCCTCGTCTGCGCCGCCGTCGTGACCGGTCTCATCATCCCGCTGTTCGGCAGTCATGATTACGGCAAGTGGCTCTACCGCGCCGTCATCCTGCTGATCGCCGCGTATCCCGCCGCGTATATCCTTTCACTGCCGCTGGCCTACGCCGCCGCCATCGGCCGGTGCGCGAAAAAGGGCGTCCTGTTCAAAAGCAACGCCGCCTTTGATACGGCGGCCGACCTGACCTCGGTCATCTTCGACAAGACCGGCGTCATCTCCGCCCGGGAGTTCCAGATCGTCAACATCGTCCCCGCGGAGGGGATGGACACGAAAACGCTGCTGAAGCTGGCTCTCTGCGCCGAAAAAAGCTCCGAGCACCCGCTGGCGCGCTGTATTTGCGCATACGCCGCCGACGACGTCGCCGACGATCTGATCGCGGAACACACCGAATTGCCGGGGCAGGGGAGCACAGCGACTCTGACGACCGGCCAGCGTATCATCGCGGGCAGCGCCGATCTGATGGACTCCCTCGGTATCGCCTATGAGCCGGCCGAAACGGACGCCACCGTCGTTTATATCGCCGCCGACGGGCGCTACGCCGGCCGTATCGAATGTATCGACGAGCCCAGGGAGGATGCGGAGGAGGCCGTGGCGGCGCTACGCCGATGCGGCGTCGTGAACACCGCGCTCATGACCGGCGACAGCGCGCTCGCCGCCAACTGGATGGGCCGCCGTATCGGTATCACGGAGATCTACGCCGACTGCTCGCCCGGCGATAAGCTCGAGCGGCTCCGGTACCTGTTCAAGCTGGAAAACGGCTCGGAAAAAATGGCCTATATCGGCGACGGCTCGGAGGAGACGGCGCTGATGGAGGCGCCCGATCTCACCATCGTCATGAACGCGCTGGAGACCGGCTACGATCTGCCCGCGCCGCAGATCTTCATGAACACCGACAAGCCTTCCTTCGTGGCCCGCGCCATCGCCTTTGCCAAAGACGCGGACAGGGAGATCGACCGCATCATCCTGTGGACGGCACTTTCCAAGGCGCTGCTGGTGATCCTCGGTCTGTGCGGCGTCATGCCCGCGTGGCTGGCGCTGCTCATCGACGCATCCTGCTATGTCTATTCGCTCCTCTGCGCGGCAAGGCCGCTCAAATAACCCACAAAAATAACGCAAACGCCTGCGGCACAAGGGCTGCAGGCGTTTTTTCGTTCATTTTTTCGTTTTTTCCGGGTCAAAATGGGCCAGGGGATTGGCCGCCGCCGCCGTACGCAGCTCAGCGTTATCGACATGGGTATAGATCTGGGTCGTGTTCAGATGTTCGTGACCGAGGATCTCCTGCAGCGTGCGTACGTCGACGCCGTTTTGCAGCATCAGCGTGGCCGCAGTGTGCCGCAGCTTGTGGGCGGAATACTTCGACGCCTCCAATCCCGCCTTCGTCAGCGTGTTTTTCACCACCACCTGGACGCTGTCCGTGCTGATACGCTTCCGCCTGGCAGAGAGGAAGAGGGCGTTTTTGTCGATGGCCGCGATACTGCGCCGGACGGTCAGATAGTCATTGATGGCCTCCGCCACGGCGTCGTTGATATAAACGACGCGTTCTTTGTCGCCCTTGCCGCGGATACGCAGATGGTCTTCACGCACGTCTGTGATGTTCAACCCCACGATCTCCGAGATACGGAGCCCGCAGTTGAGGAAAATGCAGAGCATGCAGTAATCGCGCTCTTTGTTCTTGCCGTCCACCGCGGAAAGCAGCCGCTGGCTCTCCTCAAGGGACAGATAGCGGGGGAGCGTCTTGGATACCTTGGGAGAATCCAGATCCTGGATGGGGTTTTCCGCCAGCAGACCCACCTTGACGGTCAGATACTTGAAAAAGCTGCGTATCGTGGCGATCTTCCGGGCGCGGGACGCCGCGTTGAGCCCGGTGGACTCACGGGCGCTGTCCGCGTATTTGACGCGGTCCCGGGCCAGATAGGAAAGGAAAGCATAGACCTCCGACAGCGTGACCTTGCTGATAAAGCCGATATCGATATCCGCGATACCGATCGTGTCGAAGTCCGTATCGCGGGGCACGAGCCCGCGCTCGATCTTCAAATAGCGGAAGAAGGTACGCAGATCGAGATAGTATTCGTCGACCGTTTTCTTGGAATGGCCCTTGATCGTTTCGTGATAAACGAGAAAGTCTTTCAAAACAGGCGGCGAATCCTGACGGTAATCCATAGGAAAAGACCCTTTCTTAAAAAAGTTCTGTCCCTATCATAGCAGAGAAGAGGCGGCCCCGTCTATGGGCAGATTCACCAAAAATTCGGCAAAATAAAAATTTTGCCGAATTTAGGGGAGGCCTCAAGCCTGATTTTATGGGGTTTTCAGTGTTCAGCCTCCCTCAAGAGGCGTTTTCGCCCTTCTGGCCCAAGATGACGCGTATCGCCTCCGTCACGGTCCTGACCTCCGTTACGGCAAGCTCCTGCGGGATATGGATCTTCTTGCGCCGGAACTTCGGGATGATACATTGTTTGAATCCGAGCCGCGCTGTTTCCGCGAGCCGCTGTTCAAGATGTGTCACGCTGCGGAGCTCTCCCGTTAACCCTACTTCGCCGATGGCCACCAGATCGTCCGGCACGGGCCTGTCCAGATAGCTGGACGCCACGGCCAGCACCGTCGCCAGATCTGCCGCCGTATCGTCAAGCTCGATCCCGCCGATGACGTTGATATACGCGTCGGACGTGCCCGTCTTGAGCCTGGCGCGCTTCTCCGTGACGGCCAGCAGCAGCATGGCCCGGTTATGGTCGATACCGCTCACGGTACGCCTGGCAGCGTTGTAACCTGATGGCGATAAAAGCGCCTGGACCTCCGCCAGGATCGGCCTTGTGCCCTCCATGACGCAGGCAACGCAGGTGCCCGGCGTGTTCTCCGGCCGGCCGGACAGCAGCATTTCCGAGGGATTCGGGACTTCCGCGAGCCCGTCGTCCATCATCTCGAAAACGCCCATCTCGTTGGTGGAGCCGAAACGGTTTTTGGCCGCCCGCAGCACGCGATAGCTGGCCGTGCTGACGCCCTCGAAATACAGGACGCAGTCCACCATGTGCTCCAGCACCTTCGGTCCGGCGATGGCGCCCTCCTTGTTGACGTGGCCGATGACGAAGACCGTGATACCGCTCGCTTTGGCGAGCTGCATGAGCGCGAGCGTGCATTCCTTGACCTGGCCGACGCTGCCGGGCGCCGATTCCAGCGCCGGCGAATACAGCGTCTGGATGGAGTCGATGATCAGCACGTCCGGCGCGGTGCTTTCCACGCCGTTCAATATCTCGTCCAGATCGGTCTCCGCCAGGACGTACAGCTCGCCGCTTTTCACGCCGAGCCGGTCGGCCCGCATTTTCAGCTGCGTGCCGGATTCCTCACCGGTCACGTACAGCACCTTCATCTCACGGTCGATAAAGCTGCAGATCTGCAGCAGCAGCGTCGATTTGCCGATCCCGGGCGCGCCGCCCACCAGCACCAGCGAGCCCTTGACGGCGCCGCCGCCCAGGACCCGGTCCAGCTCCGCGATCCCCGTGCTGAAGCGGATCTCCTCCTCCCCGGTGATATCGCCGAGGCGTATGGGGACGCTCCGCGTCTGACGGGCCGCGCCGCCCTTCGCGGCGGCCTTGCTCTCCTTTTTCGGCGCAGCCTGCTCCACCAGGGTGTTCCAGCTGCCGCAGGCGGGACACTGGCCCATCCATTTCGAGTACTCGTTACCGCATTCTGTGCAAAAAAATACAGATTTTGTCTTCATTTGCAGCTTTTCTCCACTCTTTTGTGTCATATTTGTTCACAATTGCATGTTCGCCGCCCAGGTACCTACCATGAGCGCGGCCAGCTTCAGCTGATACACATCCGTTTCCAGCAGCGCGGCCTCTCGCGGGTTGGACAGGAACCCGCATTCCACCAGGACCGCCGGACACGCGACGTTTTTCATCAGATAAATGTCGTCCGGTATCCTGGCCGCTGGGCGTTTGTTCCCGTCGTCCAGCGCCAGTATCAGCTTCTCCTGCAGCGTTTCGGCAAACAGCCGGCTCTCCTGCGCCTGGTTATAAAACGTCTGGGCGCCGAAGGGCCCGGATGAGGCATACTTGTTCTGGTGCACACTGATGAGGAACGCGCTCTCCCGCGCGTTGATCAGCTGCACGCGCGCCCGCTGGTCCGCCACCTTTTTGCTGCGGATGGTATCCGCCCAGCCGGGATAGGCGATCTGCTCCGCGTCCCGCGTCAAAACGGCGTCGATCCCCAGAAGGCCCGCGATCTGGTCCATTTTCAGGACGATGGCGAGATTGATCACGCTTTCCTGCGTGCCCGTAACGGATACGGCGCCGCCGTCCGCGCCGCCGTGGCCGGCGTCCAGCACCAGCGTATGGCCGCGCCGCGCGCCGGACGGGCTCATGACGTCCACCGCCCGGAAAAGCTCCCGCTGTTCCGCGAGGAACACGGAGAAAAGCAGGACCACCGTCAATCCCGCGGCGATCAATCTCCCTCCCGATGAGCGTACCATTGACGTCCTCCCCCCTTTTTTCTAAAGAAACCTATGAAAGGGGGGCCCGTACCATGCCTATTATAGCATGTTCCTTTTCGTTTGAACATAGTTCTTTCCGCCGCATAGGATGATACGGAACGCTCGTTCCAACCCCTATGGAGGTAGATCGATTTGAGAATGACATCCGGCAGCCCCGCCCCGGGCGGCGGCTGCGACTATAAGAACGGCACCCTGCCGCCCTGCGCGCCGCTGGCGGCCGGCTATGTGCCCATGCAGGAGAAGAACCCCGAAACGTACGACAAGGAAAAAGCCCTCGCCCGAGGCACGCTTTTCCCGGGGCTCGACCTCCCTTTCAAAAACGTGACCAACAAATCAAACCCGTACGCGGGCACGCCGCTCGGCGAACTGATGGCGCTTCAGTTCATGATGAAGGAAATGCAGCTGTTCCTCGACACGCACCCCGACGACACCGTCGTCTTCAGCGCGCTGCAGAACGTCATCGAGCTTTACGAGACGGGAGCGCGGACCTACGCCCGGCTCTACGGGCCCCTTTCGCTGAAGGATATGCAGTACGCGGACAAATACACCTGGACGAACGACCCCTGGCCCTGGGAATACCGGGAGAAGGAAGGGCAGAACTGATGTTTGAATACAACAAAAAGCTGCAGTACCCCGTCAAGATCGCAACGCCGAACCCCAAGCTTGCCAAAGTCATCATCACACAGTACGGCGGACCGGACGGCGAGCTGGGCGCTTCGATGCGCTATCTCAGCCAACGGTTCAGCATGCCCTATCCGGAACTGAAGGGGCTGCTGACCGATATCGGCACCGAGGAGCTGGGCCATCTGGAGATGGTCGGCGCTATCATCCACCAGCTGACGCGGAACATGACGATGGAGGACATCCAGAAAGCCGGGTTCGACACCTATTTCGTCGACCACACGGCCGGCGTCTATCCGCAGGCGGCCGGCGGTTACCCCTGGAACGCTGCGTCCATCGCCGTGAAGGGCGATCCCATCACGGACCTGACTGAGGACATGGGCGCCGAGCAGAAAGCGCGCCTGACCTACGACAACATCCTGCGCCTCTCCGACGACCCCGACGTCAACAACGTCATCCGCTTCCTGCGGGAGCGGGAGATCGTCCACTTCCAGCGCTTCGGCGAAGCGCTCCGCAAAACGCAGGAGCGACTGAACGAAAAGAATTTTTACGCCTTCAACCCCGCTTTTGACCGATAACGACCGCGCCGTCCGGGAGCTTTTCGGCTCCCGGACGGCTTTTTTTCTCCTCTTCCCTTCCCCGCGGTCTATTATGGCCAAAAACGCATATACTACGGGCGGGAGGAGAGAAATGTGGAAAAGAAACGATCGCTGAAGACCTTACTGCTCTGCACGCTGCTGCCGCTGGCCGGCGGCGGCGCCGTCGCCCTTGCCACCATGAACGCCATGAAGGACTACGACGCCGTGGCAAAACCGCCGCTCGCGCCGCCCACGGCCGTGTTCCCCATCGCCTGGACGCTGCTGTATCTGCTGATGGGCTACGCGCTGTACCGTTCGCTCCGCGCGGCGGAGGACGGCCTTGCCGTGCAGCGCAGCCTGCGGACCTTTACCTCGCAACTGCTCATCAACTACCTTTGGCCCTTTATTTTCTTCACCTTCAAGACTTATTGGGCCGCCGCGGTATGTCTGCTGTTCCTGATCCTGCTGGTGCTGATGACCCGCGCCGAATTCGCCAAAAACGACAAAACGGCGGCGCGGCTCCTTATCCCGTATATCGTCTGGCTGGTGTTCGCCCTGTATCTGAATATCGGCACCGCCGTCCTCAACAACTGAAAAAAATGACCTTGACGCTATGCGTCAAGGTCATTTTTCCTGTCTGCAGATACGGTAATAGATCGTCAGCCCCACCGCGCTGATAACGAGCGTCGCCAGAAAGATGACGCCGGACAGCAGATACTGCCGCGTGCCCAGCGCGCTGCCGCCCAGCGTGGAGGTCACGACCGACGGGATACGCCCGAAGGAGCAAATCAGCAGCCAGGCCGGCAGCTTGATATCCGTGAGCCCCGCGTAATAGCACAGCAGATCCTTCGGCGTGCCCGGCAGCATGAAGATGAGCAGCAGGAGCAGCACGCGCTTCTTATTCGTTTTGAGAAAACGGAGCGAAGCGATTTTCTCCTCGCTGAAAAACACACGGACGAACCGTACGCCGAAGCGGCGGACGAAAAGGAAGACCAGCATGCTCCCCGCCGTCGCGGCGGCAAGGCAGAGCACAGTCCCCTCCAGCGCGCCGAAGGCGTAGCCGCCCGCCACCTCAAAGGGCTCGCCCGGCAGGATGGCGAAAACGACCTGGAACAGCACCATGCCCATATAGGCGAGCCGGCCGCCCACGCCGTGTCCGTCCACCCAGTCCCGGAACTTGTCCGGCTGGGAGACGAACCGGATCATCGGCTCCCCCACGAGCCACAGGACGGCCGCCATGAACGCCGCGGCCAGCGCCACGCCGATCAGGACGACGGTCTTCAGCTGTTTGTCTGTAAGCTCTTTCTTTCTCATAAGCCGCGGAACGCTTTATCCCTTGCTGAGTATGGCGACGCAGAGCACCTTGGCCATCTCGCACCGCCTGATGTGATCCTGCGGCGCAAGACGTCCTCCCGATCCCTCCACGATACCGAGGCTGATGAGCGTGGCCATGGGGACCCGGGCGTAGTCCGAAACCGATTCGTTGTCCGTGAATTTCTCCAAAAGCTCCGGCGCGCCGTCGCTGTCATTGAAGCCCAGTACGCCTAGCGCGCGGTAAATGAAGGTGAACGCATCCTCGCGGGTGAGACTGTCCTCCGGCCAGAAGCGGCCGTCCCCCCTGCCCTGCGCGATCCCCTTTTCCGCGGCCCAGACGATAGCGTCCGCGTAGTAATCTGTGCTCTTTACATCGGTGAAGCTGGCCCCCGTCCCGGCAGCCGGCCTGCCCGCCGCGCGCCACAGCATGAGCACAAAGTCGCCCCGCTTCATCTCATTGTCCGGCGCGAACTGGGTGGCGGTGACGCCGTTGGTGATACCCGCGTCAAAAAGCTCGTCGATATAAGCCTCCGCCCAGTGGCCGATGATATCCAGAAACTCCGGTCTAATGGAAACGGGCACCCTGGCCGTCATGCCTGCCGCCGACACGGTGATCTCGCCGGCGGCACCCGGCGCGCCCTGCGCCGTGAAAACGCCGTCCGCCGTGATCGTGCCCACGTCGCCGCTGACCGCGTAGGTCACGGCGTCCTCATCCATGATGAACGGCCGCGTCAGATAGGAGAGCGAAGCTTCCAGCTGACAGCTGCTGCCGTTTTCCACGGAGGCGAGCTCCGGCTCCTTATCCGTGAGCGCGTCCGTAACGCTGATCGCGTCCGCCGCGGTGATGATATGGATCGTGCCCGTTCCGGTAACGCCGCCGGCCGACAGCGTCACGGTATCGGTACCGGCCTTGTCGCCCGCCGTGTAGATCCCGTCGCTGATCGTGCCGAGCCCGGCGGAAGTCATGGCGATAACGTCCGGCGCCTCCGCCTGCTTCAATCCGGCGTCAGAGGCAAAGCAGCTGAGCTCCAGCGAGGAGCCGGCCAGCACGATGACGCCGTCCTCCGCCAGGAAGAGATGCTTGACCTCGCCGTCCGGCACGGCGTCCGTCACGAACAGGATATAGCTGGCGCAGCGGCGCAGCGAGCCGCCGGAGGGCGCGTTCACGAGCGTGCACTGGTCGCTGCCCGGCAGCCGCACCGACATGGCCGTGGAGGCGCCGCCGTCCAGATTGACCACCGTGTCGCACCCCATGGCCGTCAGATCGCCCACCGTCTCCGAAAGCTTGGCGCCGTTGGAGTAAGCGGCGTTCCGCCCGTCGGCCGCATAGGCCACGACGGACCCGTCCTTCCGAAGGCCGATCACAGTGCGGGGATTGTAGCCGAAAAGCGCGGAATCCCAGGTGGAGGAATCGGTCACCTCGCCGTCCGATACCAGCAGATCGCCGCAGCCAGTCGCCCATCGGGCCGCCTTCACGGCCTCATTATCGCAGGCGGTGGTCAGCGTGACGCGGTCCCCCAGGGAAAAGGTGGAAAAAATATGATACAGATCGGAGGTGGTATCCGCGGAGAGGACCATGTACCCCTCTCCGATGGGGACGGCGTCGCTCCCCTCGCTTTTCCCCACGACCTCCAGCGCCATTTGGCCTGAAACGGTCATCACGCCGTCCAGCACCTTGAATTTAACGGTCCAGCCGTCGGAATATGTACGGGTGGAAACGGTGGAAAAATCGGCGGAATAAAGATACAGCCCGCCGCCGTCGTTGCGGTATTTGTTGAAATGGCGGAGACTGACGCTCTCCCCGCTCTCCTCGTTTTTCAGCGCGATATCCACGGCGACGCGCTCCGCATAGCCGGCGCCCTTGTCGCCGAAATAGAGCGCGCCCTCATCCTCCGGGCTGGAACGGTAAACGCCGTCCTCGATCACGATGCCCAGCGGCACGCCGGTAGCCATGCTGAAAAAGTCCGCGTTCACCGCCGCCAGGACGTTGCGTCCCTGCGCCTCGGCGTACCGGATGACCGCGGCCTCCGTCAGCCCGCCGTAAATGGTGTCGCCGGCGCTGACGATGGGGTAAACGCCGGAAGCGGCGCCCGCGTCCAGCATAAACGTTTCGACCCGCTTGCCGGCGGCGTTGTACGTGATCTCATTGGTATAACGAAAACCCTCCGTCAACTCCGTCGTATTGGAGTAGGAAGGCGCGCCTGTGCCCCCCCTGGCCGCAAGGGCAGCCGAGGACATGATGGATACGATAAGCAAAAACACGATCGCATTACGGACAATCTTACGCATGATATCACTCCTCGTCATTTGTATTGTGGTTCTTACTGGATCATTGCCTCGAACTCATTCTCTGTGATGACGCTCACGCCCAGCTCTCGCGCCTTGGTGAGCTTGGAGCCCGCGTTCTCCCCCGCCACGACCCAGGAGGTCTTTTTCGAGACGGAGGACGCGGCCTTGCCGCCGAAGCGCTCGATGATGGCCGACGCTTCGTCCCGGGTGTACTTTTCCAGCGCGCCCGTCAGAACGAAGGTCATCCCCTTGAAACGCTCGTCCCCTTTTTCCATGTGGCTTTCCGTATTGACGCCCGCCGCCCGCAGCTGACCGATCAGATGCTGCGACTGGGGCGAAGCGAACCAGTCCACGATGTTCTGCGCCGTCACGCCGCCGATGTCGTCCGTTTCGGTCAGCGCCGCCGCGTCTGCGTTCTCCAGCGCGTCGAGAGTGCCGAACCTCGCCGCCAGGGCCTTGGCCGCGCTGGCGCCCACCTGGGGGATACCGAAAGCGCACAGCAGCCGCGCCAGATCGTTTTCCTTGGACCTTTCGATAGCCGCCATAAGGTTCTCCGCCGACTTCTTCCCCATACGGTCCAGCGCCGCGACGGCCTGCGGGTCGAGCGCATAGAGATCGCCGGCGTTCCTGATGAGCCCCGCGTCCAGCAGGGCTTGTACCACCGCCGTGCCGAGCCCGTCGATATCCATGGCCTCCCGCGAGGCAAAATGGACGATATGGCGCAGCCGCTGGGCCGGGCACTCCGCCCCCGTGCAGCGTACCGCCGCGCCGTCCGGATCCCGGGTAACGGGCGCGCCGCACTCCGGACATGTCTCCGGCAGATGATAGGGCACCGTGCCCTCCGGCCGCCTGGCAAGCGTCACGGAAAGCACCTCCGGGATGATCTCCCCGGCCTTCTGCACCACCACGGTGTCGCCGATACGGATATCCTTTTCGGTGATGAAATCCTGGTTATGGAGCGTGGCATTCGTGACCGTGGTCCCCGCGAGACGCACGGGCTCCAGCACGGCCTTGGGCGTCAGCACGCCGGTCCGCCCCACCTGCACCACGATATCCACGATCCGCGTCTCTTTTTTCTCCGGCGGGTATTTGAACGCCACGGCCCACCGGGGCGCCTTGGACGTGCTGCCCAGCAGCCGCCGCCCCGCCAGCGCGTCCAGCTTGACGACTGCGCCGTCGATATCGAAGGGGAAGCGTTCCCGGTTTTCCCCGATATCCTCGATCCGTCTGCGGCAGTCGTCCACGGAGCGGAGCACCTTGTGCTCCACCACCTGGAAGCCCATCTGCTCCAGGAACCCCAGCGTTTCGTCATGCGTATCGAAAGTCCGGCCGGCGACCGCCTGCACGTTGAACGTCACGATATCCAGCTTGCGCGCCGCGGCGATACGGGGGTCCTGCTGCCGGAGCGAGCCGGCCGCCGCGTTGCGCGGGTTGGCGAAAAGCGGCTGCTCGTCCGCCTCCCGCTCCGCGTTCAGCCGGCGAAAGACCTCCTTCGCCATATAGACCTCGCCCCGCACCACGAGGCGCTCCGGCGCGTTCGCAAGACGCTTCGGCAGGCTCGCGATGGTGCGCAGGTTTTCTGTCACGTCCTCACCCGTCACGCCGTCGCCCCGCGTGGCGCCCCGGACGAAAACGCCGTTTTCGTACCATACGGCCACGGAGAGCCCGTCCACCTTTGGCTCCACGACGTAGGTCGGGTCCGTGATCTCCTCTCTGACCCGGGCGTCGAATTCCTCTATCTCCTCAAAGGAAAATACGTCGTTCAGGCTCTCCAGCGGCACCTCATGCCGTACCGGCTCAAAGGTCGAGCCGACGGCGCCGCCCACGCGCTGCGTCGGCGAATCGGGCGTGACGAGCTCCGGATGGGCCTTCTCCAGCTCCTCCAGCTCCCGCAGGAGCAGATCATACTCCCGGTCGTCCATCGTCGGCGCGTCCAGCACGTAGTAACGATAGCTGTTTTCATTCAGTATCTGCCTGAGCTCGTCGATCCTCTTTTGTACATCCATTGTCAGATCCCCAAATCAGCATAGGTATTCGGCACGCCGCCGATAATGACCGTCTCGGCGATATTCACCGTGACGGTAACGTCGTCCGTTTCTTTCCGGCCCGCGAACAGCACGCCGAGCCCCACATGGATATCCATCAGTATCTGATGGCGCGTCTGGTTGATCCCGGCGGAGGAAAACTCATGCCGGAACTCCGTGGAAACGTTGGTCACGGAGAGCATGCGGATCTTGACCCGCGGGCCCCGGCCGGACAGGATCGCCGTGCCGAACAGGTTGCCCAGCGGTATGCCGATCTCCGTCAGGTCGCTTTCCCCGAAGCGCTGCACGACGGCGTTGCTCATCTCCGCCTGCACGGTGTTGATCTTCGACATGTTGGTGATGAGCGCCGTGATGTTGCCGTCCCTGTCCTTTTCCAGCGTGACGAGATCGCTGTAATCCATCCCGCCGCTGCGCATGGCCTGCTGCACCACGTCGTTCACCGTGATGGTGATGATATCCGTCGCGTCCGCGATGGCAAGCTCCACGGCCACGCTCCGCAGGTTTTTCAGCGCGGCCGCCGCGAAAACGACCGCGATGACCGCCAGAACGAACAGTATCCCCGCCGCCCGGCGGCGGTATCTTTCCCGACGCATAGAAACCACCTCGTATATGGCTATGCGCCGGCTTCTTCTCTTATGTACGCGTCAGCATGTCCGCCGCCAGCAGGACGCCCAGTCTGCCGGACTCATAGGTGAGCCCGCCCTGCATATACGCGGTGAACGGCGGGCGCAGCGGCCCGTCGCAGCTGAGCTCGATGGAGGAGCCCTGAACGAACGTTCCGGCGGCCATGATGACCGGGTCGTCATAGCCCGGCATGTCCCCCGGCACAGGCGCCACATAGGCGTCGACCGGAGAGCCCGCCTGGATACCGCGGCAGAAGGCCTCCAGCTTCTCCGCCGCGCCGAAACTGATGGACTGGACGATGTCGGAGCGGCGCGCAAAGGCCGCCGGCAGGGTCGTATACCCCAGCAGCTCCATGAGCCGCGCGCCGAAGACCGCCGTCTTCAGCGCCTGGGCCACCGTATGCGGCGCCATGAAAAGCCCCTGGTAAAGCAGGCGGTACCCCGCCGCGTAGGAGCCCACCTCGCCCCCGATCCCCGGGGACGTGAGCCGCGCCGCGGCGGCGTCGACGAGGTCGGCCCGCCCGGCCACGTAGCCGCCCGTGGGAACGAGGCCCGCCCCGGGATTTTTGATCAGCGAGCCCGCGATCAGATCGGCCCCCGCCTCCAGCGGCTCCTCCCGGCAGACGAACTCGCCGTAGCAGTTGTCCACCACGACGGCCGCGGCGGGATTCACGCTGCGCACGGCCGCGCAGACGGCCCGGATGTCCTCCATGGTCATGGCGGGGCGCATGGCGTACCCGCGGGAGCGCTGGATGACCGCCTCTTTGACCCGCGGATCGGCGGCGGCCCGCTTGATGTTCTCGATATCCGGCCTGCCCTCCGCCGTGAGCGCCACCTCGCCATAATCGACCCCGTAATAGCGCAGGGAGCCCGTCTGCTCCCCGCCGAGACCGATGGCGCTGTGGATGGTGTCGTAGGGCGTACCGGTCACGTAAAGCAGCTTGTCCCCGGGCCGCACCGCGGCGAACAGCGCGCAGGTGATGGCATGGGTGCCGTTGGCAAAGCTCATCCGGACGAGCGCCTTTTCAGCGCGGAACACGTCCGCGAAGACCGCGTCCATCGTATCGCGTCCCAGATCGTCATACCCGTACCCCGTGGTAGGCGCCATCATGGCGTCGGACACACGATGCTTCCGGTAAGCCGCCAGGACCTTGGCCGTATTGAAGGCCGCCGTTTCGTCGATAGCGGCGAAGACCTCGGCCGCCTCCCGCTCCGCCTGCGCGGCCAGCGCGGCCGTTTCCTCCTGTATCTCAAACCCGTCAAAAAGCTTCATAGCTCACTCCAAAGACTGCACGATCTCCTTGAAATACCGGCCCCGCTCCTCAAAATTCTTGAACCGGTCAAAGGACGTACTGGCCGGCGACAGCAGGACGACGTCCCCCTCCTCCGCCAGCCGGGACGCGGAAACGACCGCCTCCCGGAAATCCTTTTCCTTCAGGATGGTGCCGTCGAACCCCGCGTCGATGGCGGCGCGCATGATCTTGTCAGCCGTCATGCCGGTGACCACCAGCGCCTTGACATGCTCCCGGATCTCCGCGCCCAGCGCGTCGAAGGGCACGCCCTTGTCCTTCCCGCCCGCGATGAGGATGACCTTCTGCCGGAAGGAACGGAGCCCCGCCGTGGTGCGGGACGGGCTCGACGCGATGGAATCGTTGTAATACCGGACGCCGTGCAGCTCGCGCACAAGCTCTATACGGTGCTCCACGCCGCCGAAGCTCCGGGCCACGGCGACCATGTCCTCCCGGGAAACGAGCCCTCTCACGGCCGCAAAAGCCGCCATATAGTTCTCCACGTTGTGGACGCCGGGGATGAGGATGTCCTCCGCCCGCATGATGGGCTCGGCCTTGCCGCCCTTCGCGTCAAAGATGACGCCGTCCTCCAGATAGACGCCGTCCTCCACGCGCCGCGTCCGGCTGAAAAGCCGCGTTTCCCCGTCGACCTCCGCGGCAAAACCTGCCGTTATCTCGTTGTCCGCGTTGAGCACCACCGCCTCCGGCTGGGGCCTGTTCGCGAAGATGTTCTTCTTGGCGGCAACATACTCCGCCATGTCCTTATGTATATCGAGATGGTTCGGCGCCACGTTGGTCACGACGGCCACCCGCGGCGAGCGCCGCAGCGTCATCAGCTGGAACGAGGAAAGCTCCAGTACGCAGATGTCGTCCGGCCTCATCCCGTCCGCCTTGTCCAAAAGCGGCGTGCCGATGTTCCCGCCGGTGTAGACCCTCCGTCCGGCCTTTTCCAGCAGCCTGGAGATGACCGTCGTGGTCGTCGTCTTGCCGTCCGAACCGGTCACGGCGATGATGGGCGCGGGGCACACCTCAAAGAAAGCCTCCATCTCCGACGTGAGCACGGCGCCTTTCGCAAGCGCCGCGGCGATCGGCGGCAGATCGGGCCGTATCCCCGGCGAGCGGAAGATCACGTCGGCGTCGATATCGTCCAGATACCCGTCGCCGAGCACGAAGCGGCACCCCGCCGCCTCGAACGCGTCCGCGTCGTCGCCCAGCTTTTCCCTCGGAGCCTTATCGCGCACCGTCACGTCGCATCCGGCATCCAGCAGCAGCCGTATCAGCGGCCGGTTGCTGACGCCCATGCCGAGGACGGTGATCCTTTTGCCGTTTAGCTGCGTCAAATACTCGGATAATGTCATCATCGAGCGCTCCCTGTCCCATTTTTGTGTTCCGCAACACAATATATTGTTATTATACTACGATACCATGGCCTTTTCAAACCCATTTTGTCGACTGATGGCTGCCAATTTTCGTTGACAAATATTTTTGACTATGTTAAGATATTCCACGCACTACGGGACGAAACACGGAGAGATACCGAAGCGGTCATAACGGAGCGGTCTTGAAAACCGTCGTACGGCAACGTACCGTGGGTTCGAATCCCACTCTCTCCGCCATAAGGGTTGGAGCGTATCCAGCGTTTATGGCGGGGTAAGTGGAACAACATAAGCTTATCTCGTTTCGGCTTGCGGAAGTACCCAAGAGGCCGAAGGGGCTCCCCTGCTAAGGGAGTAGGCTGCCTAAAGCGGCGCGAGAGTTCAAATCTCTCCTTCCGCGCCAACAAAGAAACCTCTTTTGTCGACTGACAGAAGAGGTTTTCTTTTTGTTCTGTAAGGGGCAAAAAAGCGAAAACCATTCCTTTTTTCTCCTGTTTGCGTTATAATAGCGGTGTTTAACGCACGATAAAGGGGGTCCGACGATGGACAACAGACCGCAGGGACGTCAAAAACACATCACAGGCCAGGGCAAGGAAATCAGGAAACAGGGCTCCGGTCTCGGGACCGGTCCGGTGGGCCGGCCGCAGGGCTCTTATCAGCAGACGGACAGCGCGCCGGGCGCCCGCTCGACGACGACCCGCTCCGGCGGGGGCGGCCTGCTGAAATATATCATCATCGCCGTGATCCTGCTGGGGGGCGGCGGCGCCGGCCTGAGCGGCCTTCTCGGCAGCGGAAACAGCGCGACCACCACGGTCACACAGCCCTCCTATACCTATACGGAGCCCGCCTCCTCCGGCAGCAGCAGCGCCCCCTCCTCGAGCGGCGGCTCCCTCCTGTCAGGCGCCGGCTGGAGCAGCTTTATGAACCCCGGCGTGGGCAGCACGACCACCGGCTGGTCTGCCGACGCCAACGTGCGCCGGCTCGACACCTCCGTCGCACCCGGCGCCCGGGCCAAGCGCACCACGATCCTGGGGAACGGACGGGACACCGTGACCATCATGGTCTATATGTGCGGCGCCGATCTGGAATCCAAGAGCGGCATGGCGACCTCCGACCTCAGCGAGATGGCCTCCGCCACGCTCAGCGACAAGCTGAACGTCATCGTCTATACCGGCGGCAGCACGAAGTGGCAGAACAACGTCGTCAGCAGCAGCGCCAACCAGATCTACAAGGTGGAACAGGGCGGCCTGCGCCGTCTGGTCGACAACGCCGGCAACGGCGCCATGACCGCGCCGGACACGCTGACGGGCTTTATCCAGTACTGCACGAAAAACTATCCCGCCAACCGGCAGGAGCTCATTTTCTGGGATCACGGCGGCGGCTCCATCAGCGGCTACGGCTACGATGAAAAGCATGCCTCCTCCGGCTCCATGAGCCTGAAAAACATCAACCAGGCCCTGGCCAACGCCGGGACCACCTTCGACTTCATCGGCTTCGACACCTGCCTGATGGCGACCACGGAGAATGCGCTGATGCTCTCCTCCTACGCGGATTACCTGGTCGCATCCGAGGAAACGGAGCCGGGTATCGGCTGGTACTACAAGGACTGGCTCACCAAATTCGCGGCCAACACCTCCATGTCCACGCTGGAGGTCGGCAAGAACATCGTTGACGACTTCGTCAACACCTGCGCGCAGAAGTGCAGCGGTCAGAAGGCGACGCTGGCCGTCATCGACCTGGCCGAGCTGGAAAAGACCCTGCCCGACAAGTTCAAATCCTTCGCGACCAGCACCTCCGAGATGATCACCTCGGACGATTTCCAGGCGGTCTCCACCGCCCGCAGCAGCACCCGTGAATTCGCCTCCTCCAGCCGTATCGACCAGGTCGACTTCGTCGATCTCGCGTACAGGCTCGACACCGACGAAAGCAAGGCGCTGGCCTCCGCCCTGCTGGGCGCCGTCAAGTACAACAACGTCTCGTCCAACATGACCAACGCCTACGGGCTTTCCATCTATTTCCCCTATCAGAAGACCTCCAACGTCAACACCGCCGTGCAGGCCTACCAGGCGATCGGGCTCGACGATGATTACGCCCGCTGTATCCAGCAGTTCGCCAGCATGGAGGTCGGCGGCCAGAGCGTCTCCGGCGGCTACACTTCCCCCTTCTCTCTCTTCAGCGGCACGCCCGAGGGCTACACCGCCCAGGGCGGCATGAGCACCGACATGATCTCGAGCCTTTTGGGCCAGCTCATCGGCGGCTCCTCCGGCTTCGGCCGTTCGCTGGATATCGACGACGCCGCGGCCTATCTCGCGGCAAACCGCTTCGACGCCGGCAGCCTGCTCTGGAAAGCCGACGGCGGAACGTATACGATGACGCTGCCGGAGGACCAGTGGTCGCTCGTCAACGATCTGACGCTGAACGTCTTCTTTGACGACGGCGAGGGCTATATCGACCTCGGCTGCGACAACGTGTTCGACTTTACCGACGACGGCGCCCTCATCGGCGCTTACGACGGCACGTGGCTCGCCGTCGACGGCCAGCCCGTGGCCTATTACTACCTCAACACGACCGTCGAGAACGGCGACACGATCATCACCGGCCGTATCCCCGTCCTCATCAACGACGACCGCGCCGATCTCATCATCGTGTTCGACGACGCGCACCCCTACGGCTATATCGCCGGCGCCCGTTACGATTACATCCACGGCGAGACGGAGACCGTCGCCAAAGGCATGACGGAGCTCAGCGCGGACGACGAGATACGCTTCGTGGCCGACTACTACGCCTATGACGGCGTCTATCAGAACAGCTATCTCATCGGCGGCGCCTGGCACTATCACGACGGGGCCGAGATCAGCAACGTATATATCGACGCTTCCGCCGCCGTCGCCTCGTATCTCTTCACCGATATCTATCACCAGTCCTACTGGACGCCCGTCATCCCCGGCTGAGCCGCCGATGAAAAAGACCGTTGTCTACATCCACGGTAAGGGCGGGAGCGCGGACGAAGCGTTTCGCTTTGTTCCCCTTTTCCGCGAACACAAGGTCGCCGGTCTGACGTACCGGGCGCAGACCCCCTGGGACGCGAAGGCGGAATTTCCGGCCCTCATCGAGCGGGTGTGCCCCGGCGGCGCGCCCTTCCTGCTGATCGCGAACAGTCTCGGGGCGTACCTTGCCCTCCACGCGCTGGCCGACCTCCCTGTCGAAAAAGCGTTTTTCATCTCCCCCGTCGTGGATATGGAACAGCTGATACGTTCCCTGATGGCCGGCGCCGGCGTCGACGAGGACGAACTGCGGGCCAGGCGGGAGCTCACAACGCCGCACGGCGAAACGCTGTCCTGGGACTATCTTTCCTACGTAAGGGCGCACCCCGTCGTCTGGCACGCGCCCACCGAGATCCTGTACGGGGAAAACGACGCGCTGGTCCCTTATGAAAGCGCAGCCGCCTTTGCCGCGCGCACCGGCGCCGGATTGACCGTCATGCCGGGCGGCGAGCACTGGTTCCACACGGCGGAGCAGCTGGCTTTTTTGGAAAACTGGATAAAAAAAGCGCTGTAAAGCGTCTACGCAGCAAAAACGGCAGGCCGTCCGGCCTGCCGTTTTTCTGGTTTTTTACGCGCCGGAAAAGCCCGCCGTATCGATCCCCTCCAGCGCGAGGAGACGCCGCTTGACCGCAAGCCCGGCGGCGTAACCGGTCAGACTTCCGTCCGCGCCCACCACCCGGTGGCAGGGTATCATCAGCGAGATGGCGTTATGCCCGACGGCGCCGCCCACCGCCTGCGCCGACATGGCGGGCAGGCCGCGCTCCCGCGCGATACGGGCCGCGAGCTCGCCGTACGTCGCCGTCTTGCCGTAAGGGATGGCCATGAGCAGCGTCCACACCGCCCGGCGGAACGGCGTCGTCCGCAGGGCCAGCTTCGGCGCAGGCCCCGGGTCGCGGCCGCTGAAATAAACGTCGAGCCACGCGTCTGCCGCGTCGAAGATCGGCAGCCGCCGCGCCTCCCGGCGTCCCTCGAGCGTGTCCGCAAAATACCGCTGCCCGTCGAACCAGAGGCCGATGACGGCGTCGCCGTCCGCGGCCAGCGTGATCCCGCCCAGCGGCGAATCGTAATGATGGATATAGTCCACATCCATCCCCTCCTTTGTTGCCATTATACGGCAAAAACCGGCCGAAAAACAACCAGAACACCTCTCAAATTTTACTTTTCGGCGCATATGTGATAAGGTAAGAAAAAGACTGCGCAAAAGGGGTGATGACTCATGCTCGACGGGCTGTATGCGCAGCTTTCTGCGACCGCGCCGGCGGCGGTGGTCATCATCGCGCTTTCGCTCATTTTACAGCTGGGCTTTTTGATGACGCGGCTGACCAAGCTGCTGCGCCTGCCTAACGTGACGGCGTACATCGTGACCGGTATCCTCATCGGCCCCTTCGGCCTCGACCTGATCCCCGACAGCGTCATCGCGGGCACGGCGTTTCTGCCCGATATCGCGCTGGCGTTCATCGCCTTTGCCACGGGCGAGTTCTTCCGTTTTGACGCGCTGAAACGCGGCGGCTGGGGCGTGATCGTGCTGACGCTGGCGGAATCCCTGCTGGCGTCGCTGCTCGTGTTCGCGGCCGTTTACGGGCTGCTGGGGCTCCCGCTGGCGTTCTCCGTCGTGCTGGCAGCGCTGGCCGCCGCCACCGCGCCGGCCTCTACTATGATGACCATCCGCCAGACAGGTGCGAAAGGCCCCTTCGTCGATACGCTGCTGCAGGTGGTTGCCCTGGACGATCTGGTGGGGCTCGTGGCTTACAGCGTCGCGATCTCCGTGGCGGTCTCCGCCCTCTCCGGCGCGGCGTTCTCCGCCGTCACGGTGCTGATACCGCTGCTGCGCAATGTGGCCGCTATCGGCGTTGGCGCGCTCTTCGGCCTTGCCCTGAAGGCGCTGATGGCCCATCGCGCCACCGACAACCGGCTCATCGTCTCGGTGGCCCTGCTGCTCTCGTTTTGCGGGCTCTGCGCCGCGTTCGGCATCTCCCCGCTCCTCGGCTGCATGGCGATGGGCGCCGTTTACATCAACACCACGGATGATACGCGCCTTTTCCGCCAGCTGGCTTATTTCAGCCCGCCTATCCTGCTGCTGTTTTTCGTGCGCTCCGGGCTCAGCTTTGACCTCGGCTCCCTCGTCAGCGCGACGGGCACGCTCGGCCGCCATCCCCTGCTGGTCGTCGGCCTCGTCTATTTTCTCGTGCGTATCCTCGGCAAATACGCCGGCGCCTTTCTCGGCGCCATGGCGGCGCATAAGGAGCGCGCGACACGCGATTATCTCGGCCTTGCGCTGATACCCCAAGCGGGCGTCGCCATCGGCCTCGCCGCGCTGGGCGCAAGGACGCTGGGCGGCGAAACGGGCCGCGCGCTGGAGACGATCATCCTGGCCTCCAGCGTGCTCTACGAACTCATCGGACCCGCCTGCGGCAAGCTGTCGCTCTACCTTTCCCGCTCGTATTCCGACAAGCTGGAGGAACTCACCGAAACACCCGCTGACGAAAGCGGCGCGCCGCTCTCCCCGGTGGAAACGCTCATCCGCCGTATCCGGGAGATCCAGGCCGAGCTGCCCCAGCGGGAGATCAACGAAAACGAACAGGCCTTCACCGAGGCCGCGGAGGAACACTTCAACAACCTGTACCGCACGCAGCGGCGCTTTTTCAGGAGGTAACGCCCATGTATATCGATCCACTCGTCAAAACGCTCGGTCTCTGGGCCCGGGAGCTCGGCCCGGCGTCCATCATCCTGCGCGTGCTGGTATCCGCCGTGCTGGCCACCGTCATCGGCTGTGAGCGCGCCACCAAGCGGCATGCCGCCGGCGTACGCACCTTCGTAGTCGTGTCGCTTGCCTCCACCGCGGCCATGCTCACAGACTGCTGTATCGCCGCCGGCGCGCCCTCGCACCTCTATCTCCTCTCGGCGGCGTCCATCGTCGCCGTAGCCGTCGTGAGCGTCAACAGCGTGCTCTATACCTCCCGCAACCAGATCAAGGGTCTCACCACCTCTGTCGCGCTCTGGGGCACCGGTATCATCGGGCTGACGGCAGGCGCTGGCTATTTTACCATCACGCTGGCGGCTTTCGCTCTGCTTTTTTTCGGTCTTTCCCGCATGCCCCGCTTCGAGCGCGCGCTGAAAAACCGCTCCAACCATTTTGAGGTCCATCTGGAGCTGAAAAGCAGCCAGTACCTGCAGGAATTCATGACCACCCTGCGCCAGCTGGGCCTCACCATCGACGATATCGAGCTCAACCCCGCCTACGCCAGTTCCGGTCTCAGCGTCTATTCCGTTTCCCTCTCCATCCTCAGCGCGGAGCTGAAGCAGTACAAGACCCATAAGGAGATCATCGAGGCGCTGGGCACGCTCGAGTACGTGCACTACATCGAGGAAATGCAGAGTTGACTGCCTTTTGATACACAAGATCCCCAAAAACGCGCTCGCCGTGCGTTTTCGGGGATCTTTTTTTTCTTGTCTTTTCCACAGCTCCGTCAATCGAACAGCGTCCAAGGGGCTGTTTCTGGCGGCTCGGCGGAGAAAGCCATCCGCGTCCCCGTCTCCGGGTGGTCAAAAACGATACGGCGGCTCCAGAGGGCGATGTCGCACCCGTCGTCCGCCCGGCCGTATTTCCTGTCCCCCACGATGGGGACCCCGCGGGAAGCGAACTGGACACGTATCTGATGGGTCCGGCCGGTCTGCAGCCGTATCCGCACCAGCGCCAGCTCGCCGCGCTCGTCCACGACCTCATAGGCAAGCGCCGCCTCCTTGACGCCGGGCCCCGTCTCATGGCGCACCTCGGCCCTGCGCGTCTGCGTGTCGTAAAACAGCAGATCCCGTATCACGCCGCACTCTGGCTCCGGCGACCCGTGCACCACGGCGGCATACTCCTTTTCCACGCTCCGCTCACTCACCTGCCGGGACAGGATGGACGACGCGACACGCGACCGGGCGAAAAGCATGACGCCGCCCACCGCCGCGTCCAGCCGGTGGACCGGCCTGACGCAGCCGTGCTCTTCCCCCAGCACCTGCCGCAGCAGCTCCGGCATGCCGCCGGGCACATCCGTCGCCAGCACGCCCGCGGGCTTGACCGCCACGATGATACGCTTGTCCTGATACAGGATCTCCATTGCGTCCTTTCCTTTCCCGCTCTGTAAAAAAGCGGCGGGCGCTGCCGCCCGCCGCTTCTCCGTTACTGGTTCGCCTTATAATCAAAGATGCTGAACTGGCTGGGGACGTAGTTCTCTATGTACGCGACGATCCGGTCCAGATCCGCCGTGAACTCGTACAGCTCGACGCAGCTCTCCTTGATGAATTTCTTTTCGATGGCGCTGGCCATGACCTTTTCCATGTCGTCGTAATAATGGTTCACGTTGTAGACGACGATGGGCTTTTTGTGCCGGCCCAGCTGTTTGTCCGTCAGCACCTCGAAATACTCGTCAAAGGTGCCGATACCGCCCGGCGTGATGATGTAGGCGTCCGCCATGTTCTCCATGGTGCGCTTCCGCTCGCTCATGGTCTCCGTCACGATCAGATCGGTGCACTTCGTGTAAGCGGGCTCGATGTTGTTGTCCAGGAAGAACGAGGGGATGATGCCGATGATCTCGCCGTTTTCCGAGCTGAAGCCGCGTGCCGCCGCGCCCATCAGCCCCTCCGCGCCGCCGCCGAAAACCAGCGTGTGGCCGTGTCTCGCAAGCTCCGCGCCGAGTTTTTCGACAGCGTCGATGTAGACCTGGTCAATCTTGGAGCTGGCCGCGCCGAAAATACAAATATTCATATACACTTCTCCTTATCCTTGTAACTTGGTCTTATTGTATGAAAAAAAGGTGATAAAATCAATATATAAATTGTAAACTTTCACACCCCACGCGGTTTGACAGGGCGTTCCCGCCGCTGTATAATGCAGAAAAAGACCTTTCGCTAAGGAGATGTATCTATGGAACGCCAAATGAAAAAAGTCGCCGACTCCGTCACCTATCAGACGCAGGTCGTGCTCAATTCCGACCTGAATACCAGCCACCGTCTTTTCGGCGGCACGCTTATGCAGTGGATTGACGTCATCGCCGGCGTCGTGGCCCAGCGCCATTCCTGCCATGTGGTCACCACCGCCTGCTACGATCATCTCCAGTTCCTCTCCCCTGCCTATCTGGGGGATACCATCGTCATGAAGGGCTATATCACCTGGGTCGGCACCACCTCGATGGAGGTCTGCGTCGAATCATACAAGGAAAACCTGAAGGGCGAGCGCACTCTGCTGAACCGCGCCCACGCCATCTACGTCGCGCTGGATGACGACGGCAAGCCCACCGTCGTCCCCGGCCTTATCCTGGAGACCGACGCCGAACGCCGGGAATGGCAGGCCGCGGAGCTCCGCAAGGAGCAGCGCAAAAAGCTCAAGGAGCTGGAATCCGCTCCCCTCGCCTGACTCGCGAACGCAAAAACCGCTCTGCCGATGGCAGAGCGGTTTTTTGACCACTTGTTTTACTTCGTAAGTCCGAACTTCTTGTTGAACTTATCGACACGGCCACTGGTGTCGACCAGCTTCTGTTTGCCGGTATAAAAGGGGTGGCACTTGGAGCAGATCTCGACCTTGATATCCTTCTTCGTGCTGCCGGTCTCGATGACCTCTCCGCAGGCACACTTGATGGTCGTCTGCTGGTAGTCGGGATGGATCCCTTCCTTCATGATGTTCACCTCTTTCTTTCGTAATCATATGCCGCGCCAAGAGCGCAAAAGGTATTGTAGCATACCGTATTGGAAAAAGCAACTGTTTTTTTACGTTTTTTTGATAAAATCAGCCCGTCTCAAACGGCGGCGGAAAGCCCCGCCGTCAGGAAGTACAGGTGCTTTTCCCGGACCGGCATCCCCATCATCCGCTCCAGCGCCATGGCGTAGGCGCCCAGCTGCCCGGCGTAATAGGCCGTCTTCTCCGCCAGCATGTCCCGCGTGACGTAGTCGGTCTTGTAATCGATGACCGTCAGGCCCCCCTGCTCCTCGATACAGCAGTCCACGACGCCCTGCAGCAGGATCTTTTCCCCTGCGGGATAGCCCAGCTGCTCGGAATCGGCGAGGAGGGAGAATTTCAGCTCCCGCCAGACCCGGTCCGCACGGCGGATACGCTGGCCGAGGTCGCTGTTCATGAAGCCCGCGATCACCTCCGGCCGCACGGTCTTCGCCTGCTCGTCGGTGATCGTGCCCATGGCGCGCAGCCGCTCGATCTCCTCCGCCGCGCCGCGCTCCGTGACGCACGCCTCGAGCTCCGCGTACTGCATGACGGTGTGGGTCGCGATGCCGCGCTCCGCCGGCGTCATGCGTCTGACTTCCTCCATGAAGCCCGGCCGCACCGGTTCGAAAACGCGTTTGCGAAGCGCCGGTTCGGCGTCCTCCGCCGTCTCCGCCGCCTTGACGCTGCCGTTCAGCGCCGTCGCCGTCACCTTGGAGGGCACCCCCTCCATGCCGCTGTAAGGATAGACATAGGCGAACCGCTCCGCCAGTTCCAGCGGCACCGTCTCCTCCTCGGCCGGAAGCTCGGCCGCCGCCGCGGCCGTTTTCGTCACGTCCGCCGCCTTGACGAGCCGCACCTGCCACGCTTCTCCCTCCGTCTCCGCCGGTATCGCGTCCGCGCCGAAACGCAGCGGGGCGCAGTCCGGCCGCCGGAGCGACGCCAGAAGCACCCATTCCAGCATGCTCTTGGCGTCCGCCGCCCGCTGGGGCGGCACCGGCAGCGGTCCATCGGCCAGCGGCGCGATCGTCTTTTCCGCATTGGCCACGGCCGCCGTCATGATAAGCTTTTCCCTGGCCCGCGTCATGGCCACGTAAAGGACGCGCAGCTCCTCGGCCTTCATCTCGTCCTTCAGCCGCTGATCGATCGCCCGCCGGGCCAGCGTCGGGTATTCGATACGCCGCTTCCTGTCCGTGAACCGGGCGCCGACGCCCAGCTCCTTGTGGATGAGGAGCGGTTTTTTGTTGTCCTCATAATTGAACAGCTTCGCCGTATCCGCCAGGAAAACGATGGGGAACTCCATGCCCTTGGATCTGTGCACGGTCATGATACGCACGGCGTTCACAGTTTCCGGTATCGCCTCGGCTGTCACCGCCTCGTTCTCGTCCCGCAGCCGGCGCAGATAGGCGACGAAGCTGAAAAGCCCCTTGGCGCCCGTCGCCTCGAAATTCCGGGCATAGTCCAGCAGCAGCATGAGATCGGCCCGCCGCCGCGCACCGCCCTGCATGGCGGAAACGGCCGCGAAAAGGCCCGTCTCCTCCGCGATATAGCCCAGGAACTCCCCGACGGACTTGTCCGGCGCGGCCTCGCGGAACGCGTTCAGCCGGTCGACGAAGTCCCGGCAGCGCGCGTCCTGCTCCGCGGCCTTTTTCACCGCGTCATAAAGGTCGCCCTCCCGGCAGCCGGCCCGGATCGACGCCAGATCGTCCGCCGTAAAGCCGAACAGCGGGCTTCGCATCACGGCGACGAGCGGTACGTCCTGATGGGGGTTATCGATCACCGCCAGCAGCGATATGGTCACGGAGATCTCCACCGTCGCGAAGAAGTCGGCCCGGGTGTCGACGGCCACCGGGATCCCCGCCGCCGTCAGCGCCGCGGCATAGGCGCCCAGCTTCCCCTTGGCGGAGCGCAGCAGGACGGCCACGTCGCCGTACGCCGCCGGCCGCAGCCCGCCGCTCCCGTCGGAAACGCGCATGGCCGGCACCAGCTCCCGGATACGTCCGGCCACGAAGGCGGCCTCCGTCGCCGTTTTGTCCGCGTCGTCGCCCTCTTCGTCGTCGCTGTGCATGTCGATGACGTCCAGCTCGAAGCAGGGCTCGCCGTTGTCCGCGTACGCCGCCTCCGCATGGAGCGCCTCGCGTTCCGTATACGCCATCTCGCCGAACTCTTCGGACATGACGTTGGAAAACAAAAAGTTCACCGCGTCCACCACACCCTTGCGGGAGCGGAAGTTGCCGGACAGGATAACGCGTCTCCCCTCGCCGTCGCGCGCCTCCGCCGCGTCGGCGAAAGCTCCGTATTTGCGCAGGAAGATCGTCGGGTCGGCCAGCCGGAAGCGATAGATGGACTGCTTCACGTCGCCCACCATGAACACGTTGTTCCCCTCCCGGGACACCGCGTTGAAGATCAGCTCCTGGATGGCGTTCACGTCCTGGTACTCGTCCACCATGATCTCCCGGAAACGCTTGGCCGTCTCCCGGGCCGTATCGGTGGGCTCGCCCGTCTCGCCGTCCACCAGGATGGCCAGCGCCATGTGCTCCTGGTCGGAAAAATCGAGCACGCCGCGCCGGCGCTTCCGCTCCGCGTAGCCGGCGGCGAACGCCTGCACCGCGCCGAAAAGCGCCCGGATACGCGGCTCGACCTGCGCCATATCGGCGAGGAGCTTTTCCGAGGGCTCGTAAAGCGTCTCGGAAAACTTGTCCATCTCTTTTTTGATGGCGGTCCGCTCGCTTTTCAGATCGTCGTAGCCCGCGACGCGGCCGCCCACATAGGTAAAGGCCGCCGCCTCCCGCGCCCGATCCCAGCCGGTCTCTGCGGCCGTCCGGAACCGCCGCAGCGAGGCAAGGATGTGCTCCACGTCAGGGCCGTATTTCTCCTGGAACGGCGGCTCCTCCGCCATCCGCTCCAGCAGGGCCTCCGTCCTCCGCTCCAGATACGCCGCGCGCGCCTGCAGCCTTGTCAGGATCGCCCGGCCCCATACCGTTTCCGCCGCGTCCGTCACACGCTCTGCCGCCAGCTGCTCCAGCTGCTGCGCCATCCACCGCTCGGGATACGGATGGCTCATCAGCTTGCCGTATGTATCGAGGATGATCGCCTCCAGCTGGCTGTCGTCCCGGCCGGCGCCCATGGTGTCGGCCAACTCGCGGAACGCCTCGTCCCCGCTGTCGTACAGCGTTTCCAGCACGTCGCTCAGCGTCTCCGCCTGCAGCGCCTTCGCCTCGTTGTCGTCCGCGACGCGGAACTCCGGGCTCACGCCCGCCAGCTGGGCGTTTTCGCGGATGACACCGGCGCAGAAGCTGTGGATGGTCTCAAAATGGGCCCGCCCGCAAAGTTCCGCCTGCCGGCGGAGCCTGAGGTTACCCGGCTCGTCGGCCATGCGCTCCGTCAGCTCGTCCAGGATCCGGCTGCGAAGCTCCGCCGCGGCGGCATTCGTGAACGTGATGACGAGGAAATCGTCCACGTCGCACGCGGCGTCGTCCATCACCCGGCGCAGCAGCCGCTCCACGAGCACCCGCGTCTTGCCGCTGCCCGCCGCCGCCGATACCAGCAGCGGTCCGCCCGTATTCTCAACAGCACATTGCTGTTCAGGGGTCAATTGAAATCTGCTCATGCTTTGCCCCCCATCTTCTCCCATACCTGCGGCGGCTTCAGTCTGGTGAGCCGGCGTTTTTTCCGCCCGTCGTCGTCGCCGTAGTGGCACACCTCAAAGTAATCGCAGTGGACGCAGGCAAGGTCCTGCTCGTTATGGAACGCGGGGTCGGCGTCCACCGTCCCGTTCCGTATCTCGTCGCCCATCCGGGCAAGGAGTCCCTCCACATGGCGCGCCAGCGCCCCCAGCTGTTCCAGCGTGACGAGGCTGTTCCCCGTCAAAGTCCCGTCCTTGGTGAACTTCACCGGCAGATAGCCGTCGCCCTTGCCGCGGCTCATGGCCTCCACCACGGCCGCGTCGTCCAGGATCATCCCGCTGCGCTTCGCCTTACCGACCAGCTTCGCGGCCAGCTTGGCGTCGTCGACGTCGTGCGCCATGACCGCCATCTCGTTGGACAGCCGCGTGTAAAGGAAGCCCGCCGGCGCGACGGGATGGCCGTACCGCCCCTCGCCGCACGTCTGCAGCGCCAGCAGATAGATGAGCATCTGCAGGCCCTTGCCGTACCAGACGTCGGACAGATCGAAGCTTTTCGCGCCGGTCTTGTAGTCCACCACCTTGACGTACAGCTTCCCGTCGTGGAGCCAGCCGTCCACGCGGTCGATGCTGCCGTTCACCACAGTGCGCCCCTCCGGTCCCTCGATCGTCACCGCCGGCACGTCCCCTCCGTCGGAAAAATCCAGCTCGAAATCCAGCGGCCGGAAATCCGAATCCTTCAGCTCCTCCGCCATGGTCAGCACGATCTGCGCCATGTCCTCGCCGAGCCGCGTGAAAAGATACCGGAACCGGCCCGATTTGCCCTCCAGACCGCCCAGCTTGACGGCGGCGTATTCGCGCACATAATGCGTCGTCACGCGCTTCAGCGCGTCCTCCTCCGCCGTACCGAAACCGCCCGCGGCCTCCGTATCCCGTACCACGTTCTCCAGCACATAGTGCATGAAACTGCCGATCTCCAGCAGATCGAGCTCCGCCGCGCGCCGCGGCTTCGCCTTCAGCCCGTACTGGAGGAAATACGCGAATTTGCAGGAGTAATACCGGTCCACCCGGGAAGCGGAGCTTCGGATATCCTTGCCGTAAAGGCGCTCCGCCGTCAGACGGGAAAGGCGCTCCGCCGGCAAGGCCGCCGCCCGCTTGGCCGCGTCGACCCGCCCGCGCCAGTCGTCCTGCCCCTCAAAATACGCCCAGGCCTGCTTCGCCTGGGGGCTGCCGCCCGCCGCGGCATATTCAAAGCACGGCGCCGGCGCCGCAGTGTATACGTCCTCCCCCACCGGCTTTTCCTCGATGGCGAACAGCTTCATCAGCCGCGTGATGAGATAGGAACGGCGGCCCGCGCCGCTTTTCGGCCACGAGACCGTCAGCCCGTCGGAGGGCAGCGCGAAGCCGGCGTACAGCTTGCCCATCTCCCGCTCCATGCGCTCGTCGCCGGCCCCGGCGATGGCGATCCCCAGCGCCTTCAGCTCGTCGCGCTCATCGTCGGAGAAGATGCCCGTTCCCCGCGCGGCGGAGGGGAGCGCCCCGTCGGCGGCGCCCATCAGGATCATGTGGCGCACGTTCCGTCCCCGGACGCGCTCCAAACTCCCCACGCCCACGCTGTCGACGGACGTGGGTATCGTGCCGATATCGTACTGGGACAGCACCAGCTTCAAAAGACGGGCGAATTCCTCCGTCCCGATGGCCGCCCGGCCCATGATGTCCGCGAACTGCTCCATGGCCCGGATGAGCAGGTCCCACAGCTGGCCGTATTCCTCCGCCAGCTTGCGGTCGCCCGCCGCCGCGAGCTTTTCCGCCTTCCCGCGCAGCTTTTCCTCCAACGCGACGTCCTGCATGAACGCGTAGAGCGCCCGCACCTTGGAAAGCACGTCCCCGCTCTTCGCCATGGCTGCCTGGAACCGGAGGAGCGGCTCCGCCGCCCGGCGGCGCAGCTCGTCCACTTGCGCCAGCGTCTCCCGCTCCGCGTCCGTCATCTGCGCCGCGTACCCGCCGGGGCTCATCTCCCAGGCGCTTTCCTGGCCCCAGGTCTTCGCCCCGCGGATGTTCCATTTCAAAACGTAGTTTTCCAAAAGGTCGCACGCCTCCGGCTCAAGCCCGGCAAGGCCGGTCTTGAGATAGCGGAAAACGTCGGCGTACGCCCAGTTGTTGATCAGGATATCGAACGCGCCCAGCACGAACAGCATGACCGGCTTGTCCAGCACGTCCCGCTTTTCCGAGATATCCGTCGGGATCCCGTACTTGCGGAACGTCTCCGCCGCTGTCAGGGCGTATTTGTCCCACGCCGGCGCCGTGATGATGATATCGCGGAACCGGTAACCGCTCCGCACGAGACGTAGCGTCTCCGCCGCCGCCAGGGCGCACTCCTCCGCGATATCCGCCGCGGCGTAGACCGCGATATGCTCGCTCCCGTCCCCCGCCGGCTCGGGCGAGTAGTCAAACAGCCTCTCCTCCATCCGGCGCAGATCGGCGCATTTCTTGTCTACGCCGGGAGCCGGATGGAGGATCTCCGTCTCCACGCCGTGCTCTTTCGCCAGCGCGAGGAGCCGCCGCGCCGTTTTGGCGGGCAGACTGAAAACGCTCTCTCTGCCCGTAACGTCCGGCGTGTTCAGCAGGACGGTCACCTCCGCGCCGCGGCGCAGCAGTTCTTCCGCCACGCGCAGCTCCTGCGCGGTGAAGTCCGTGAAGCCGTCTATGTAAAAGTGCGCCTCGGCGCAGAGGGTGCTGTCGCCGATGGCCTCCGCCAGCCGCCCGATCCGGTCCTCCGTCTCACAGCCGCTGTTTTTCAGCACCGCCTCATACGCCGGGAACAGCAGCGCCAGATCGTCCAGCTTGCGCCCGAAGGCGCCGCCCGCCTGCTCCGCCGCCGCGTGCAGATCGCTGAAGCCGATACGGGAGGCCTTCAGCTCCGTATAGGCGTCCACCAGGCTCCCCAGGAACTCCGGCCCCCGGTCGCCCACGTTGTAGACGTTGAGCTCCGCCGCCAGCGAGGAGAGCGCCAACGACATGGCGAGGATGCTCCCGCCCCGGTCCAGCGTCCGCGCCGCAAGACCGCCCGTCTCCGCAAAGACGCGGTTGCAGAGCCGGGAAAAGCTCAGCACCTCCGCCCGCAGACTGACGCCGTCGCCGCCCGCTTCCGCCAGCGCGCGCTCCGCCTCGTGGGAGTACTGCTCCGGCACGATGAGCACGCTCCGCCGTCCGTTTTTCGCTTCTTCTGCCATTTTCGCCAGGGCGTATCCGGTCTTGCCGGACGCGGCCCGCCCAAGGATGAGCGTCAGCATAAGCGCCGCTCCTTTCCTGTATTGGTTCGGTAAGAGCGATCGAAGTATAAGGATCGCGTTGCGATCATTATACCATAAAGGCGCTGTTTTGTAAGCAGCGCCTCGATAAAATCACGCGTATTCCTGAAGGAGCCCCTTCAGCTTCCCCAGCAGCTCCATCACGCGGAAGCGAACGACGTATCCACCGCTGTCCTCTGTGATGAGCCGGAGCTCTCCCTCCGTCAGTCCCACCTCGGCCGCAGCGTCCTCTGTGAGCTCGCCCGCCGCGCAGACCGGCGGGAAAACGACGCACCACCAGTTGTGCCCCTGCCCGCTGCCGATGGTCACGCGGAGCGAGTCGTAGACGCCCGCCGGAAGCCGGAAAGTGTCGTAGTACCGCGTGGGGAACGCCTCCCGCCGCAGCGTCACGGTCACGGGAAGACCGCAGCCGTCCGCCCTCGCCGTCTCGACCGCGGCGGCCTCGATCTGCGTCAGCCCGTCCCGCAGCCGCGCCGCGGCCTCCTCCTTGTCCGCCGCGCCCTCCGTGAGCACGCTCACCGTTTCCAGCACCGCGTCGCGCACGCGGAGCTTGACCGCCTGGTCCTCCGCCTCGTCGGAGGCAGCCACCACATGCAGCCGGATCATCTTATCGGACAGCGCCGCGGCCTCGCCGCCCACGGCGGCGCCGTACAGGAGCAGCGTGCAAAGTGCCGCGCAGAAAACAGCGTTTTTCCATCGTTTTTTCATGGTCTCCTCCAAAAAAAGCCGATAATGAAAGGGGTCTTTCCCCTGCATTATCGGCTCTTTTCAAAGGTTTCATTCACTTTTTGCGGCGTTTTCGGCGCCGACCTCGGCCAAAAACACCTCGTCGTAGCTCTTCCTCAGTTCCTCCCTTGCGTGCTCCGCGCTTGCCCGTTCCGCGAAAATGCCGAACACCGCGGAGCCGGTGCCGCTCATGGAGGAGCAGAGCGCCCCGTTGGACACGAACACGTCCTTGACGTCGCTGATGATACGCCCCTCCCGCTCGGGGAGCACGTCCTCGAACACGTTATAGCAGCGGTGGCATATCGCCGCCAGATCGCCCGTCTCCAGCGCCTCGATCACGCCGGCGGTGTCCGGATGGAACACCAGCTTGCAGCGGTCCAGCTTGTCGAAAAGCTCCGGCGTGGAAACGGAGAACTCCGGCTTGCAGATCACGAACCAGCTGTGGGGAAAATCCGGCAGTTCCCGGATCGTCTCCCCCTTGCCGGACACCAGCGCCGTCCCGCCGTGGAGGCAGAACGGAACGTCCGCGCCCAGCGATTCCGCCAGCGTATAGAGCCGTTTCTCGTCGAGCGGGCCGCCGAAATGCTCGTTCAGCCCCTCCAGCACGGCCGCCGCGTCGGAACTGCCGCCGCCGAGCCCGGCGCAGACCGGTATCTGCTTGCGGATGGTGATCGCGACGTCCTTGTCTGCGATCCCCGCCGCATCCAGAAAGGCGCGGGCCGCTTTGCCAGCGATGTTCTTCTCGCCGTTCGGTATAAATCGCCTGTCGGTGTCGACGGTGACCTCTCCCTGTCCGTCTCTGACAGCGAGACTGATATCGTCCCACATGCCCACGCGCTGCATGACCATGAGCATTTCGTGATATCCGTCGCTGCGCTTTCCCACAACGTCAAGGGAGATATTGACCTTGGCGTATGCTTTGATATCCATACGGTTATTTGCCCGTCTCGAAGAGCAGGTCCATCAATTTCACGCCGGCGTCAACTGTGGGTCCGTTTTCGCCCTGCTTTTCACAGAAGGTGCCGCCCGCGCCCGTATCCACGCGGGAGTCGTAGAGCATGAACGGCACGGGGTCGCCGTCGTGGCCGCGGGTGCTGGTCAGCGTCTTGTGGTCGCTGAGGAGCAGCAGCCGGTAATCCCAGCCGTTGGCCTGCATGGCCGCCGTCAGCGGCACGATGACCTCGCTGTCCATGCATTCGATGGCCTTGATCTTGCCCTGCGTGTCGCCGTTATGGGTGCACTCGTCCGGCGCCTCCAGATGGATGGCGGCGAAATCGCCTTTGCGGAGCAGCGCGACGGCGGCGTCCACCTTGCCCTGATAGTTGGTGTCCACGTCGCCGTTGGCGCCTTCCACCTCCACGGCCTCCAGGCCCGTGAGGCGCGCTATCCCCTTGCAGAGCGGCACGGCGGAGATGACGCCGCCGGTCTTGCCGTAATTTTCCACAAAGCTGGGCAGCTTGACAGCGGTGCCCTCCGCCCAGAACCAGATACCGTTGGCCGGCATTTTGCCTTCGGCCCGGCGCTTGGCGTTCAGCGGGTGCTTGTCCAGCTTTTCAAAGGCCAGCTTCATCAGATCCTTCAGCACCGCCGCGTTGGCACAGCCGGCGGGCAGCAGCGGGCCGATGACCTCGCCCAGATGGTCGTGGGGCGGCATCAGCTTGATGCCCCGGATATCCGCCTGCTTCTGCACCGCGAAATGGCGGAAGGAGGGCGACTTGTAAATGGTGATGCCGGCCGCCTCCATGGCGGCGGCGAATTCCGGTTCCCCGATGAGCGCGGAGATCACGGCGATGGAATCCTCCGCGGAGATGGAGCCCGCGGAATGGGAAAGGATCTTCCGTTCCTCAAAGGGCTTGTCGCAGTCCTCATAGCTGACCATGTTGCAGCGCATGGCCACGTCGCCGGGCGAGAGGGCGATGCCCTGCGCCGCCACCTCCAGCGGCGCCCGTCCCGTGTAGCACCACGTCGGGTCGCAGCCGAAAATGGAAAGGATGGCCGTGTCGCTCCCGGCGGGGAGCCCGTGGGGCACGTTCAGCGTATTGCCCACGACGCCCTTGGCGGCCAGCGCGTCCACGTGCGGTATCCGCGCGTATTCCAGCGGCGTCTTGCCGCCCAGCGCCGGCACGGGGTTGTCTGCGCAGCCGTCGTCGATGATAAGGATGTATTTCATGCGAAAGAAGTCTCCTGTCCGGGATATCGGGTCGTTTTTCGCGGCGTTTACGGCCGAAAGAAAACAAAACCTATCCCTTTTTCATGAATTTGAGACCAATATACTACATTTGACGCTTTTTGAAAAGTGCGATTTTCATGGCAAAACGCATAAAAACGTGAAAAAGCGGCATATTATCTGTGTCTCAATAAGGAGGGTTCTATGATGATCATGGACAGGATCGCGCTTGTTCTCACCATTATCGGCGGCATCAACTGGGGCCTTGTGGGTATCTTCAAGTTTGACCTCGTCGCGTATATCTGCGGCGGTCAGACTGCCTCCGTCAGCCGGGTGATCTACACGCTGGTCGGCCTTTCCGCTCTGTGGTGTATCTCGCTTCTCTTCCGGGAACGGGACATCATCGAGGAAAGCTGAACGAAAAGCGGGCGGCAAAGCCGTCCGCTTACATATTTTTCCGTCACCCGCGCCGCAGGACGGCTCTCGCCGCCGCGGCGTCCCTGCCGTCTACCGCCCCGAACAGGACAAGCAGCGTCAGATAGAGCAGCGCGAACCATGCTATCCCGGCCGCAAGGCCCGCCGCGTTCCCCGCGCCGCCGGCCAGGCGCACCGTCAGCGCCGCCACGGCACACGATGAGAACGAGGCCGCCGCCGACCGCCATAGCACCCCCGCTCCGACGGCGACGCCCGCCCGTCTGCGGAGCCTGGCCAGCGAGAAGGCGAAGTTGAAGATCTCCGACGCGTACAGGATGAACACGTATCCCTCCACGGCAAACCGCGGCAGCAGCAGAAAGACCGCCGCCGTGGACAAAAGCGAGTCCACCACGTTGAGCCGCATGGAATAAAGGTGCTCCCCCAGCCCGCGGAGCATGCCGTCCGTCACCGTATCCATGTACATGACCGGCATGAGGAACGCCAGCAGCCGGATATACCGCCCCACGTCCGCGTTGGCGTAAATGACCGTGCCGAGCGCCTCCGAAAAGCAGACGAGCCCGCCCGTGACGCCCACGGAAAAGAGCAGACAGAGCCGCAGGATACGGCTCGACGCCTCACGGATACGGCGGCGGTCGCCCTTCATCTGCTCCTCCGTCATCTCCGGCACCATGAGCTCCGAAACCGCGGAAAACAGCACCGCGGGAAAGGTGATGACGGGAAAGACCATGCCCTGGATGGTCCCGTAATCGGCCAGGGAACGCTCCGCGCTCCGCCCCGCCTGCTTCAATCCCCTGGGGACCAGCAGGTTCTGCGCCATGGAGAGCGCCGTCCGCGCGTAGGCCGCGGCGCCCAGCGGCGCGGCGATGGCGACCATGCGCCCGGCAAGGCCGCGCTTCCCCCGCCCCGACGGATAGCGCCGCCTGTCCGCCCGGTAAAGCGCGTAGAGCAGCAGGCAGGAAAGGCACTCCCCCAGCACGCCTCCCATGACCACGGAGGCGCACATCATCTCCGTATCGTCCGCCGGGACGAGGGACAGCAGCACCGCGGAGATGCCGATCTTGAAGACCTGCTCCATCACGGCGCCCAGCGCCGAGCGGGAAACGCGGGAGACCGCCATGAAGTAGCCGCCCAGCACCGCCCCCACGGAGACGAACGGCAGCGAGAGGGCCAGCAGCCGCAGCGGGAACACCGTCCGCGCGTCCCGGATGAGCCGCGTGCCGATAAAGGAGGCGGAGGCGGAGAGCGCCGCCGACGCCAGCGCCCCGAAAAAGAGCGCGTAGAGCATGCAGAAGCGGACGGCGCTCCGTACCGTGTCCGTCCGCCCGCTGCCGAGCTCCTCCGCCACGAGGCGCGTGGTGGCGAAGCGGGAGCCGGAGATGGCCACCGTGGCGGCAAAGCCGTTCACCGACAGCACCAGCGCGTAGAGCCCCACGCCCGCGGCGCCCATCTTTTTCGATATGAATATCTGAAAAAGCAGCCCCGCCAGCCGCAGCAGGACGGAAGCCGCCGTCAGGATGACCGTATTGCGCAGGAGCCTTTTCCCCCGCATAGCCTCACCTCCGCGTCCAGGGCAAGTATATGCGCGGCGGCACGAAAAAAGCCCGCCGGTCCCGGCGGGCTTTCGCTGTCTTGTTCACAAGCTGTTGGCGCTTCGCTCCAGAAGGCGCAGAACGTGCTCTCTGAGGCGTTTGTTCTCTTCCCCGTCAAGCTCCGGATCGGCCCTTAAAACGTCTCTCGCGGCATTCTGGGCCGATTTGAGAAGCTCCATATCGGTCGCAAAGTTCGCGATATGCATTTCCGGCAGACCGCTCTGCCGCGAGCCGAAGAAATCGCCCGGGCCGCGCAGCTGGAGATCGGCCTCCGCGATCTTGAAGCCGTCGTTCGTCCGGCACATGGCCTTGAGCCGCTCCCGCCCCGTCTCCGTGGCGCCGCCGTTGAAAAGCACACAGTACGATTTATACGGCCCGCGACCCACGCGGCCGCGGAGCTGATGGAGCTGGGAAAGGCCGAACCGCTCCGCATTCTCCACCACCATCAGCGCGGCGTTGGGCACGTCCACGCCCACCTCGATGACCGTGGTGGCCACGAGGATGTCCGTCTCGCCGCCGACGAAGGCCGCCATGGCGGCGTCCTTTTCCTTTGCCTTCATCTTCCCGTGCACCAGCGCGACGCGGTACGCCGGGAACTCCCGCCGCAGGTTCTCCGTATAATCCTTGACGTTTTTGATCTCCGCGTCCCAGTCCTCGTTCTCCTCCACGGCGGGGCAGACGACGAACACCTGCCGTCCCTCGTCGATCAGCTTTTTCATGAACGCGTGGATACGCGGGCGCATGTCCTCGTCCACGGCGAAGGTGTCCACCTTTTCCCGTCCGGGAGGCAGCTCGTCCAGCACGGAAACGTCCATATCGCCGTACACGATGAGCGCCAGCGTCCGTGGGATGGGCGTGGCCGACATGACCAGCACGTGGGGGCTGTCCGCCTTTTCCGCCAGCGCCATGCGCTGCTGCACGCCGAAGCGGTGCTGCTCGTCCGCGATGACGAGCGCCAAATCGGAAAACGCCACATCCCCCGTGATGAGCGCGTGGGTGCCGATGAGAAGATCCGTCTCCCCCGCCGCCGCGGCGCGGCGCTTGGCCGTTTTCTCCTTCGCGGTCATGCCGCCGGTCAGCCGGTCGACGCGCATGCCGAAGGGCGACAGCAGCGACGAGAGCGTCTTGTAATGCTGCTCCACCAGGATCTCCGTGGGCGCCATGAAGGCGCTCTGGTGGCCGGACCGCCACGCGTACCAGCAGCAGGCCGCCGCCACCAGCGTTTTCCCGCTCCCCACGTCGCCCTGCAAAAGGCGGTCCATAGGGCGGCCGCTCTCCATATCGGCGACGGCTTCCGCCACCGCGCGGCGCTGGGCCCCGGTGGGCCGGAACGGCAGCGCGGCGTAGAACGTCTCGAGATCCGCCTTTTTCAGCGCGTAGCCCGCCTTGACGCTGCGCTTCTCCCTGAACATATCCAGCGCGCAGGACAGCACGAAAAACTCCTCGAAAATAAGGCGGCGGCGCGCCAGCTCCAGCTCCTTGAAATCCTTGGGAAAATGGATGTTCTCATAGGAAAAGCGCGACTGCGCCAGCTGATAGGCCTCCTGCACGCCGCGGGGCAGCGGGTCGGGCAGCACGTCGCCGCAGGCCGCGAGCCCCTCGGCCACGCAGCGGGCCATCATGTTCTGGGAAATGCCGGCGGTAAGGCGGTAGATGGGCGTGATACGCCCCGTGACGCGACCCTCCGCCTCTTCCTTTTCAAAAACGGGATTGGTCATCTCCGGCCGGCCGATCAGGCCGCCCACCCGTCCGTAAAAAACGTAGCTCTCCCCCGGGATGAGCGCGTCGCGCACGTAGCTCTGGTTGAAAAACGTGATACCGAGCGAGCCCCGCTCGTCCACGGCGCGCAGCTTGACGAGATCGAGCCCCCGGCGGATACGGCGCAGCTGCGGCGGCGAGGCCACGGCGGCGCGCACACACACCGTCTCCCCTACGATGAGGTCGCTGATGGGCTTGAAGACCGTCCTGTCCTCATACGCCCGCGGGAACGCCATGACCAGATCCTGCAGCGTATGGATGCCGAGCTTTGCCAGCGCCTTGGCCCGCGCCTCCCCGACGCCCTTGATATACCGCACGTCCGTGTTCAGCTCCGCCATGGTCCGCTCCCCCTTCCCGTCCGCCGCTCCGGCGGCTTTTTCGTTCGTATGAGGGTATCTTACCACATTTGTCCCGCCGTGGAAAGATGTATTCTGCGTTGCGTTTTTTGTCTTATCATGCTATGATATTCAAATCCAAAACAAGCACCGCTCGGAGGCACCTATGCTGGACGTCCTGAAAGATACCCTGATCGATTTTCTGAAGCTGCTGCCGTTCCTCTTCCTGACCTACCTGCTGCTGGAGTTCATCGAGCACAAGGCGGAGGAGAAAATGACGTCGCTCATCCGCCGCGCCGGCGCATGGGGCCCCGTCATCGGCTCGGCGCTGGGCCTCGTGCCCCAGTGCGGCTTTTCCACCGCGGCCTCCAACCTCTACGCCCAGCGGCTCCTGTCCGCCGGCACGCTGCTGGCCGTTTACCTCTCCACGTCGGACGAGATGCTGCCCATCCTCATATCGAGCGCCGCCCCCTCGTCCACCATCGTGCGTATCCTGACGGCCAAATGCCTCATCGGCCTTGCCGCCGGGCTCCTGACGGACAGGCTCATCCGGCCCTTCCGCGGCGCGCGGGAGGAAGTCAACATCCATGAAACGATGTGCGACCCGGACGGCTGCCGCTGCGAAGACGGCATCCTGCTGTCCGCCCTGCGCCACACGCTCCAGATCGCCGCGTTCATCCTCGTCATCACGTTCCTGCTGAACACGCTCATCTTCCTCATCGGCGAGGAGGCGCTGGCGGGGCTCATCCTGAACCGCCCCGTCGTCGGCCCGATCCTTGCCGCGCTGGTGGGGCTCATCCCCAACTGCGCCGGCTCCGTGCTCATCACGGAGCTCTATCTCCAGGGCGGCATGACCGCCGGCGCCATGCTGGCGGGGCTGCTTTCCGCCTCCGGCGTTGGCCTTCTGGTCCTGTACCGCACGAACCGCCGCCGCATGCGCGACAACGTCGTCATCACGGCTCTGCTGGTGGGCTTCGCCGTCGCGTCAGGCCTCCTGTGCGACGCGATGGGCGTCGTATTCTGACAAAATACCGCGCAAAGAACGCCGTTTGCCCCAAAAGGCCGCGGCGTTCTTATTTTTTTAACAATTACGATACAGTTTATTCACCAAATCGCGCCGCCCATGCGCTATAGTATACCTGCAAGCGATAAGTGACTGAATCCTTTTCTCTTCATTTTTTAATCCCCCCTGAACACATGCGGCCCGGGTATCCCACCCGGGCCGCAAACCTTTTTGCTCAAAAAAGACGGACGCAGAGCGCGTCCGTCTTTTGCGTTATTTCAGCACGACCTTGTTGTAGTTCTTCTTCCCGCGGCGGAGGACGAGCCCTTCCGCCAGCGCGGCCTTGTCGTACACCGCGGCGATGTCGGCGACCTTCTCGTCGTTGACGGTGACGCCGCCCTGCTGGATGTTGCGCCGCGCGTCGCCCTTGCTGGTGCAGAGCCCCGTCCTGACGAGCAGCGTCACGACGTCGATGACGCCGTCGGTCAGCTCGCTCTCCTCCAGCTCCGTCGTGGGCATGTGGTCCGTATCGCCCGCGCCGCCGAAGAGCGCCTTCGCGCCGGCCTCGGCCTTCTTGGCCTCCTCCTCGCCGTGGACGAGTTTGGTCAGCTCGTACGCCAGGATCCGTTTCGCGTCGTTCAGCTGCTGGTCCTTCCACGCGCTCATCTCGTCGATCTGCTCCAGCGGCAGGAACGTCAGCATGCGGATGCACTTCAGAACGTCCGCGTCGCCCACATTGCGCCAGTACTGGTAAAAGTCGAAGGGGCTCGTCTTGTTCGGGTCGAGCCAGACGGCGTTGCCCGCGGTCTTGCCCATCTTGTTGCCGTTGGAGTCCGTGAGCAGCGTGATGGTCATGGCGTAGGCGTCCTTGCCCAGCTTGCGGCGGATGAGCTCCGTGCCGCCCAGCATGTTGGACCACTGGTCGTCGCCGCCGAACTGCATGTTGCAGCCGTAATGCTGAAACAGATAGTAGAAGTCGTAGGACTGCATGATCATATAGTTGAACTCAAAGAAGCTGAGACCCTTCTCCATGCGGTTCTTGTAGCACTCTGCGCGGAGCATGTTGTTGACGGAGAAGTGGGTCCCCACCTCCCGCAACAGCTCCACGTAGTTGAGGTCCAGCAGCCAGTCGGCGTTGTTGACCATGAGGGCCTTGTCCTCGCCGAACTCGATGAATTTCTCCATCTGGCGGCGGAAGCAGGCGGCGTTGTGGTCGATGTCCTCCTTGGTGAGCATCTTGCGCATGTCGCTGCGCCCGGATGGGTCGCCGATCATGGTGGTGCCGCCGCCGATGAGGGCGATGGGTTGGTTGCCCGCCTCCTGCAGCCGCTTCATCAGCGTCAGCGCCATGAAGTGGCCGGCGGTCAGGCTGTCCGCTGTGCAGTCGAAGCCGATATAAAAGCGTGCTTTGCCGTTGTTGACCAGCTCGCGTATCTCTTCCTCATTGGTGACCTGCGCGATAAGTCCGCGGGCCTTCAGTTCTTCGTATATCTCCATTTTCCTTCTCCTTTTATTCTTGATCGATAAGCGCGGCGGCTTTCGCCGCGCAAAAGGCGATGAATTCGTCGCACCGGCGGCTGCCGCCGGCCGCGCGGATGAGCTCGGCGCAGCGAACGGCGCCGTACGTCTCGCGAAAATCCCGTACGAGCTGCTGGGTCATGGCCGTCACGCTCGAGCCCGGCTTGCCGCAGCGGGGATCGTCTCCCGCGGCAAGGCCCAGCGCCATGACCGCGCCGGCGATGGCGCCACAGAGCTCGCCGGAGCGGGCGCCGCCGCCGAAGCCGGCCGCGATACGGCGGGCCGTCTCCTCGTCGAGCCCCGTCCGGTCCGAAAGGGCCGCCAGCACGCACTGTGCGCAGTTCCTGTCGCCGGCGGCGTGGTAGCCTCTGGCGCGCTCGGCAACGCTCGTTTCTTCCATCCTCTTCACTCCCGTGTCGTTTTTTTATAGGCTTCCGCCGCGTCAAGCAGCTCCGCGGCGCTGGCCAGCGTCGTGGCTGTGACCGCCTGACCGCCCGTCAGCCGGGCCACCTCCTGCCGCCGTCCCGCCGCGTCCAGCTCATGGACGGAGGTGAACGTGCGCCCTTCCTTCTGCTCCTTGACCACGGAGAACTGGGTGTCGGCCATGACGGCGATCTGCGGCAGGTGCGTCACGCACACCACCTGCTTTTCCCCGGCGATGAGCGCCAGCTTCTCCGCCACCCGCTGGGCGGCGATGCCGGATACGCCGGTGTCGATCTCGTCAAAGACCATGACGGGCACGGTGTCGTTCGCCGCCAGCACGGCCTTCATCGCCAGCATGATGCGCGATAGCTCGCCGCCGGAAGCCACGCGGCTGATGGGGCCGGGCTCCTCGCCCAGGTTGGCCGACAGGATGAAGCGCACGTCGTCCCGCCCCGTGGGGCCGAGGTCCGCCGCCTCTCTGACTTCCGTCACAAAGACCGCGCCGCCCATGGAAAGGTCATGCAGTTCCGTTTCGATACGCCGGGAGAGCGTTTCCGCCGCCGCCCGCCGCTTCGCGGACAGGGCCGCCGCGGCGTCCTCCGCCTCGCGCCGGCGCGCGTCCAGCTCCCGCTCCAGCCGTTCGGTCACGACTTCGGCGTTCTCCACCTCGTCCAGCTCCGTCCGGCTCTTGTCAAGATAGTCGAGCGCGGCCTCTTCCGTACCGCCGTATTTTTTCAAAACGCGCCGCAGCGTATCGACCCGCGTCTCGATCTCCTCCAGCTCCTGCGGGGAGAAATCCAGATCGTCCCTGGCCGCGCGGATATCCTCCGCCGCTTCCTCCGCGGCGTAGCGCAGCTCCGTCAGCTTGGCTGCCAGCTCGCCTACGCTCTCGGAAAGCTTCGCCTCCCGGGCCAGCACGGCCTCCGCCGAGGCGATACAGTCGATGGCGCCGCTGGCGCGCTCGCCGCCGAACATGGCGTAAAACGCCTCGTTGACGGCCTCCGTCAGCTTGCCCGCGTTTTTGAGGAAGTCGCGCCGCTTCGTGATCTCGGCGTACTCGCCGGGCGACAGCTCCGCCCGCTCCAGCTCCCCGATCTGGAAGCGGAGCATGTCGATCCGCCGCTCCCGCTCGCCCGCGTCGGAGCGGAGCTTCTCCAGCTCCTTCCGCACGGCGACGTAGCGCTCATAAGCTTCGCCGTAGGCCGCGGCCTCCGCGCCGAGACCGGCAAAACCGTCCAGATAACTCAGATGATACCGCTCGTTCAGCAGCTTCTGGCCCTCTCCCTGGCCGTGGATGTCGATGAGCAGCAGCCCCAGCGACCGCGTCTGCGCCGCGCTCATGGGCACGCCGTTCACCCGGCAGGAGGTGCGGCCGTCCGCGCCGATCCGCCGCGTGAGCACCAGCTCTCCGCCGTCGAGCTCCACCTCGTTCTCGCGGCACCAATCCTCCGCGCCCTCGGTGGAAAATACAGCCGTGACCAGCGCGCTCTCCGCGCCGGTGCGGACCAGATCGCGAGACGTGCGCCAGCCCAGCGCCGCCTCCAGAGAGTCGATAACGATGGATTTGCCGGCGCCGGTCTCACCGGTCAGCACATTGAGCCCGCCCCGAAAATCGATATCCACTTTTTCGATGGCGGCGATGTTCTCGATATGCAGCGTCAAAAGCACCTTTATCCCTCCTCTCCTCAGCTATGCGCCCGTTCAGACCATGTCCTGCTCGATCTCGATGCAGAGCGCTTTGGCCGCGTCGTTGTCGACCATGGCCACAAAGGCCGTGTCGTCGCCGGCCAGCGTGCCCGCCACGTTGGGCAGATTCATTTTATCCACAGCGCTGCAGGCCGCCGAAGCGAGGCCCGGCAGCGTCTTGATGACCACGATGTTCTGCGCCTGGGCGACGGAAGTGACGCACTCGCGGAAGATCGCCCGCAGCTTTTCCGAATGTCCGGCGCTGTCCTCCCGGCTCTGGGCGTAGCGATACGTCCCCCGGGGGGTGAGCTCCTTGATCAGATGGAGGTCCTTGATGTCCCTGGAAAGCGTGGCCTGCGTGCTCTTGACGCCCACCTTTTCCAGCGCTTCGATCAGCTGATACTGCGTCTCGATATCGTTTTCCGATATGATGGCCAGGATCTTGTTCTGTCTGTCACCTTTCATAGTTTCTCTCCCAGTTTCTTCGTTACCTTTTCATAAAAGCTGCCCTTGGATATCCGGACGAGCTTCGTGCTGAGCGACGACTGCGCGATCTCGATGACGTCGCCGTCCTTCAGCCCCAGCGAGCCGACGCCGTCTGCCGACAGATACGCCGTGTCGGCATTCTTCCGCCCGATCTTCACCGTGACCTTGCGCCGCGGGGACAGGACGAAGGATTTCGCCACCAGGATGTGGGCGCAGATGGGGGTGATGATGATGCTCTCCGCGTCCGGCTCCACGATGGGGCCGCCCGCCGCCATGGAATACGCCGTGGAGCCCGTGGGCGTCGCGATGACGACGCCATCGCCCAAAAACGCCGTGATGGTCTCGCCGTCGCCGAAAACGGAGATGTCGATGACCCGGGCCACGCCGCCGACCACCACGTCGTTCAGCGCGAAATCGGCGAAGATCTTCTCCCCGTCCCGTATCACGGCCACGTCCAGCATCATGCGGGCGTCGATACGGTAATCGCCCCGCACGGCTCTCATCACCTGCTCCGTATCGGCGCGCTCCAGCTCCGCCAGAAAGCCCTTGCCCCCGGCGTTCACGCCCAGGATGGGCACGCCGTGCTTCGCCGCGGCGCGGGCCGTATGGAGGATGGTGCCGTCGCCGCCGAAGACGACGATCATCTCCGCCGCTTCCAAAAGTCCGTCGGGGATGGTCTTCTCCGCGCAGACGGCGTAGTCTATATGCGCCGCGTCCAGCATGGCCCTGACCTCTCCGGTCACCTGAAGCCCCTTGTCGCGTTCCGCGTTGGGGCGCAGCAGGATCTTTTTCATGGCGTCGCCTCCGCTCATAAGGATCCGTGGGACTCCCGCACCACGGCGGCCGTATCGATAACGCCCGCGACGGGGTGCGAAACGAGATGTCCCAGATATTCTATATTGCCCTCCGGCCCCTTGATGGGCGAAAAGGTCAATCCTTCCACGGAAAAGCCGGCGTTCTGTGCGTTCGCGATGAATGCGTCCAGCACCTCGATATGCGTGGCCGCGTCGCGCACGACGCCCTTTTTGCCGACCTTGTCCCGTCCGGCCTCGAACTGGGGCTTGATGAGGCAGGCCGCCTCCCCCTCCGGCAGGAGCACGCTCCTGACCGCCGGCAGCACCAGCGCCAGGGAGATGAACGACACGTCGATCACCGCCAGGGTGGGCCTGTCCGGGAACATGTCCGGCGTGATGTTCCGCGCGTTGGTGCGCTCCATCACCACGACCCGCGGGTCGCTGCGCAGGCTCCAGGCGAGCTGCCCGTAGCCCACGTCCACGGCGTAGACCTTCGCAGCCCCCCGCTGGAGCAGGCAGTCCGTGAAGCCGCCGGTCGAAGCGCCGCAGTCGATACAGACGCGTCCCGCCGGCGCGATACGGAAGCTGTCCAGCGCCTTTTCCAGCTTATAGCCGCCGCGGCTCGCGTACGGCAGCGGCTCGCCGTGTATCTCCACGGCGCAGTCCTCGCTGAAGGACGCGCCCACTTTATCGGCCCGCTGTCCGTCCACGAACACCTGTCCGCTCATGATGACGGCCTTGGCCTTTTCCCGGCTCTCAGTGAGCCCGCGCTCCGTCAGGAGCACGTCAAGCCTTTTCTTTCCCATTACTTTTTGTGGAAGATCCTTTCAAAAAAAGCGATGACCTTACCGGCCGCCAGCACGATCTCGGTGCTGTTGTTGATGGCGGAAGCCTTCCCCGCCGCCTTGCCCCCGATGGTGAGCCCGGCGACGGCGCCCGTCACGACGAGCTGCGTGATAAGCGCGCTGAAGGAGCGGTCCCGCACCAGGTGCGCGCAGATGACGGCGGCGGTGGCGCCGCTGACGATGCCAGCGATATCGCCCACCACGTCGTTGCAGACGCTGGCCACCCGCTCCGCGTTCCGGAGAAGGCGCAGCGCCTGGGGCGCGCCCACGGTGTTGTGGGACGCCATGGAATGGAACGGCCGCTCCACGGCGGAGGTGACCGCCACGCCCAGCATATCTGTCAGCACGCCGATCACGATAAACGCGAGCAGCAGGATAAAGGCCGTCACGGTGCCCGCGCGGGAAAGCACGCTTTCCGACACCAGCGTGAACACCACGGAAAGCGTCACGCTGAGCAGGATGACCCGGACGATCCAGCCGGTATTCGATCTTCTTTTCATCGTTCTCCAAACCTTGATACGGCGGCAGCGGACGGGGTCAACCTTACGGCTTAGGTCGGGTAGGCTTTCCCGTGACGCTGCCTCCCGTTGCCGTGGAGGTGGTTTCCCTTTAGAGCCTCACCCCCGGCTTTGCCGGGGCACCCGATCGCCACTCAGTCCGCACTGCAATCCCCCGCCCGCCCCTTTTGGGACAGCCTAGATGATTTCCATAACAGTCAAGTCCGCTTCTAATCCTCTTTTGCAGCCGGGATTTCAGAAAGATATCGCACCCTCGGCCATGGCCATGGCGAGGGGGCGCGTAGCTCTTTCATCCGTGCTCGTCCACTCAAGGCAGGCTACTCTGCACACAGCGTCAAACGCACCGCGTTACAGGTTCAATCCTGTCCCGTACATGGATCGGAGTTACCGCAACCGGCGTACGTCCATGCACAGCAACAGGTCTCCACCTCGGCAGGGTCAGAGCTCCCATGCCATTGGGGTAAGCCCTACCGAAGCAGGCGTACGATACGCCTCCCCCCAGCACCCACCCCAAACTGGGCGTTCAAGGCAGATACAAGGGGCTTCAACGATATGCCCTTTAAAGGATTTTTAGGCCCTTCCTCGAAACGGGAGATCTGACTAGGATACTGCGCCGCCGATGATACCGGCAAGTCGTGGACCTGCCGGCGGATATTCATTATATACGACCTTTATTCATTTTTCAATAGGGTATTCATTTTTCTTCGCCCGCCGCGGCGCGCAAAAAAGCGGGCGGCCTCTTTCCGAGACCGCCCGTTATAACGGCATAGCCGTTCTTATCTCATACCGCCGTTTTTTCCCGCTGCTCCTGCGCCCACAGCCGCTCCGCGTACGGCTTCCACGCCGCGGCGTAAGCGTCGCACTTGGCGCAGAGGTGCTCCGCCGTCTCCGGCGACTGCAGATCCGTGGACGCAGCGCCCGTCGCCGCGATCATGGCGCGCAGCTTTTCGGGGTTTTCCAGCATGGGACAGGGCCGCAGCATGTTGTCGTTGAAGGGCTGCCCGTCGTGGTACGCCATCATGAGCGGCCGGCGCAGCGCCTCCAGCAGCGTCACGTCGCGTATGTTGCTGTCGGCATAGTGGATGAACACGCAGGGGTCGATGTCCCCGTTGGCGTTGATGTGGAGATAGCTGCGCCCGCCGGCGATACAACCGCCGACGTACGCCGCGTCGTTCTGGAAATCCATCGCGAAAAGCGGCTTTTCCGCCCGCAGCCGGCGGACGCGCTCATAGACGGTCTGCCGCTGCTCCGGCGTCAGCAGCAGCGCCGGACTCGCGTCGTTCCCCACCGGCATGTAATGGAACAGCCACAGGAACCGCGCCCCCTTTTCGATCAGATCGTCGAAGAACGCCCCGGAGACGACGGACGCGTAGTTGTCGCTGGTATAGCACGCGGAAACGCCGTACAGCAGCTTCCGCTCCCGCAGGAGGTCCATGGCCCGCAGCGCTTTGCGGTAGACGCCCTCGCCGCGGCGGCCGTCCGTGGCGGCCTCGTTCCCCTCCAGCGAGATGGCGGGGACAAAATTCTTCACCCGCAGCATGTCGGCGGCGAAAGCCTCGTCGATGAGCGTCCCGTTGGTGAAGCAGAGGAACACGCAGTCGCCGTGCTTTTCGCAAAGCCGGATCAGATCGTCCCTGCGCACGAGAGGCTCGCCCCCCGTGTAGATGTAGAAGTAAACGCCCATCTCCTTGCCCTGACGGATGATGTCGTCGATCTCGTCGAGCGCCAGGTTGAGCCGCGGGCCGTACTCCGCCGCCCAGCAGCCGGTGCAGTGCAGGTTGCAGGCGCTGGTGGGGTCCAGCAGGATGGTCCAAGGGATGTTGCACCCGTACTGCCGGCGGAGCGCCTCCTGCTTCGGCCCGCCGACAAGGTTCGCGTTGATCAGAAAGGTGACCACGAAGGTCTTCAGCACGCCGGGATCCACCTCTTTCAGGAGGCGGAGGATATACGCGTGATAGGGGTCGCTCGCGTCCTCGATGGCATGGCGGATCGACCGCCGCTGCGACGCGAACGCGCCGCCGGAGAACTTATCCGCCCAGTCCATCATCGTGAGAAGATTCTTTTCCGGATCGTTGTACAGATACCGGAACGCCTGCTCCAGCCCGAAGCGTTTCAACACCGCTGCCGTATTCATGACGACGCCCTCCCTTTCGTTTTTGTTATTTTTTATTCTATCCCGCGGAAAAAGCGCGCAAAACAGACAAAAAACGCCGGGTGTCTGGTCTTTCAGACACCCGGCCCGTTTTGCCTGGTCCAATATCGTCACAGTCCGCTCCCGCCGTCCTGCAGACTGCGCCGGACCATCGCCTCCCCGAGATCCCTGCGCAGCGCCATGAGCCGCCGGAACTGCCGGCGGATATCGTACTTCATGCCGCCGTCCAGCCACAGGAGCATTTGGCCCACCAGCTCGCCCTGGTAAAAGCGGAGCATGATCTCCCGATCCTCCCCGTTCACCGGCAGCCCGCCGTACACCTTGTCCCAGTAGGCCGCCACCACGTCGCGGCAGATACGGATGAGATACTGCTCGAACAGGTCGCGCCGCGCGGAATGGTAGATATGCAGCACGAGCCGCTTGTTCTCCCAGGCGAAGCGCATGGCCGCGTCCAGACATTCCTCCAGCGAGCCCGGGCCGGGATACGCGGCGATCAGCCGCTCGGCGTCCTCCATGGCGATATCCCGCAGGAGCGTGGGGATATCGTCAAAGTAATAGTAAAAGCTGTTGCGGTTGACACCGCAATCCTCCACGATGGCCTTGACTGTGATCCGGCTGAACGGCCTTTCGTCCAGCAGCTTCAAAAACGACCGCTTGATCTCCTCCCGTATGTTGCGCTGCATGCGTCACCGCCTCCTTCCGCATGGTGACACGCATCCGCCTCCTCCCGCGATACAGAATAGTAAAAAGTCAAAAACTCCTGTTTTCCAGCAGATCTGCGAACCAGAGGAAAAAGCCGCTGTCCGCGAAGGCACCGCCGACGGCCTCCTTCGCCTCCCGCGTGTAGCCGCTGATGAGCTTCGCGCAGCCCTCCGCGCCGTAAAGCGTGGCGAACGTCGTTTTGCCGTTGGCCGCGTCGGAGCCCACGGGCTTGCCGAACACCTCGTCCGTGGAGATGACGTCCAGCAGGTCGTCCCGTATCTGGAACGCCCGGGAAAGACAGAGCCCGTAAGCCGCGGCGGCCTCGCGCTGCGCCGCCGTCGCCCTGTCTCCCGCGGCGGCCACGCCCATGAGACAGGCCGCCTTGAACATGGCTCCCGTCTTCAGATCGCTGGTGAGCAGCAGCTCCTCCGCCGTTTTCTCCCCGCCGGCCAGCGTGTCCAGATACTGGCCGCCGCACATGCCCCGTTCTCCCGCCGCGTCGGCCAGGATACGGGCGCCCTCCGCCCGTGCGGAGGCCGGCAGGTCCGCCGCCAGCACCGTGCTGAAGGCCGCCGCCTGCAGCGCGTCGCCAGCCAGCGTCGCCGCGCACTCGCCGTAGACCACGTGGTTCGTCGGCTTGCCGCGGCGCAGCTCGTCGTTGTCCATGCAGGGCAGATCGTCGTGGATCAGCGAATAGGTGTGCAGCATCTCGATACCGCAGGCAAAGGGCAGGGCCTTGTCCGCGTCGCCGCCCGCCGCCGCGCAGAAGCGCATGACCAGCACGGGCCTTATCCGCTTGCCGCCCGCCAGGAGCGAGTACCGCATCGCCTCAAAAAGCTTGTCCTGCGGCGCCCTGTCCGCAAAATACCCCTGCAGCGCCGCCTCGGCCTTCGCCTGCAGCGCCGCGTACTCCGTCTTGTAGTCCATCGTCATTCCTCCGCGATGAAGCCGCTCTCCACGGGTTCGCCGTCGGGCCCCTTCTGGAGCTTCACCACCTTCTGCTCCGCCTCGTCCAGCAGCTTGCCGCAGGCCTTGATAAGGCCCGTCCCCTCCTCGAACAGGGTCAGGGACTCCTCCAAACTGCTCTCGCCGCGCTCCAGCGTCTTCACGATCTCCTCCAGACGGGCCATCGCGCTTTCAAAATCCATCTTTTTCTCTGCCATAACTGCCTCCTCAATCTGCCGTACAGATCAGCTCGTCGTTCCGGAGCCTGACCGTCAGCTTGTCCCCTTTCGTCACGTCCGCCGCGCGGCGGATGACCGTGCCGTCAGCCTTCCGCGCGATGGCGTAGCCGCGCCCCAGCACCTTCAGCGGGCTCATGGCGTCCAGCTTGCCCGCCAGCGCCGCATAGCGCTCTTTCGCCTTCATCACGCTCTGCCGCTCGCCCGCGCCCAGTCTCGCCGTCAGTGCGTCCAGCTGGGCCCGCCTGTCGCCGATATAGTTGGCCGGGCTCTGCATGGCCCGCCGGCCCGCCAGCTGGGCGAGCTTTTCCCTGCGGGCCGCGATGCTCTTTTTGAGGGCCTGTCCGGCCCGTATCTCCATCGAGTCGAGATATTCCCGCAGCTCCGCCTGGTCGGGCACGCAAAGCTCCGCCCCGTTGGAGGGCGTCGCCGCCCGCAGATCGGCCGCGAAGTCGGCGATGGTTACGTCAGGCTCATGGCCCACGGCGGAGATGACCGGTATCTCCGAGGCGTAGATGGCCCGCGCCACCCGCTCGTCGTTGAAGCACCACAGGTCCTCCATGGAGCCGCCGCCCCGTCCCACGATCATCACGTCCGCGAGCCGGTGCTCGTTGGCGTAGCGGATAGCGCCCGCGATCTCCGGCGGCGCCTCCGCCCCCTGCACCCGCACCGGAAGCAGCAGCACCTTGGCCGCCGGCCACCGCTTGCGGAGCACGCGGATGATATCGTGCACGGCCGCCCCCGCGGAGCTTGTCACCACGGCGATCCGCATGGGATACCGCGGCAGCGGCTTTTTGTGCGCCGCGTCGAAAAGCCCCTCGGCGTACAGCTTTTCCTTCAGCTGCTCGAACGCCATCTGCAGATCGCCCACGCCGTCCGGCGTCAGCGCGTTCACGTAAAGCTGATAGACGCCGTCCCGCGGATAGACGGCCACCCGCCCGAAGGCGATGACCTTCATGCCGTTCTCCGGCCGGAAGCGCAGGCGCACCGCGCTGCCGCGGAACATGACGCAGCGCAGCGCGCCCGTCTCGTCCTTCATGGAAAAATAGTGGTGGCCCGAGGGGTAGACCTTGTAATTCGACAGCTCGCCCCGGACGTAGACCTCCGCCAGCACCGGGTCGGCGTCCACCACGTTTTTGATGTAATTGTTGAGTTCGGATACGCTTAAAACGCGCTCATCCATCCTGCATCACCGCCCTCATGGCCAGGATCGCGATCCCCATGGCGTTATCGGTGGAAAACCGCGGCTCGGCGAAAATACCGTCCCGTATCGTCTCCCGCAGCAGCGTGTTGGACGATACGCCGCCGGCAAACAGCACCGGCAGGTCGCCGTAAGTCTTTTTTGCGTTTTCGGTGGCCCGGGCGATGGTGCCGGCGATGGACGCCAGCGTGAAATACGCCGTGTCCGCCTTTTCCGCGCCGCGCTCGACCATCTGCTTCATCTTGTGCTCCACGCCGGAGAGGGAGAACCACGTGCCCCGCAGCTTCGGCGTCCAGGCGTCGCGCGTCCCCGCCTCGCGGGAGAGCGCGTCCAGCGCCTTGCCCGCCGGGAATGCAAGGCCCAGCGCCTGCCCCGCCCGGTCGATGGTCTGTCCGGCGGTCACGTCCTCCGTCCCGCCGACGATCTCGCACCGCACGGCGACGCCCTCGGGCCGGACGTAGAGCAGCTCCGTCGTCCCGCCGGAGAGGTGCCACGCCAAATGCTCCCGCTCCATCAGCTCGAGCCGGCCCGCCGACCAGAGCGCCGCGGCGATGTGCCCCTGCTGATGGGAAAAGCCGAAATAGGGCACGCCCAGCGCCTTGGCCGCCGTCCGCGCCGCCATCACGCCCGCCAGGAAGCAGGGCATATAGGAATCCTCCGTCTCCCGCGGTTTTTCCGAGGCCCCCACGGCGACGACGCCCGCCAGCGGCGGGAGCTTGTCCTCCAGCTCCGGCAGCCGCTTGACGTGCGAAAAAAGCGCCTCTGACTGGCGCATACCGAGTTCCCCCGGCGCGACGTCCAGAAGGCGCCCCGCGTTTTCCCCCGTCTCGCCGTCCCAGACGGCGCAGGAGGTCGTATAGTTGGACGTATCGAAGCCCAGCGCAGTTTGTTTCACGGTTCGCCGCTTTCCTCTCTCACAAAGGAGCCGAGAACGCCGTTGATAAAGGCGACGGTCTCCGGCTCGTCGTATTTCTTCGCGATCTCCACCGCCTCGTTGATGGCCGCGCCGTTGGGGATCTCCGGCATGTAGAGGATCTCATACATGGCCGTTTTCATCACGGCCAGCGCCGTGCGGGAGATACGGCCGAACTGCCAGCCCCGCAGATACCGCTCCACGTAGCCGTCCAGCTCGGCGGAGTGCTCCCCGATGCCGCGGACCAGCGTCCGGATATAGTCCATCTGACGCTTGTCGGGATAGGTCGCAAAGACCTCGTCCTCGGCGGCGAGCGTCTCATAATGTTCCTGCTCGAAAAATCGGTCGAGCACGTCCTCGGCGGCGCATGCCTTGGCGGAGAGCTCAAAGCAGAGCCGGACCGCGATCTCTCTTGCTTCAGTGCGTTTCATCCACTACCTGCGATCCGTTCGGGGCGGCTTTCCGGACCGCCCCGAACTGTTTTTATTTATCCTTGTCCAGCGCCACGCCGCTGATGCGGACGTTCACCTCTTCCACCGGGGAGCCGGTGGCGGACTCGATCTCCTGGCGGACCGCGCTCTGCACGTCCTCGCCCACCTTGTTCACCGCGTAGCCCAGCTTCACGACGATGAACACGTCGATCTTGAGCTTCTCGCCGTCCAGCGTGACCTTCACGCCCTTGAGAAGGTTCTTCTTGCCCAAAAACTCAGCGATATCGCTGCTGAGGGACGAAGCCAGCGCCGCAACGCCCTCCGTCTCCACCGCCGCGTTGGCCGCGATGGCCGCGATGACCTCCTCCGCGATGTTCACGCTGCCCTTGTTTTCCGAATAGGTGATGTAATCTTTGCTGTCAGCCATGGTGACCTCCGATCCGTGCAAAAGCCGTAACGCTTTTTCCTTTGTTTTTGAACCTTTTTGCTTATTTTATCACAGATCGCGTGAAAAAGAAACTATTTTATTTCCACGATCTTGAGCTGTTCCGCGGTAAAATCCGTCTCATTCAGCACGATATCCGTGATCTTTGCCACATCCGCGTTGGAAAGTCCGTCCGGCGCCGCCACCGTCACCGACACGCCGTCCGCCGAGATATAGGCCACGCATTCCTGGAAGCCCTTGGCCATGATCATGCTCTCCAGCTCCGATTCCTGCAGCGTCCAGGCCGCGATGGCGGACATCTGCGCCAGCGCCTCGTCCACCGTTTCCTGGGTGGCGCCCTCCGCCGCCGCCACGGTGTTCAGCGTGGCCGCCGCCTCATCCTTCGCCTGCCGGCGGTTGAGCCGCACCGTGTCGAAATACTCCTTCAGATCGCTCCGCAGACCCGACGCCTCGGACGCCGTGTAAAAAAGCCCGTCCTCCGTGCCGGCCTGCCGCGCCGTATCGGCCGGCGCCTCCGTTTCCGCGATCTCGCCCTCCGTATCGGCGGACACCGCGCTGTTGTTGTACGACCAGTTCAGATACACCGCCAGGCATACGAACAGCAGCACGGCGATGATCACGGCGTTGCGTTTGATTGTCTTCATATCGTTCCTCCTGCCTTTTATTTCATTTTGATGACCTTGATATGACTGCTGGGGAGCCCTGTCAGCGCGGCCGTGGCCTCCGTCAGCGCCAGGCGCACCGACCCGCTGTCCGCGCCCTCCGCCACGACGACGGCCCCTTGATAGACGGGATACTCATACCGGAGCGTGACGGCGTCGTCCACGGCGCTCGCCGCGGAGACGACGGCCGGCTTCTCGCTCATCTCCCGGGTCGTCTCCTCCCCGGCCTCCCGTTCCTGCCGTTCCGTCTCCATGGCCACGACGCGCTCCGCGCCCGTTTTCAGCGTCAGCATCACCGCGACGCGCCCCGCGCCGTCCACCCGTGTCAGGAGCCCGGCCAGCTTCTCCTCCTGCGCTTCCAGGCTGAAGGCCGGCTCGCCGGTCTCCCGGACCGCCGCGGCCGCCTTCTCCGTCTTGCCCGCGGGCCACAGCAAAAGCAGCAGCCCCGCGGCCAGCAGGACGAGGATGTATTTGTTCCGGCCCACATACTGCGCCAGCTGCCGGAGCCGGCCGGCCAGCACCTCTTTCGTATCATCCTTCATGCTCGCACCAGATCTGCTCCTCCCGGCTGACGCCCAGCTCCGCGGCGATGAACTGCCGCAGCTCCTCTTTCGCCTGCTCCGGTCCCGCGGCGGCGATCTCCGCGCCCGCGGGGTACCAGTAGCCCTCCCGGCTCCAGACGGCCCGGACGGATACCCGCGCCTCCAGCCCCAGCTCGCTCGCTTTGTCCAAAATATATGCGGCGCAGCGTTCTTCTATGATACGTCTTGTCTCCGCGGACGCCGCGTCCGCCGCCTCCTCCGCCGCCGCGTCCGCCTGCTGCCGGTAATAGGCCGCATAGGCCGCGAAGGAGCGGCTGTCGAACGCCCTGACGCCGCTGAGCAGGGCGATCACCGCCGCCATGCCGCACACGGCCCTGAGGATCTTTTTCGCGCCGCTCTCCGGCGCCAGCGCCAGCGCCGCCGCGGCCAGGAGCGCCGTGCCGGCGATCCGCAGCGCCCACGCTCTCAAAAACGCCATATCACACCGCCGTTTTCATAAAGGATACAATAGCCAAAAACAGCATGACCGCCTCCGTCCCGACGAAGGCCAGCGCCAGCGTCAGCGCCGTCCCCACCGCGTCGATGAAGGACGCGACGCCCGGCGGCGCCACCGCCGCGGCCAGCGCGCCCGCGGCCCTGTAGGCAAGGGACGCCGCCAAAAGCCGCAGGAACGGCGCGGCGCAGACGGCCGCCACGGCCAGCATGCCGAAAACGCCCGTGCCGGTCCGCAGGAGCGCCGCCCCGGCCAGCACGCTCTCCGCCGCGTCGGCGACGATACGCCCCACCACCGGCAGCGCGCCGGATACCGCGGCTCTCGCCAGCTTCACGGCCGACGCATCGGCGGCGGCCGCCGCCGTGCCCGACAGGGTCAGGTACAGCGTGAACGCCATGGCGACGGCCGTCAGCGAGACGGTCACCGCCCGCCTGATGAGCGTCGCCGCCCCTGCCGCGCCGCCGCCGAAAACGGACGCCGCGGCGGAAAGCGCCAGATACATGGCCAGAAGCGGCATGATCACCTGCTCGCCGGCGGACGTCAAGAGCCCGGTAAAGAGCATGGAGGCCGCGTGCTTCGCCGCGGCGGCGGTGACCGCCCCGCCCGCCGCGGCCGAGGCGGCCAGCGTCGGGATCAGCGCGGCGGCAAAGACCTGCAGCGCCTCCGCCGTGTCGGCCGCGAGACGGATGAACTTCCCCGCGGCCCCCAGAGACAGTGCGCCCACGGCGGCCACACCCGCGGCCGTTATGACGCCCGCCCCCTCTCCTTTGCCCGCGTAAAAGGCGGCG
>Ga0079305_1000370_pt1 | contig 101132 bp, 97 predicted proteins | sample LMS_cellobiose_e_FD_79183 | JGI IMG/M metagenome (GOLD analysis project Ga0079305, IMG submission 79183) | Rumen-fistulated moose microbial communities from Alaska, USA - LMS_cellobiose_enrichment | ecosystem: Host-associated > Mammals > Digestive system > Stomach > Rumen fluid ...
AGCAGCTTGCTGTCTGGAACAGGAAATACAATAACTTCCCCATGCGTCCCCTCAACTGGGCCTCTCCGAAGGACGTCCTTTCTTCTTTTCCCAATTCTGTAACATATCATTGACAAACCTACAGAATGAGAATTGACCGGAGAAAATTTCCATGATACACTAGGAAAAGCAAACTTCACCAACGACTCGATTAGGAGGCAAGGTAATGAAAACTGATCTGAAAACCCTGGAAGTCGCCGCTGCGAAAGGGCGCCTTCTGGGTCTGGACATGGTATATGGATGCGCATCCGGTCACATCGGCGGTTCCTTTTCTGCCATGGACGTTCTGACGGTCCTGTACTTTGATGTCATGAACATTGACCCCGCCAAGCCAGATGATCCCGACCGGGACCGCTTCGTCCTCTCCAAAGGACACTGCACCCCCGCCCTTTATCCCACGTTGGCTCAAAGAGGCTACTTCCCAGAGGAGGAGCTGAAGCTATTCCGCAGCATCGACGGCCACATGTCCGGGCATGCTGAAATGCACCACGTGCGCGGCGTGGATATGTCCACCGGATCCTTGGGGCAGGGCATCTCCGCTGCCGTAGGCATGGCTCTGGCAGGCAAGCTGGATAAGAAGACCTATCGGGTCTATGCTGTTTTGGGTGACGGCGAGATCGAGGAGGGCCAGGTCTGGGAGGCTTTCATGAGCGCCGCAAAGTATGGCCTGGATAACCTCTGTGCCGTGATCGATGTCAACGGTCTGCAGATCGACGGTAAGACTGCAGACGTCATGCCCACCGAGCCCTTGGATGAAAAGATGGCCGCCTTTGGCTGGAACGTCATCAAGGTGGACGGCCACGACCTGACCGCGCTGTCGGAGGCGTTCGCCAAGGCCAAAACCGTCCAGGGCAAGCCCACCGTCCTGCTGGCAAAGACAGTAAAGGGCAAAGGTGTCTCCTTCATGGAGAATCAGGCGGGGTGGCACGGCAAGGCGCCTAACGCGGAACAGTACGAACAGGCCCGGGCAGAGCTTGTGGCTGCTCTGGCGGAGAAGGAGGGTAAGTGAGATGGCTGAAAAAATCGCAACACGTGCGGCCTACGGAAAGGCCTTGGCGGAACTGGCAAGTAAGGATCCTGATCTGGTGGTCCTGGACGCGGACCTGTCCGGCTCTACCATGAGTAAGGATTTTGCCGCTGTCGCTCCCGACCGTTTTTTTGACATGGGCATTGCCGAGGCCAACATGGTCGGCGTCGCCGCCGGTCTGGCCGCCTGCGGGAAAAAGCCCTTTGTTAACTCCTTCGCCATGTTCGCCGCCGGGCGGGCCTGGGAACAGGTGCGCAACAGTGTGGCCTATCCTGGTCTGAATGTCAAGGTCGTGGGCTCTCACGGCGGATTGTCCGTGGGCGAGGACGGCGCCACGCATCAGTGCATCGAGGATCTGGCCATCATGAGGGCGATTCCCGGCATGACGGTTCTGTGTCCCTGCGACGGCAACGAGATGCGGGCTGCCGTAGATGCGCTGATGGCATACAACGGTCCCGCCTACCTCCGTCTTGGCCGCTTGGCTGTGGAAACAGTCACCGATTCCCTGGACGGCTATCACTTTGAGATCGGCAAGGGCGTCTTGCTGAAGGACGGATCCGACGTCACGATCGTTGCCGTCGGCATGATGGTGCAGAGCGCGCTGGAGGCTGCCAAGATCCTGGAGGAAGAAGAGATCTCCGTCCGGGTCATTGATATGCACACCATCAAGCCTTTGGACGGTGAGATCTTGCTGGCCGCCGCCAAGGAGACCGGCTGTATCGTCACCTCCGAGGAAGCCAATATTGTTGGTGGTCTGGGTTCCGCCGTGTCCGAGTATCTCTCCTCCGTCTGCCCGGTTCCGGTGATTCGCCACGGTGTGGAAGACGAATTTGGCCGCTCCGGCGCAGCGCAGAAGGTCCTGGACGCGTATCATCTCAACGCAGAGGGGATCGCCGCCAAGGTACGGGAGGCCCTGGATATCAAAAAGGCGCTGACGATTTGATCGCAACATAAAGGCTCGTTCAAGAGAAAGGCTGGATCAAGTTCCGGCCTTTCTTTTTTTGTGATGGAACGCAACAGGAAATGATCATCTTTCCCAGGAATGAGAGACGGGAAATCTGAATCAAATTTCATAACACAATTCGATTGGATTGGCATGTATAAACTGGAATGGCAGTTTTTGGAAATCATACCGGCAAATCTTTTGCATATTTATCGGATTGACCACAAATTTTATCAAAAAAACAAGAATCAGATAGGGATTGCTCAAATTAAAGACGAAAGAAAAGAAAATAAAGCTTGCAATAATTCTTTCTAGGGAATATAATAGCAACATAGCAGGGGAGTGTCCCGTATTCGGGATACAGGATTCCGCTGGAGACTATGGACGCCGAAGGGGCAGGACGACGAAACACTCGTAAGCAAAGAGGCAGACAGTCAGGGTAATACCCAGGAACCAGATGGACGACTCTGCTGAATTGTACGGAGTGTCGCGTTTCTTGTGGCGCTCCGATCTGTTTTTATGAACCTCCCTGCTGACCCGAGAGAATTTGAGAAATAAAGGAGAGATAATGCATGGAAACTATCGCTAGTATCAATGGTGCGATAAATGGCGTCGTTTGGGGTCTTCCTATGCTGATCCTGCTGGTGGGCGCGGGCATCGTCCTGACCATCATGAACACAGGCCTGCAGTTCCGGAAGTTCGGCTATGCCATGAAGAACACCGGCGGCAAGATCTTCACCAAGGTGGAGGCCGGCGAGGGTGAAATGACCCCCTTCCAGGCCATGTCCACCGCTCTGGCCAGTACTGTGGGTACCGGTAACATCGCCGGTATCACCACCGCCCTGGTCCTGGGCGGCGCGGGCTCCATCTTCTGGCTGTGGATCACCGCCCTCATTGGCATGTGCACCAAGTATTCCGAGGTTATGCTGGCCGTTAAGTACCGCGAGAGAAACTCCGTGGGCGACTGGGTCGGCGGTCCTATGTACTATATTAAAAACGGTATGGGCAAGAACTGGAAGTGGCTGGCCGTCATCTTCTCGATCTTTACCGCCCTGGCCGCTTTCGGTATCGGCAACGCCGTGCAGGTGGGCAACATCGTCAGTTCCATCAATACCGTGATCGTGGCCTTCAATCCTGAGTTTACCGGTCAGTCTACCGTCAATCTGGTGCTTGGCATCATCCTGGCAGTCCTGGTGGCCATCGTTATCTTCGGCGGCATCAAGCGTCTGGGCGCTGTCACTGAAAAGCTGGTTCCTGTCATGGCAGTCATCTACATCATTGCCTGCCTGATCGTCCTCATTCGGTACATCGGCACTCTGCCCGCCGTTCTCGGCGACATCTTCCGCGGCGCCTTCTCCCCTGCAGGCGTTACCGGCGGTGTGGTTGGCTCCATGTTCTTGGTGGTCACCTGGGGCGTCAAGAGAGGCGTGTTCTCCAACGAGGCCGGCCTCGGTTCCGCTCCTATCGCCCATGCCTCCACTTCTGAGACCGACCCTGTCAAGCAGGGCCTGTACGGCATCTTCGAAGTGTTCATGGACACCATTGTCATCTGCTCCCTGTCCGGCCTGACTGTCCTGTGCGCCATGAAGGGCACCGGACTGGAGCTGCTGGACTACGGCAACAAGGCTGCTGCCACCACCAGTGTCAACGCCCAGGCTTTGGGCACGGTTTTTGGCTTCAAGGCCGGCGCTCTGATTATCGCCATCGGCATTGCTCTGTTTGCCTTCTCCACGGTCCTTGGCTGGTCGCTGTACGGCGCCCGTGCCTGTGAGTTCGTGTTCGGCACCAAGAGCATCAAGCCTTATTACGCCATCTTCGTCATCGTGGTCTTCATCGGCGCCACCATGGACCTGGCTCTGGCCTGGGACATCGCCGATACCCTGAACGGTCTGATGGCTATCCCCAACTTGATCGGTGTTCTGGTCTTGTCTCCCAAGGTTGTCAAGGAGACCAAGCGTCACTTCCGCGGCGAGGCATTCGTGCCCCAGAGCGACTGGAAGGAATAATCTCGAAATCAATCCATACCCTTTTACCGCGGGACGTACTTTCGTCCCGCGGTTTTTTGTCTTTCAAAACGATAATACAAAAGAGGAATTCCCCGGCAGTGGCATATCGTGACAGCTTTCTGGAAACTCACTACCAGAGAATGAAGAAAAACTGTGGATCCTAGGCAATCTTGCGCTTGCGAAATACAGGATGCTATAGTATAATAAATCAAATGCAAAGTGAAACAATAAGAACTTTTTGTGACTGACGGAAGTGGAAGGGACCACGGGGAGCAAAAAGCATAGTGAGTCGACCGTCTGGGCAGTTCAATTTTTATGCAAGGGAATTGGACTGCTGCTTTTTATTTCCTGTGGCAACGATAACAAAAGAATCAGAAAGCTTGAGAGGGAGGATGGTTTTGATGAAAAAAGTTGGGATCGTCATGGGTAGCGACAGCGATCTGCCCGTGGTGGAAAAAGCCATTGAGAAGCTCAGGGAGTACGACGTGCCGTTTGAGGTCCATGTTTTCTCCGCCCACCGGACACCAGAACAGGCGGGAGCGTTTTCCCAGACCGCAGGGGAGAACGGATTTGGGGTGCTGATCGCCGCGGCAGGAAAGGCGGCTCACCTGGCCGGTGCCATTGCCGCCAACACGACTCTTCCGGTCATTGGAATTCCGGTCAAGTCCTCTACTCTGGACGGCTTGGACGCTCTATTGTCCACTGTCCAGATGCCCACTGGAATCCCGGTGGCTACGGTGGCCATTGACGGAGCGGCCAACGCCGCACTGCTGGCGGTAGAGATCCTGGCGGTTTCCGATGTCTCTCTTGCGGAAAAGCTGCGGCAGGCCCGGGCAGCGGAATCGGCCAAGGTGCTGGAGAAGAACGCCGCGGTCGAAGCGAAGTTCAATCACTGAAATCCAAACCCCTGAAACGGAGGAACATACACTATGGGTGGTTTTTGCGGCGCGATCTCCAAGCGAGACGTGGTCCTGGACGTTTTTTTCGGAACTGATTATCACTCCCATCTTGGCACTCGCCGGGGCGGTATGGCAGCCTGGGACCCGGAGCTGGGGTTTCAGAGAGAGATTCACAACATTGAGAACTCCCCCTTCCGGACTAAGTTTGACCGGACGGTAGGGGAGATGCAGGGAACCATTTGTATCGGCAGCATCAGCGACACTGACCCGCAGCCTCTGCTGGTTCGCTCAGTCCACGGTACCTACGCCATCTGCGTGGTAGGCGTGATCCATAACGAGGACGCGCTCATTGAAAAACTGCTGGATACAGAAGACGGACACTTTGAAGCCATGAGCGGCGGACGAGTCAATTCCAACGAGCTGGTGGCAGCGCTCATCAGCCAGCGACCCACCATTGCCGACGGCATTCGCTATGCCCAGGATATGGTGGAAGGTACGGTTTCGGTCCTCATCATGACCTCGGACTGTCTCTATGCTGGCCGGGATAAGATGGGTCGCCTGCCCATCCACATTGGTCAGGACAGCGAGGGATGCTGCGTTGCCTTTGAGACCTTTGCTTATCAGAAGGTCGGTTACCGGGACGCCTATGAGCTTGGGCCCGCAGAGGTAGTGAAAATCACAGAGACCGGATGGGAGACTGTTCTGCCCGCCGGAGAAGATATGAAGATCTGCGCCTTCCTATGGACCTATTATGGCTATCCCAATTCCAACTATGAGGGCATCAACGTAGAGGTCATGCGCAACCGCAACGGTCATATCCTGGCAAAAACCGACCGAGAGAACGGCGTGGCGCAGGATATAGACTATGTCAGCGGCGTGCCGGACTCCGGGACACCCCACGCCATTGGATATTCCAATGAGAGCGGTATCCCCTTCGCCCGACCTTTTATCAAATACACCCCCACCTGGCCCCGGTCGTTCATGCCAACCAACCAGAAGGAGCGGGACAAGGTTGCAAAAATGAAGCAGATCCCCGTTCATGAGCTGATCGAAGGGAAGAAGCTCCTCTTTGTGGACGACAGCATCGTCCGCGGAACCCAACTGCGGGAAACGGTGGAATTCCTTTACACCAACGGCGCCAAGGAGGTCCACATCCGTTCGGCTTGTCCGCCAATCATGTATGGCTGCAAGTTCCTAAACTTTTCCACCAGCCGGTCTCCCATGGAGCTGCTGGCACGGAGAACCGTCTACGAGCTGGAAGGGGACGAGGGGGAGCAGTATCTGGAGGAATACAGCGACGCCAAGACGGAGCGTGGAAAGAAGCTCCGGGCTGCCATCTGTGAAAAACTCCACTTCACTTCTTTGGAATTCCAGTCCTTGGACGGACTTCTGGAAGCCATTGGCATGGATCCTTGCAAGGTATGTACCTACTGTTGGAATGGAAAGGAGTAAACACCGATGCAATCTCGATCTGACAGCTACGCCGCTGCCGGCGTAGATATTACCGCCGGCTATCAGGCGGTGGAACTGATGAAGACCCACATCGCCAAAACCATGACAGCGGGTGCTCTTTCCGATATCGGCGGATTCGGTGGCCTGTTTGAGCTGGATCTCACCGGGATCAATCACCCTGTACTGGTCAGCGGCACCGATGGTGTGGGCACCAAGCTGAAGCTAGCCTTCCTCATGGACAAGCACGACACGGTGGGAATCGACTGCGTGGCCATGTGCGTCAATGACATCATCTGCTGCGGTGCCAAGCCCTTGTTTTTCCTGGACTACATCGCCTGCGGAAAAAACTACCCTGAGAAGATTGCCGGAATCGTCTCCGGTGTGGCAGAGGGGTGCGTGCAGTCCGGCGCAGCCCTCATCGGCGGCGAAACTGCGGAAATGCCTGGTTTTTATCCTGTAGACGAATATGATCTGGCTGGTTTTTCCGTGGGTGTCGTGGACAAGGAAAAGGTCTTTGACAAGACTGCCATCGTACCCGGGGACGCAATCATCGGTCTGCCTTCCTCCGGGGTCCACTCCAACGGATTCTCTCTGGTCCGTAAGGTTCTGAATGTGGAAAACACCGATCTGCGGGCTCCTGTCCCTGAACTGGGCGGCGCCAGTCTGGGGGAGACTCTGCTGACCCCCACCCGCATTTACGTCAAGACCATTCTGGGCCTGATGGAGCAGGTGACCATCAAGTCTGTCTCTCACATTACTGGCGGCGGCTTCTATGAAAACATTCCCCGCAGTCTGCCCAAGGGCATGACTGCAAAGATCAAAGAGGACGCCGTACCGGTCCTGCCCATATTTGACCTCATTCAGTCCAAGGGTAATATCCCTCGCCGGGAAATGTTCAACACCTTTAATATGGGGATCGGCATGACGATCGTGGTGTCCGGCAGCGAAGCAGAGCAGGCTATATCTGCCCTGGAAGCTCTGGGTGAAAAGCCCGTTCTTCTGGGTGAGATCGTTGCAGGCGACGAGGGTGTGATTCTATGGTAACTACCAGGATCGCCGTGCTGGTCTCCGGTGGCGGAACCAATCTGCAGGCACTGTTGGACGCGCAAGCAGCCGGCCGATTGGCCCCCGGCGAGATCGTCCTGGTGGTGGCCAGCAACGACAAAGCCTATGCGCTCCAGCGGGCTGAAAAAGCCGGCGTCCCGTCTGTTGTGTGCAGTCGAAAGGCGCTGGGAAGCCAGGAGACCTTTGAAGCAGCCATTTCTCAAGCGCTGGCAGAGCACAGCGTGGACCTCATTGTCCTGGCGGGATTCATGAGCATCCTCAGTGAAACCTTCACCCGTCAGTGGCCGGAGCGAATCATCAATGTCCACCCGTCCCTGATCCCGTCCTTCTGCGGCAAAGGCTTCTATGGCCTGAAGGTTCACGAAGCAGCGCTGGATTACGGGGTGAAGGTCACCGGAGCCACCGTTCATTTCGTCAACGAGATCCCCGATGGGGGACGTATCATTCTGCAAAAAGCAGTGGACATTTTGCCTGACGACACGCCTGAGACCTTGCAGCGGCGGGTCATGGAACAGGCAGAGTGGAAGTTGCTGCCCCAGGCCGTCCAGATGGTGGCCGAGGAGATCGGAAAGGGGAAAAAGGCATGAACTATTTTAAGAACAACGACCTGATCAATCTACTGACTTGGAACTCTTATCCCGGCCGGGGCATCGTTCTGGGAAAGACGGCAGACGGGAAGCAATCCGTGGCGGCCTACTTCATTATGGGGCGCAGCGAAAACAGTCGGAACCGCATTTTTGTCCAGGAACCGGACGGCATCCGTACGGAAGCATACGATCCGGCCAAGCTGTCTGACCCCAGTCTGATCATCTATCATCCGGTGCGGCAGCTGGGAACGGATCTGATCGTCACCAACGGAGACCAGACCGACACCATCCTGGATTTCATGGCGGAAGGGAAGTCCTTTGAAGATGCTCTCCGCACCCGCCAGTTCGAGCCTGACGGTCCAAACTGGACCCCCCGGATCTCCGGCCTGCTGAAAAAGGACGGCAGTTACTATCTGTCGATTTTGAAAAGCGCCGACGCCGAGGGCTCCGCCTGCGCCAGGTACACCTTTGAGTATCCGGGGCTGGCCGGCGTGGGACATTTCCTCCACACCTATATCAGCGATGGAAACCCCATTCCGACCTTCCAGGGCGAACCGGACCGCGTGGCCATCGTTGGCAGCATCGACGAGTTTACACAAAACGTGTGGGAAAGTCTGAACAAGGCAAACAAGATCTCCCTTTACGTTCGGTTTACTGATCTGGAAACCGGCGAATATCAGGAGACCATCGTAAATAAATACCACTGAGGGGAGGACACCCTAAGATGAAAGAACTGGAACTCAAATACGGCTGTAACCCCAATCAGAAGCCCGCCAGCATTTCGGTCAGCGACGGCCGGGACCTCCCTATCACCGTCCTCAACGGAAAACCTGGATACATCAACCTGCTGGACGCACTGAACTCCTGGCAGTTGGTGCGGGAGCTGAAGGCCGCCACCGGACTGCCCGCCGCAGCTTCCTTTAAGCATGTTTCTCCCGCCGGCGCAGCGGTGGGGCTGCCGCTGACGGATACGGACAAAGCCATCTACTTCGTGGAGCCTGACGCGGAGATCACACCGGTAGCCGCTGCCTATATCCGGGCCCGCGGCGCGGACCGTCTGTGCTCTTACGGTGACTGGGCGGCTCTCAGCGACACCTGCGACGCCGCAACCGCTGCCTATCTGAAAAACGAAGTCTCCGATGGCATTATTGCGCCGGACTATACCCCGGAAGCGCTGGAGATCCTGAAAACAAAGAAAAAGGGCGGTTATAACGTGGTGAAGATCGACCCGGACTATGTGCCCGCTGAGCAGGAGCGGAAAGATGTTTTCGGGATTACCTTCCAGCAGGGACGGAACAACTACAAAATTGATGAGAGTCTGCTGGACAATATCGTGACGAAAAACAAGGACCTGCCCCAGCAGGCCATGATCGACATGATCGTCGCCCTCATCACCCTGAAATACACCCAGTCCAATTCCGTATGTTACGTTAAGGACGGTCAGGCCATCGGTGTGGGCGCAGGCCAGCAGAGCCGCATCCACTGCACCCGCCTGGCGGGCAGCAAAGCGGACAACTGGTACCTGCGGCAGCATCCCAAGACCTTGGGCCTCCAGTTCGTAGACGGTATCCGTCGCCCGGACCGGGACAACGCCATCGACGTCTATCTCTCCGATGAGTATGAGGATGTACTTCGGGACGGAGCGTGGCAACGCATTTTCACTGTAAAGCCTGATGCCTTGACAGTCGAGGAAAAGAAAGCCTGGATCGCGACTCAGACCGGTGTGACTGTGGGAAGCGACGCTTTCTTCCCCTTTGGCGACAACGTGGAACGGGCCCGGAAATCCGGTGTTTCCTACATCGTAGAGCCCGGTGGATCCATCCGGGATGACAATGTGATCGAAACTGCAGACCGGTATGATATGGTCATGGCCTTTACCGGAATGCGGCTGTTCCACCACTAAAGCGAGAGGAGACCCCATGAAGATTCTGGTCGTAGGCGGTGGCGGTCGGGAGCACGCCATCATTAAGAGCCTGAAAAAGAGCCCCCGTGCAACAGAAATTATCGCCGCACCGGGAAACGGCGGGATCGCCGCTGACGCCATCTGCACCGGCATCGGCGCGAAGGACTTGGACGCCATCACAGCGTACGCGCAGGAGAATGCCATCGACTTTGCAGTGGTCGCCCCCGACGATCCACTGGTCTTGGGTGCGGTGGATCGTCTGGAGGCCGTTGGTATACCCTGCTTCGGTCCCAACAAAGCCGCTGCCATTCTGGAGGGGAGCAAGGTTTTCTCCAAGGACCTGATGAAGAAGTACGGCATCCCCACCGCGGCCTATGAGGTCTTTGACGATATGGAGAAGGCTCTGCGCTATCTGGAAACCGCTCCCATCCCCACCGTAGTCAAGGCAGACGGCCTTGCCCTGGGCAAAGGGGTCACAGTGGCAGAGACCAGAGAGCAGGCCATGGACGCCGTTCGTGCCTGTATGGAGGACAAGGTCTTCGGTGAGAGCGGAAGCCATATCGTCATCGAAGAATTCCTGACGGGGCCGGAGGTCTCCGTCCTCTCCTTCACTGATGGCAACGTGGTGGTCCCCATGGTCTCTTCCATGGACCACAAGCGGGTGGGCGACGGTGATATCGGCCCCAATACCGGCGGTATGGGCACCGTAGCGCCCAATCCGTATTATACGGAGGAGATCGCCCGGCAGTGCATGGAGGAGATCTTCCTGCCCACGATGAATGCCATGAACGCGGAAGGCCGCACGTTCAAAGGCTGCCTGTATTTTGGCCTGATGCTCACGCCCAACGGTCCCAAGGTCATTGAGTACAACTGCCGCTTTGGCGACCCGGAGACTCAGGTGGTCCTGCCTTTGCTGGAGAGCGACCTTCTCACGATCATGGAGGCCACCGCAAAAGGAACTTTGGTCCAGACCGAGGTGAAGTTTTCTAAGAAACACGCCTGTTGCGTGGTCCTGGCTTCCAACGGTTATCCGAAAAAATACGAGACCGGATTCCCCATAACCATCCCCGCAGATCTGGACGCGGAGGTCTTTGTGGCGGGAGCCAAACTGGAGGATGGCGTACTGAAAACCTCCGGCGGACGGGTTCTGGGGGTTACCGCCATCGGCGATACGCTGGAGGAAGCCATTGAAAAGGCATATTCTCAGGCGGAACGGGTGACCTTTGAAAACGCCTACTGCCGGAAGGATATCGGCGCACGGGCGCTGCAGGCCCTAAAGAACTGACTGGCCCGGCGGTGGTCCCGCCGCGATCAAATACAGACGAGAAAGGACTGTTGTCCCTATGGTATATCGGGTATATGTAGAAAAGCGCCCGGGGCTCACCGCGGAAGCGGACGCTCTGCTGGGCGACATCCGTACCCTTCTTCGAATCGATTCCGTGGAGGAGCTCCACCTTCTCAACCGCTATGATGTGGAGGACATCACCCCGGAACTCTTTGACTACAGCGTAAAGACTATTTTATCCGAACCCCAGCTGGATATTGTGACCACGGAACTGCCCCAGGGCGGTGTGGTCTTTGCAGTGGAATATCTGCCCGGTCAATTTGACCAGCGGGCGGACTCCGCCGCCCAGTGTATCCAGATCCTCTCCCAAGGTGAACGGCCGCTGGTCCGTTCGGCCCGGGTGTATCAGCTCAAGGGTCAGTTAGCCGCGGAAGACGTAGCTGCCATCAAGAAATACCTGATCAACCCTGTAGAGTCCCGGGAGGCGTCTCTGGAGCCCTTCGATACACTGGCAACGACCTATGACATTCCTGAGTCCGTAGCTACCCTGGAGGGCTTCCGGGAACTGGACGAAAACGGGCTGAACGCCATGGTGGGGGACTACGGCCTGGCCATGGATGTGGATGACCTGCGGTTTACCCGGGACTACTTCCGGGAGGAGGGAAGAGACCCCACCATGACCGAACTGCGGGTCATTGATACCTACTGGTCCGACCACTGCCGTCACACCACCTTCCTCACTACCATTGACGGCGTGGAATTTGCCAGCCCCATTCTCCAGCAGACCTGGGAGGACTATTTGGCCACACGCAAGCGTATCGGCCGCACCAAACCCATCAATCTCATGGACATCGGCACCATCGTTGCCAAGTACCTGAAAAAGCAGGGGAAAATGCCCAAACTGGACGAGTCGGAGGAAATCAACGCCTGTACGGTAAAAATCAAGGTGGATACCGAAGACGGCAAGGAAGACTGGCTTCTCCTCTTCAAAAATGAGACCCACAACCACCCTACGGAGATCGAGCCCTTCGGCGGCGCGGCCACTTGCGTGGGCGGCGCCATCCGGGACCCGCTGTCCGGGCGGTCTTATGTATACTCTGCCATGCGGCTCACCGGTGCGGCAGATCCCTTAACGCCCATCGACCAGACCATGGAGGGCAAGCTGCCCCAGCGGACCATCGTCACCAAGGCTGCCGCCGGATACAGCTCCTACGGCAATCAAATCGGTCTTGCCACCGGCCAGGTGGACGAGCTCTACCACCCTGGCTACGCTGCCAAGCGCATGGAGATCGGCGCGGTCATCGCGGCGGCGCCAGCGGAAAATATCCGTCGGGAGCGGCCTGCCCCCGGCGACGTGGTCATCCTCCTGGGCGGACGTACCGGCCGGGATGGCTGCGGCGGCGCCACCGGTTCCTCCAAATCTCACACCATGGAATCCCTGGAGACCTGCGGAGCCGAGGTCCAGAAGGGCAACGCCCCGGAGGAGCGGAAGCTTCAGCGTCTATTCCGTAATCCGGAGGCATCCCGGCTGATCAAGCGGTGCAACGACTTCGGCGCAGGCGGCGTCTCCGTTGCCATCGGCGAGCTGGCCGACGGACTGGAAATCGATTTGAACAAGGTCCCGAAGAAATATGAGGGCCTGGATGGTACGGAGCTGGCCATCAGCGAGTCCCAGGAGCGTATGGCCGTTGTGGTGGAAGAGAAGGACGCCGCCCGCTTTATGGAACTGGCGGACAGCGAAAACCTGGAGTCTACCGTGGTGGCTGTCGTTACCGACAAGGGTCGTCTGACCATGTATTGGAACGGCAAAGCCATCGTGGACATTGCCCGCTCCTTCCTGGATACCAACGGTGTGGAAAAGCATATCAACGCCATCACCGCCCAGCCTGAATCTATTTTGAAGGACCAGGTGAAGAATTTCCGGGAAGGGTATCTTGCCCTGGCCCAGGATCTGAACGTCTGCTCCAAGCGCGGTCTGTCCGAACGGTTTGATTCCACCATCGGCAGCGGCACGGTGCTCATGCCCTTTGGCGGCAAATACCAACTGACGCCCACCCAGGCTATGGTAAACAAGATTTCCGTGGAGAAGAAGGACACCAACACCTGTTCTCTGATGGCCTGGGGCTATAACCCCTTTATCACGGAGAAGAGCCCCTATCACGGTGCCTATCTGGCCGTCATTGAATCTCTCTCCAAGCTTGTGGCCACCGGCGCGGGTCTGAAAGAGACCTATCTCAGTTTCCAGGAATACTTCAAGCGGTTGGGGAAGGATCCCCACCGGTGGGGGCAGCCTCTGTCCGCCCTTCTGGGCGCGTTCCGGGCGCAGAAAGAACTGGAGATTGCAGCCATCGGCGGAAAGGACTCCATGAGCGGAACCTTTGAGGACCTGGATGTTCCTCCCACTCTGGTTTCTTTTGCCGTAACCACAGATAAAGTCGGCAACATTATCTCTCCGGAGTTTAAGGGCGCGGGCCATCCTGTGGTCTGGCTGGTTCCGGAGTACGGTCCCGACGGCCTGCCAGTGGCAGAGTCCCTGAAGCAGACCTTCAAAACCGTCAACAAGCTGATGAAAAAGGGCAAGGTCCTGTCTGCCTACACTCCCACCTATGGCGGTGTGGCTGAAGCTGTGCTGAAAATGTCTCTGGGCAACGGCATTGGCCTGAAGTTTGACGACGGCTGCACCATGGACGAGTTGTTTGCGTATTCTTACGGTTCCTTCGTTCTGGAGCTGACAGACAAGGAGAACGTCGGTCTGCCTTTGGGCGTTACCACCGACGACGGCGCTTTGACCTGGCGGGAGGAGACCGTTTCCCGGGAGGAACTTCTCCGGAATTACGAGAGCAAGCTGGAGCCCATTTATACCTGCAATATTGACCAGGGCAAGGCTGACCTTCCCGTGTTTACCACCAAGGCGGAGTCCTGGCCTAAGCCCAGACTGTCGGCGGCTAAGCCTCGGGTCCTTATCCCGGTCTTCCCCGGCACCAACTGCGAGTATGATGCCGCGAAGGCTCTGCTGAAGGCCGGTGCGGAGCCGGAGATCGTGGTCATCCGCAATCGCAGCGCCGCGGAGATCGCCCAGTCGGCGGACTATATTGCCGAACAGCTGGCGCAGGCGCAGATCGTCTTCCTGCCCGGCGGTTTTTCCGGCGGCGACGAGCCCGACGGATCGGCCAAATTCATCACCGCCTTCTTCCGGGCCGAAAAGGTCAAGGACCAGGTCCATGAATTCCTGAAAAACCGTGACGGTCTGATGCTGGGCATCTGCAACGGGTTCCAGGCCCTCATCAAGCTTGGCCTGGTGCCCTATGGCGAAATTATTGACACCGATGAAAACTGCCCCACCCTGACCTTCAACACCATCGGACGCCACCAGTCCCGTCTGGTTCATACCCGAGTGGCCTCCAACAAATCCCCCTGGCTGATGAACACGCAGCCGGGCCAGGTGTACACTGTGCCCATCTCCCACGGCGAAGGCCGGTTCTTCGCCTCGGAGGAACTGGCGCGCCAGCTGGCGGAGAACGGACAGGTTGCGACCCAGTACGTGGACCTGACGGGAGCACCCACGGCGGATATCCACTTCAATCCCAATAATTCCGTCTTTGCCATCGAGGGCATTACCTCTCCCGACGGCCGGGTTCTGGGCAAGATGGGCCACACAGAGCGCACAGGCGCAGGGCTCTACCTCAACGTGCCCGGCGAATACGATATGGGTCTGTTCCGCTCGGCGGTAGAGTATTTCAAGTAAGCGACCAAACAGAGAGAACAACGCGGGATCAAATGGTCCCGCTGGAACAACATAGAAAGGAGGAGCGCAATCTTGGCTTTTTACTATTCCGAACCGTCCCATACTTTCAGCGAGTACCTGCTGGTGCCCGGCTTTACCTCGGAGGAGTGCATCCCTGACAACGTCTCCCTGAAAACCCCTCTGGTGAAATACAGAAAAGGGGAGGAGGAGTGCCCCATCAGTCTGAACATTCCCATGGTCTCGGCAATCATGCAGTCTGTGTCCAACGACACCCTGGCCATTGCCCTGGCCAAGGAAGGCGGCCTTTCCTTCATCTACGGTTCTCAGTCCATTGAGAACGAAGCCGCCATGGTCCGCCGGGTCAAGAGCAACAAAGCAGGCTTTGTGGTCAGCGCTTCCAACCTGACGCCGGACGATACCCTGGGCGATGTGCTGGCGCTTAAGGAACGCAACGGCTACTCCACCGTGGCCATTACGGAGAACGCCGATCCCAACGGCAAGCTGTTGGGTCTGGTCACCAGCCGGGATTACCGGATCACCCGGATGACCACCGATATTCCTGTACGAGAGTTCATGACTCCCCGGGAGAAGCTCATCACCGCCCCCGCCTCCACCACACTGAAAGAGGCCAACGACATCATCTGGGACAACAAGCTCAACGCTCTGCCCATTGTGGACGACAACGACCATCTGATGTATTTTGTCTTCCGGAAGGACTACGCCGAGCACAAGGAGCATCCGCTGGCTCTCCAGGACGCCGACAAGCGGTATCTGGTAGGCGCCGGCATCAACTCCAAGGACTATGAGCAGCGGGTCCCTGCCCTGGTGGAAGCCGGCGCAGACGTGCTGTGTATCGACTCCTCGGAGGGCTACTCTGTTTGGCAGAAGAAGACCATTGATTTCATCCGGGAGAGATACGGCGACACGGTAAAGGTAGGTGCCGGCAACGTGGTGGATCGGGACGGATTCCGTTATCTGGCCCAGGCCGGGGCGGACTTTGTCAAGGTCGGCATCGGCGGCGGTTCCATCTGCATCACCCGTGAGACCAAGGGCATCGGACGCGGCCAGGCCACCGCCCTGATCGAAGTGGCAGCAGCCCGTGACGAGTATTTCAAGGAAACCGGCGTCTATGTGCCCATCTGCTCCGACGGCGGCATCGTCTTTGATTTTCACATGACCCTGGCCCTGGCTATGGGCGCGGACTTCCTCATGCTGGGCCGGTACTTCGCCCGGTTCGACGAGAGCCCCACCCCCAAGCTGATGGTCAACGGCGCATACGTCAAGGAGTACTGGGGAGAAGGCTCCAACCGGGCTCGGAACTGGCAGCGGTACGACCTGGGCGGCAAGAGCGACCTGGCCTTTGAGGAAGGCGTGGACTCCTACGTAGCATACGCCGGCCCCCTTCATGACAACGTGGAAAAAAGCCTGTATAAAGTGAAATCTACCATGTGCAACTGCGGGGTTATCAATATTCCCGATCTGCAGCAGAACGCCAAGCTGACGCTGGTGTCCGCCACCTCCATCGTAGAGGGCGGGTATCACGACGTCACCTTGCGCTCAACCACCGGCAACCCGTAACAAAAAAGGCGGGCCTCCGCCTCTTTCAGGTAGAGGTCCGCTTCTACTGAAAATGATATTGAACGGAGGAGAAGTCTTCATGAAAACCGATATCGAAATCGCCCAGGAATGTCAAATGCAGGACATCCGTGAGATTGCCAAAAAGGTCGGCGTGGATGAGAAGTATCTGGAGCTCTACGGAAACCATAAGGCGAAGGTAGACTACCGGATGCTTAAGGAACTGGATAAGCCGGACGGCAAACTGATCCTGGTCACCGCAATTACGCCTACTCCCGCCGGAGAAGGCAAGACCACCACCACCGTCGGTCTGGCGGACGGTCTGCGGAAGATTGGAAAGAATGCTGTGGTGGCTCTCCGGGAACCCTCTCTTGGACCTGTGTTCGGCATCAAGGGCGGTGCGGCCGGTGGCGGTTACGCCCAGGTGGTGCCCATGGAGGACATCAACCTCCACTTCACCGGAGACTTCCACGCCATCGGCGCAGCCAACAACCTGCTGGCAGCCATGTTGGACAATCACATCCAGCAGGGAAACGCTCTGGGCATCGATGGGAAAAATATCACCTGGAAGCGCTGCGTGGATATGAACGACCGTCAGCTGCGCCATATCGTGGACGGCCTGGGCGGACGAATGCAGGGCGTACCCAGAGAGGATGGTTTTGAGATCACAGTCGCCAGCGAGATCATGGCGGTTCTCTGCCTGAGTACAGACATTCCCGACCTGAAGGCCCGGCTGGGCCGCATCATTGTTGGCTATAACTTTGCGGGAGAGCCTGTCACCGCCCATGACCTGAAAGCAGAAGGCGCCATGGCCGCTCTGTTGGTGGACGCTCTGAAGCCCAACCTTGTCCAGACCCTGGAGGGAACTCCTGCCTTTATCCATGGTGGTCCCTTTGCCAACATTGCCCACGGCTGCAACTCTGTCATGGCGACCAAGGCAGCATTGAAGCTGGGCGATTACGCTGTCACCGAGGCAGGCTTCGGCGCTGATCTGGGCGCGGAGAAGTTCCTGGATATCAAGTGCCGCATGGCAGGGCTAAAGCCGGACGCTGTGGTGGTAGTTGCCACGGTCCGCGCTCTGAAGCATCACGGCGGTGTGGCCAAGGCAGACCTGGGCGTGGAAAACCTGGAGGCGCTGGAGAAGGGCCTTCCCAACCTGTTGCGTCATGTGGAGAATATCACCACAGTGTTCAAGCTGCCGTGCGTGGTAGCCATCAATCGGTTCCCCATGGACACGGAGGCGGAGCTTGCCCTTATCGAGTCCAAGTGCAAGGAACTTGGTGTCAATGTGGCCCTGTCCGAGGTTTGGGGCAAGGGCGGCGAAGGCGGCGTAGCTCTGGCGGAGGAGATCGTTCGGCTGTGTGAACAGCCCAATGCGTTTGAGCCCTCCTATGACCTGGATCAGCCTGTGGAGGAGAAGATTCGCACCATTGCCAAACGTGTCTATCACGCCAAGCATCTGCTGATGCTGCCTGCAGCCAAGAAGAAGGCGGCTCAGATCGAAGAAATGGGCCTGGGCGGTCTGCCCATCTGTATGGCCAAGACCCAGTACAGCTTCTCTGATGATCCCAAACTGCTGGGTGCTCCCGACGGCTTCACCGTCACGGTATCCAATGTGAAGGTCTGCGCCGGCGCCGGATTTATCGTGGCCTACACCGGCGACATCATGACCATGCCCGGCCTTCCCAAGGTCCCTTCGGCGGAGAAGATCGACGTGGACGAAAACGGAAAAATCAGCGGGCTGTTCTGATTCTCTTTTTCTCTGTTTTTATTGCTTGCCCCGGGAAAAATGCGGTTGCGTTTTTCCCGGGGTTTAGTATAATGAGGAGGACTATTCGTTCCCGGAAAGGAGGCTGGTCCTGTTGAACACAAAGGATTATAAGCACGCGCACCCCATGAAGATCTTTTTGTCCTACTATTTCCCTCATAAGCACCTGTTCATCCTGGACATGACCTGCGCCCTTATCATCTGTCTCATCGACCTTGCTTTTCCCTATATGTCCCGCCTGGCCATGCGGACCATGCTTCCGGAACAGCAGTTCAAGGCGTTTTTCCAGGTGGTTCTCATTTTTGCTGTCGCCTATGTCTGCAAGGGCATCCTGTACTTCATCGTCTCCTACTGGGGGCATCTGTTTGGCGTCCGGGTGGAAGCGGACCTTCGACGGGATTTGTATGCCCACATGGAATCTCTCAGCTTCAGCTTTTTCGACAAGAACCGCACCGGCGTACTCATGTCCCGGGTAACCAACGATCTGTTCGAGATCACAGAGCTGGCCCACCATGGTCCGGAGGACTTGTTCATCTCTACCGTAACGCTGATCGGCGCCTTCTGCATCATGTGCACCATCGACTGGCGGCTGGCTCTGATCTCCTTCTCCATCGTCCCATTTTTTCTGCTTTTTACCATCTACCAACGGAGAAGAATGCGCCGGGCAAACCTGAAGCTGAAAGCCCAGACCGCAGAGATCAACGCCGCCATTGAGTCGGGGATTTCCGGGATGCGCACCGCAAAGGCGTTCAACAACGAGGAAGCGGAAAAAGAAAAGTTCGGCGTCATGAACGGAAGGTTTGTCCAGGCCAAGACGGTCTATTACCGGACCATGGCCGTGTTCCAGGGGGGAATGGAGTTCTCCACCTCCATCATGCCAGTCCTGGTCGTCGGAGCCGGAGGCTGGTTCATCATGAAGGGGCAGGCGGACTATGCCGATCTCATTGCGTTCATGCTCTACGTCACCACTTTTACGACGCCGGTGCGGAAGCTCTCCAATTTTGTGGAGCAGTTCATGCAGGGCTCGGCAGGCTTTATTCGCTTCCTGGAGCTGATGCGCCTGGATCCGGAGATTACCGACACGCCTGACGCCCGGGACCTGGGCCCTGTTGCGGGGAAGGTAGAGTTTGACGATGTGTCCTTCCAATATAACGACCAGTCTGAAGTCCTTCAGCATATTGATCTGACCATTCGTCCCGGAGAAAAGTTCGCCTTTGTGGGTCCCTCTGGCGGAGGCAAGACAACTTTGTGTCAGCTGATTCCGCGGTTCTACGACGTCAACGACGGCAGTGTCAAAGTGGATGGTCAGGATGTTCGGCAGGTGACCCAGGCCTCCCTTCGGCGTCAAATCGGAATTGTGCAGCAGGAGGTCTTTCTTTTTGCCGACAGCGTCTTGGAAAACATCCGTTACGGACGGCCGGACGCTACAGATGAGGAAGTGATTGAAGCCGCCAAGCGGGCGGAGATCCATGAAGATATCTTGGCCATGCCGGACGGCTATCTCAGTTATGTGGGGGAGCGGGGCGTCATGCTCTCCGGCGGACAAAAGCAGCGCATCAGCATTGCACGGGTCTTTCTAAAGGATCCGGCAATCGTCATCCTGGACGAAGCCACCAGCGCCCTGGACAGCGTTACCGAAGCCAGGATCCAGGCATCTTTTGACCGATTGTGTCAGGGGAGGACCTCCATCATCATCGCCCACCGGCTCTCCACCATCCGCAATGCCGATCGAATCGCCGTCATCGACCAGGATCGGGTGCTGGAGCAGGGGACCCACAGTGAACTTATGGCACTGAACGGGGAATATGCCGCCCTGGTGCGCGCCCAGGAGCAGTTGGGAAAATGATTTGGCTTAACCGCATTCCCTTCAAGGGTGATTTAAGATTTGGGCATTATCTTGTTCTCAGAAACCAAAAGGAGGGACGCAGAATGAAAAGAATTCTTGCCTGTCTCTGCGCATCGGCCCTTGCTGTCGGATTGTCCGCCTGCGGAGACCACTCCGCCACAGAGGAGGCCACATATTCCGATGCTGTTTTGACCGGACAGGTCCAGGCAGTCACAGCGGACACTTTGACTCTGTTGCTGGGAGAGCTTACAACAGATCAGGCCAACGCCAACGATATGGGTCGGCCTGACGGTGACGGACAGCAGCCTCCCGCTTTGCATCAGGAGAAAGCGGAGGAAAAAGAAAACGGGGAGGAATCTGTCTCCATGCCCAACGGGGTACCCACGGGCGGAGAACTGGAACCTCCTCCGGATGGAAAAATGGATGCGATTGGCTTCGATGCTACCACCACATTCATCGCCGGAGAGGAATCGGTCACCTTAACGGTTGCCCAGGACGCTTTGGATGCTCTGTCCGATATTGCGCCTGACGATGTTGTCCAGGTGGAGACCAACGAAACCGGAGAGATCGTGACCATTTCTGTCATTGACCTGGACAGTGGGTTTGGCGGCCCTCCCGACGGAGGCGCAGGAACCATCGAACAGGGGACTGCGGCTTTTACCATCGCGGTAGACGGAGACTACCGCAGCGAGACCTACACTTCCACCGGGGACGACGAGAACGCTCTGCGGGTGGAGGGTGCGGCAGTCACTCTGGACGGAATTACGGTAGAAAAATCCGCCGGGTCCAGCTCGAACGTGGAAAGCGGGGATTTCTACGGGATGAACGCCGCCCTTCTGGCCACTGACGGAGCGGAGGTCACCCTTACCAACGCCCATGTGTCCTCCTCTGCACAGAATGGAAACGGCGTATTCAGCTACGGAGAAGGCACGGTGGTGACGATCTCCGATTCCGTCATTGAGACGTTTGCAGACAATTCCGGCGGGATTCAGACCACCGGCGGCGGGACCACCAATGCCTCCAATCTCACTGTCACCACCCAGGGAAGTTCCTCGGCTGCCATCCGCTCAGACCGGGGCGGCGGAACGGTTAACGTTGACGGCGGCACCTACACATCCAACGGACTGAATTCTCCCGCTATCTATTCCACAGCGGACATCACAGTCCGCGATGCTGTTCTGACAGCCGAAAACTCCGAGGCGTTGGTCATCGAGGGAGAGAACTCCATCGATCTGACAAACTGCGATGTGTCCGGCAACATGAGCGACACCCAGGGCAGCAGTTCGGACATCAATGTTCATAACGTGATGATCTACCAATCCATGTCCGGTGACGCGGAAGTTGGCACTTCTAACTTCACCATGACCGGCGGAACGCTCACCGGAAACAGCGGGGATATGATATACGTCACCAACACCAACAGCGTCATCCGGCTTACTGATGTGGAACTCATAAACAATGACGCCGATGGCGCCTTGCTCCGGATCACAGGAAACGACGCCAGCCATGGCTGGGGCACAGCCGGAAGCAACGGCGCTCAGGTGACCATGATCGCAACGGATCAGGCCCTGGAAGGCGCTATCCTTGTGGACACCATTTCCACCTTGGATCTGACGCTGGACGGCAGCAGCGAGTTTGTCGGAACGATCCAGATCATAGAGAACGAGGAAGGCGGCACTGCGGTGGAGCACAACGCCGTTGTCACCATTGGCTCCGGCTCTACCTGGACCCTCACCGGAGATTGCACCATAAGCAGCCTGGACAACCAGGGAACCATCAACTTCAATGGCTATACCATCACGCTGGCGGATGGAACCGTCCTCAATGCATAAGAAACCGCATAATTCTGCGCCCTGAGTGGATTCCATTCGGGGCGCTTTCATGTTTTTCGTGCAATCCAACAAACGATCTGCTATAATAGATAAAGCATTGATCCTTCAATACCGGATAGGGGAGGGGAGTGGACATGGAAAGTTATGGCGTCTTGAGTCTGCTGCCGGTGGCTGTGGTCATTGTCCTGGTGTTTTTCACCAGACGGACGACAGCCTCCCTGCTGGCCGGCACCGTTGTCGGCGCACTTCTTCTCTATGGCAAAGGGTTTGCCAAGCCCTGGTTGGACGTGGTCTACGGCGTGATGGGCAGCAGTTTGTGGATCTGGCTGGTGCTGGTCTGCGGGTTCTTTGGGAGCCTGGTCGCCTTGTTTGAGAAATCCGGCGGGATTCTGGGCTTTACCGGGATTGCCGCCCGGTTCTGCAAAGGGGAGAGACGGACCCTGCTTGGAGCATGGCTTCTGGGCGTGGTCATCTTTGTGGACGATTGGCTTTCCATTCTCTCTGTGGGAGCCGCCATGCGTCAGGCCACGGACCGATTCCGAATCCCCAGGGAGATGTTGGCCTTTCTGAGTAATGCAACGGCCTCCTCCGTGTGCGTCATTGTGCCCACGTCAACCTGGGGCGTGTTTATGATCTCCCAGCTGGTTTCTACCGGGATCTGCCCGGCGGAGGCAGGAATGTCCACCTTTCTGAAAACACTGCCTTTTCTGTTCTACCCGCTGCTTGCGCTGCTTTGCGGTTTGCTTTACGCAGTAGGCGTGTTGCCGCGGTTCGGACCCATGAAGCAAGCCTATACACATCTGCGTCATAAGGATACTCAAAGGGAATCAGTAGAAGAGGGGGAGCAGCAGCAAACATCGTCCAGCGCCCTGAACTTTGTCCTTCCTGTTGCTCTTGTCACAGCTATAACCATAATCACCGGAGAAATCCTGTATGGCACCCTGGCTTGTCTGGTATTCTGTGCAATTTTGTATCTGCCTCAAAAGCTGATGAGGCCAGAGGAGTATCTGGATACGATCCTGTTGGGATTCAAAGACATGGTAGGGGTGCTGTTCATAGTCACCAGCGCGTTTATCCTGCGGGATATCAACGCTTTGCTTGGAATGCCTGAGTATGTGATCGGCGCAGCCAAGGCAGCCATGAGCCCGCAGGTCCTCCCGGTGGCCGCTTTCCTCATTGTCACAGCCTTGGGTGTGGCCGCAGGAAACTTCTGGGGCATCTGCGCCATTGCGTTTCCGGTCATTATTCCAATTGCACAGGCACTGGACGGAAACCTACTCCTGACAGCGGCAGCGATTATTTCCGCTACAGCGGCAGCTTCCCATATCTGTTTTTATGGCTCGGAATCCACCCTGGCCTGCTCCGCCGCACAGATCGAAAACGTCCGGTACGCGCAGACTGCGATTCCCATGCTTATGGTTCCCTTCCTTCTTAGCGCCCTGTTCTTCTTGGGGGCCGGATTCCTGTTTGGATAGGACAGATCTCAACCAGAAAAAAACTCGGGCCCCATTTTTGCGGGTGCCCGAGTTTTTTCTGGTTGACAAATCCCGTTATGCTTCCAGTACTGCATCCACAAGATGATACCAGGTGGTGCCGTCTTCCTCATAAGGCTCAAACCGCCCCACTACCGTAGCCGTGGTATCGTCAGCAGGGTATTCCACCCCTTCTGAGAGCACGTATTCGATGCCCTGCGCACAGCAGGCGGTGGCGTCCTGGATGACAATGCTGTAGTAGGTCGATTCTGTGGGATCATAGTAAGCCGAGAGGCACTGGCCGTCCATGCGGATGATCTTTCCCACATAGGATTCCGGGTCCATCATGATGTTGTAGACCTCGGAGTAAACCATTGTACTGCTCAATTGGGTCAGATCCAGATCTACAGACTGCACGGCGACAGAACTGTTCCCATTGTCTCCGGCAGATCCTGTGGATTCCTCACTGGAATCTCCGCAGGCTGAAAGGCTAAGCACCATTGCCCCCAGCAAGAGGACAACAAAACGAACGACGGCTTTTTGATACTTCACACTCTGACACCTCCCGTCAGGGTTCCGACAATATAGAACAACAGGAACACGACCATATCCACTGCCACGATCGTGGAACCCACCGGCGTTCCTGCCAGCACCGCAATGAGGATCCCGGCCAAAGCGCAGAGGACAGACACCACCGCAGAGCAGATGGTCACGGATCGAAAGCTCTTGAAAACCCGCATGGCGGAAAGCGCCGGAAAGATCACAAGCGCCGAGATCAGCAACGAGCCGACCAGATTCATGGCCAGGACAATGATGACCGCAATGATGATCGCCAGAATCAGATTATAAGCTTTTGTATGGATTCCTGTGGCCTGGGCGAAGCTTTCGTCGAAGGTCACAGAAAACAGCTTATTGTAAAAGAGAAGAAACGCGGCTGTCACTACCACAGACAGCACCACACAGAGGATGACCTCCGGTTTTTGAAGGGTCAGAATGGAAGTGGACCCAAACAGGGTAGAGCAGACATCCGCGGCAACGTTGCTGGCCTGAGAAAAGCGGTTGAACAGCAGATACCCGATGGCCAGAGACCCGACGGAAAGCATCGCCACCGCCGCATCTCCGTTGATTTTTGCGTTTTGTCCGTTTCGCAGGATCAGTACAGCGCAGACCATGGTGATTATCAGGATCAGCGGCATATCGTGGGTCAGATTCAAAATGGCGGCAATGGCCATGGCGCCGAACGCCACATGAGACAGGCCGTCCCCAATCAGCGAAAAACGCTTCAAAACCAAGGTGACCCCCAGAAGGGAAGAGCAAAGCGCAATGAGTACTCCGGCAATCAGCGCATACCTCACGAAGGGGTAATCCAGATACAGTGAGAGTTTCTCCAGCATGGCTGTCATGGACGCACCCCGCCTTCTGAGATATAGTTTTGCCCCAACGGGCTGGCAAGATAGTCTTCCTTTGTCCCGAAAAAAACAGGGGAGCCGATATGCAGGATGTGACTGGCGTCCTTTACCGCGGCGGCAATATCGTGAGAGATCATGATAACCGTGACCCCATCCTTCTGGTTAAGGCCTCGTATGCGTTGATAAAGCTCCGCCGACACCATTGGATCCAAACCGGAAACCGGTTCATCCATCAGAATGACCTTTCCGGTGGCGCAGAGGGCCCTGGCCAAAAGCACTCTCTGTTGCTGGCCGCCGGAGAGTTCCCGATAGCATCGACGCTTCTGATCGGACAGTCCCAGACGATGCAGCATTCTCTGGGCCAATTCCTTTTCCTCTCTGCGGTAAAAAGGTCTCGCCCCGCATTTGCCCTGACAGCCGGAGAGAACGATCTCCCACACGGAGGCGGGAAAGTCCTTTTGTACGACGGTTTGCTGAGGGAGATAGCCAATCTCCGTGGAACGCAGTCCATCCCCGATGTTCACGTCTCCCCGAAGGGGAGGCTGCAGGCCCAGGATGGTTCGCATCAGAGTGCTTTTACCGGAACCGTTTTCTCCAACGATACAAAGATAGTCTCCTGCGTTCACGGAAAAATGCAGACCGCTGAGGATCTCCCTTCCCTCATAGCCAAGGGAGAGATTTTCGCAGGTAATCAATGCCATACGTCCGATCGCCTTCTTTCCGCGCTTAACGCTCACTGTAGCGCGCTCTGGAATACATAAAGGTTGTCTTCCATAATGGGAAGATAGGCCGCGCCCTGGTCTACATCTGCCGTTGTGACCGACTGCATGGAGTTCACCTCCAGGATCTGGGCGGACTTTGCCTGGGTGTTGTCCACAATGGTCTGAGCTAACTTACCGTCGCTGCCGTCGATCTTCAGGACGGCAGGAATCCCTAGCTTGTCTACCTGATTGGCCAGGAAGACCACCGTTTCAAAGCTGGCTTCTGTCTCCGCGGAGCAGCCCACGAAAGCGGCGTAATAGGTCAGGCCATAGTCATCTGCAAGATAACGGAACGGGAAACGATCACCAAAAAGGATGGTTTTCTGCGGCGCATTGTCAATCATCGCCTGATATTCTGCGTCCAGGTCGTTGAGCTTATCAATGTAGGCAGCGGCGTTGGCTGTGTAAGCATCGCTTCCATCCGGGTCGATCTCTCCCAGGCAGTCCGCGATATACTGGCAGAGGACAGCGGCGTTTTTCAGAGAGAGCCAGACATGCTCGTCGTACTCCGGCCCTTCCTCTTCAGCCTCTCCCGTCTCTTCCTCCTCGGCCTCCATGCCTTCCACGACTTCTTCTTCCTTAACCCTGTCGCCCAGGACCTCCAGCAGATTCACTGCCACCAGATTCGGGTTGTCGGCCGCAGCCAGGACGTCCTCAACCCAAGCGTCGGACTCACCGCCCACATAGAGAAACAGGTCGCAGTTGGAAACTTTGATAATGTCGTCCGCCGTTGGCTGATAGTTATGCAGGTCTGCGCCGCTGTCCAGGAGCATAGTCAGCTCAGTGTCATACAGACGCTCCCCCAAGATCTGACGGACCCAGTCATATTCCGGAAAGATCGTGGCAACAATGTTAAGTGTATCCTCCTGGGGCTCAGTCTGCGGGCTAGTCTGACTGGAGGCCGGCGTGTTCTCACCGCCGCAGGCGGACAGCAGAGAGAGGAGCAAAAGCAGAGCGCTAAACAGTAAAATGATTCGTTTCATCGTAACAATACCTCCAATTAAACAGAAAAAAAGATGCAATAAGACAGGGAGGCCGCAAGCACGACAAAGCCTGTCCCACTTTGGACAGACTGCTCCCTGTATCAAACCAGTTCCTGTTTAATTTGAAAGCTTCACTTTAAGCGTCACAAGGGAACCTGGAACAAAAATCGTCTCAGGTCCTTCAGCCCGGCAGCGGGATACCCAGACCATCGCCATCGTAAAGGCGGCAGTGATCACCGCAACGGCAAAGGTCTCAGAGTGGGTGGTGCACAGTTCGATCTGCTGACAGATCTGGCAACACTCCCCGTCGCATTCGTGGATCGCATTGTGAATCACGAAGAGAGAGGAGGCCACCATCACAAACACCATCGCCACAGCTGCCAGAAGCGCCAATGAACGGGTCTTTTGATTCATGTGTTTCCCCTCCTTTCCGGGTATCCTGTATTGTCACGTTAACACAAGCAGCCCTCCCTGTCAAGCCGGAATTGCCTTCGGGCTGCCAGAGTTCAGGGCCTGTTCACAAACCGGACCGCCTGCAAAAGACGAATTTGCAGACGGCCCTTCCTGGCTTGTTGAATTCGCTTATTCCACCGGAAGTTCTGCCAGAACCTCCTTCAGTGCTTTTCGAGGTCCAGCGTCCATGGCGGCCAAAGGCAGGCGAAGGATACCACTGTCCAGGTCCATCTCCTCCATGGCGGCCTTGATCGGGATGGGATTGACCTGAGAAAACAAAGCATGGATCAGCGGGGTATACTGTATCTGGAGATCCCTGGCCTGTTCCGTATCTCCGCGGAGCCAGCTGTGGGTCAGATCAGTCATGGCGGCAGGCATGAGATTGGAGACAACTGAAATGAGCCCCTTTGCGCCAAGAGACAGCATGGGCACCGCCTGATCATCATTGCCGGACCAGAGATTGAGATCCTCACCGCACAGGACGATGGTCCGCGCAATCAGGGAGAAGTTCCCGGATGCCTCTTTCACACCATTGATATGGGGATGCTGACTGAGGATGTGGTAGGTCTCCGCAGAAAAGGAGAGCCCTGTCCGAGAGGGGACATTGTAGAGGATTATCGGCAGGTCTGTCCTATCAGCCAGATACTCATAGTGTTTTACCAGGCCAGTCTGGGTGGTTTTGTTATAGTAGGGAGTCACGATGAGCAGCGCATCCGCGCCGGAGTCCTGGGCATGCTGACAGAGATTATGGGCGATGGCGGTATCATTGCTCCCGGAACCCGCAATCACTTTGCATCGGCCATCCACATGATTGACGCAGAAATCCACCAGGTGGATGTGCTCCTGAACAGTCAAGGCTGAGCTCTCTCCGGTAGTACCGCAGACGCACAACGCGTCAACCCCGGCTTCCAGCTGCCGGTCGATCTGTCGGGCGAATGCACTGTAGTCGATGGAGCCGCTCTCTCGAAAGGGCGTAATCAGAGCCGTGCAGGTTCCGGTGAAAATAGGTTTTTTCATGAAAACTCCTTTCCAAACACAGAAAGACCGGGACTCTGCGGATAAATCTTTCGCAGAGTCCCGGTCAGGGACGAACAGATTCCGTTCTAAGAAACCATTACTTGGGCTGAATGTAACCTTCCGCGCACAGCAGCTCCGCCAGCAAAACGCCGCCGCCTGCCGCGCCGCGCAGGGTATTGTGAGACAAGCCCACGAACTTGTAGTCATACTGCGTATCGGGACGCAGACGGCCCAGGGTCACCGCCATGCCGCCCTCGCAGTCCCGGTCAAGTCTGGCCTGGGGGCGATCGGGTTCCTCAAAGTAGTGCAGGAACTGCTTGGGGGCGCTGGGCAGATCAAGTTCCTGGGCACGCCCCATAAAGTGCGCCCAGGCCTCCTTAATCTCCTCCTCAGAAGGCTTATTGGCAAAGCTCATAAACACTGCCGCGGTGTGACCATCCGACACCGGCACCCGCAGACACTGGGCCGTGATGGAAGGGGAGGAGGCAGTCACGATTTCGCTGCCTTCCACCTTGCCCCAGACCTTCAGCGGCTCTTTCTCGGATTTTTCCTCCTCGCCACCGATGTAGGGGATTAAGTTATCCACCATCTCCGGCCAGGTCTCGAAGGTCTTTCCTGCGCCGGAAATGGCCTGATAGGTACACACCAGGACCTTTTCCAAGCCGTATTTCAGCAGGGGATGGAGGGCGGGAGCGTAGGATTGGATGGAGCAGTTGGATTTCACGGCGATAAACCCCCGCTCCGTTCCCAGGCGCTTTCTCTGGGCGGGAATGATCTCCGCGTGGTGGGGGTTCATCTCCGGAATGATCATCGGCACGTCAGGGGTCCAGCGATGGGCGCTGTTGTTGGAGATGACGGGACACTCCAGCTTGGCGTAAGCCTCCTCCAGGGCACGGATCTCGTCCTTTTTCATATCCACAGCGCAGAAAATGAAGTCCACAGCGGCGGCAATCTTCTCTTTGTCCGCTTCGGCATCCAGCACAACCAGAGATTTGGCTTCCTGAGGCATGGGTGTCGTCATGGCCCAGCGGCCGCCCACTGCTTCCTCATAGGTTTTCCCGGCAGATCTTGCGCTGGCTGCTACGGTGGTCAACTGGAACCAGGGATGTTTTTCCAGCAAGGTTACAAACCGCTGACCAACCATACCTGTAGCGCCAACCACACCGACTGCGTACTTTTTCATGAGAAGGACCTCCTGACGTAGTAGAAAATGAGGGGCCGACGGTCTTTCTGTCCGGTTCCTGTTGAAATACCGGCGGTTTCTGGTATAATCATACCGTTCAAACCCCATTGAACTCTCAAATTATCATTAAACATACCACAGGGAACCTGTCTTGTCAACGAAAAAGTGTCTTTCCAAGAGAAATGTTTGGCCGTCAGCGGCGGATACATCATTCTCGTGCCCCTAGCTATTCTATGCAGCAGGGGAGAGGGGGTGACGGGCCTGTGGTTTGCAGTGACAAGGACTGATTATCATCAAAACACACGATTTTTATTATGATCTCCCGCCGGAGCTCATCGCGCAGACTCCCATCCAGCGGCGGGACGGTTCCCGTCTTCTGACCCTGGATAAGGCGACCGGGGAGACCGGTCATCATCATTTTTATGATCTGCCTCGCTTTCTTCGGCCAGGAGATTGTCTTGTCCTCAACGACTCCCGAGTCCTGCCCGCCCGCCTGATCGGAAAGCGGGAGCCCGGGGGCGGGACCTGCGAGGTGGTCCTGCTCATTGATCGGGGAGAAAAGACCTGGGAGTGTCTGGTCCGGCCGGGAAAAAAACTTCGGACAGGTGCCCGGATCACCTTTGGGGACGGAGAACTGCAGGCTCAGGTCACCGACGTGCTGGAGGGCGGAAACCGTTTGATCCAGTTTTCTTATGAGGGTATTTTCCTTGAGCTTCTTGAGCGCTTGGGCAAAATGCCTCTGCCGCCGTATATCAAGGAGGAGCTTCAGAACGCAGAACGATATCAGACGGTCTATTCCCGGGAGATTGGCTCCGCCGCCGCGCCCACAGCTGGGTTGCATTTTACCGAGGAACTGCTTCAGACCATCCGCGATATAGGTGTCAGTATCTGCTATGTGACCCTCCACGTGGGTCTGGGGACCTTCCGCCCGGTCAAGGCCGAGGACATAGCCGACCATGAAATGCACAGCGAATACTGTGTCATCCCCGCAGAGACGGCAGAGATTGTCAACAGGACCAAAGCCCAGGGCGGTCGAGTCATCTGCGTGGGAACCACCTCCTGCCGGACCATCGAGAGCTGGGCGGCAGAGGATGGAACGCTGAACGAATCGGCTGGCTGGACCAATATCTTTATCTATCCCGGGTATCGGTTCAAGGTCCTGGACGGCCTGATCACCAACTTTCATCTTCCGGAATCCACCCTCATCATGCTGGTCTCGGCTTTGGCCGGGCGGGAGCATGTAATGGCCGCTTATTCCGAGGCGGTCAAAGCGCGGTACCGATTCTTTTCCTTTGGCGATGCGATGCTGATCCTTTAAGGAGGGATGTTCTTGTTTGAGCTGATAAAAACGGAAGGCACAGCCCGGCGCGGCGTCCTGACCACCCCCCACGGGGTTGCCCAGACTCCGGTGTTTATGAATGTGGGGACCCAAGGGGCCATCAAGGGCGCGGTGTCCGCCCATGATCTAAAGGAGATCGGATGCCAAATTGAACTGTCCAATACCTACCATCTTCACCTTCGCCCCGGCGACGAGTTGGTCCGGGAAATGGGTGGACTCCACAAATTCATGCAATGGGACGGCCCCATGCTCACCGACAGCGGCGGATTCCAGGTTTTCTCCCTCTCCGGGCTGCGAAAAATCAAGGAAGAAGGGGTCACGTTTGCCTCTCACATTGACGGTCGGCGCATCTTTATGGGGCCGGAAGAAAGTATGCGCATCCAGTCCAATCTGGGCTCAGACATCGCCATGGCCTTTGACGAATGCGTGGAAAACCCTGCCCCCTATGATTACGTGAAGCAGTCCTGTGCGCGCACGGTACGTTGGCTGCAACGGTGCAAGGCGGAGCACGATCGACTCAACGCCCTTCCGGAAACCGTGAATCCTGGTCAGATGCTCTTCGGCATCAATCAGGGCGGAACCTATCCGGATCTGCGAATCTGGAATATGAAGGAGACCGCAAAGATCGACTGCGAAGGATATGCCATCGGCGGTCTGGCAGTCGGAGAGCCCACCGAGACCATGTATGAGATCATTGAAGCGGTAGAACCCTATATGCCTGCGGACAAGCCCCGTTATCTGATGGGCGTCGGTACCCCGGCCAATCTCATTGAATGTGTGGCCAGGGGGGTGGACATGTTCGACTGTGTCCTTCCAGCAAGAAACGCCCGGCACGGAAAACTGTATACCTGGCAGGGGACCATCAACATCAAGAATGAGAAATACAAGCATGATGACAGCCCCATCGATCCGGACTGTGACTGTCCCACCTGTCGGTCTTTTTCCCGGGCCTATCTCCGCCACTTGTTCGTGGCAGGGGAGATGCTTGCCATGCGTCTGGCTGTGCTCCACAACCTAAATTTCTACAACGAGCTGCTGCGGAAAATCCGGGACGCTCTGGACGTGGGAGAGTTTGCGGAATTCCGGAGGAAGTACCAGGGCGTCTGGAAGTAATATTTCTGATTCCCGTTTCAAACACCTTTCCTGGGTGTAAAAGAAAAAAGTCTTGCCAAATGCGGCGAATTCTTATATAATGATTGTCAGATTTTTCATCAATTTCTCAATCGGAGGGATCATCCTTGGAAACGAACGGATTAATGATTTTGGTTTTGCTGCTGGTGGTCTACATCGCCATCTTCTATTTCCTGAAACTGCGTCCCGACCGCAAGCGCAAGCAGGAGCAGGATGAGATGAAGCGCACGTTGGCTCCCGGCGACCCCGTCACCATGATCGACGGAATGATTGGCAACATCTGCGCCGTGAAGGAGAAGACCGTGGTCATTGAGACCGGCGCCGACCGGGTCCGCTTGGAGTATGCCAACTGGGCCATCATGAACAAGGGCGTGGCCTCCGACCCGGGACAGCAGTAAAGAGATCCGCATAAGAGAAACCCTCTCCGCATAGTATCCTTCAGATACTGTGGGGGAGGGTTTTGATTTGGAGAAAAAGGAAAAAACGAAAACGGGCTCCGGCCTGCCAGGTGCGGCAGCGTTCGGCGCCAGTGTGGGCCTGTTGCTGCTGCTTCTTCTGGCATTGGCTGCCGCAGCGCTCATCTGGGGCGGCGCTGTCCCGTCCCAAACACCGGTATTTGCACTGAGCCTTCTGGCCGGGCTGTGTGCATTTGTGGGAGGACGGGTGAGCGTTGGACGTTCAAGAGGCGGAGCACTGGTCGCCGGAGGAGTTACCGGCCTGGTTCTTTGCGGTGTCCTGGCAGCTGTCTGCCTGGGAACATCGGGCGGGATTGCCTTTCCCGGTTCCTGGCTGACCACGTTGGCTGCGCTCTTGAGCGGCGGCTGTCTGGCAGGACTCGTGGGCCGTAAGAAGAACCAAAAATGAATTGGGCGGGAGGGGAGCGGCAGATATTGCTTCTGCTGTCAGTCTGCTTTCTTCTTGGCGGCATTGCGGGGTGTCTGTTGGAGGAAACCTTTCCCGCAGACGCAGTGACAGACCACTTTCTGGCTGTGGCAGTTCAGGGATACCACACGCCATCCCTCTGGAGAGAGATTGGGTGCCTACTGAAATGGCCCGTGCTGGCAATCATCCTGGCCCATGTTCCACTGACGGGCGTTACCATACCCGCCCTCTTTACCTTACGAGGTACGATCCTGTCCTATGGGATCTCTGCCTTCGTCGTCGGAAATAGTCTGGAAGGGGGGCTGGCCAGTGGAGCTCTGTTTGGTCCGATTTGTTTGCTTTCGCTTCCACTATTTTTCCTTCTGGGCGCAGAAGCGCTGATGCGGCAAATCGGCGCAGAGGCACCGCCCAGAAAAAAGTGGATCGCAGCTGCAGGTCTGTGCGCATTGCTGCTGCTTTTCTGCTGCATGATCGACAGACATGTGACTCCCGTTTTCTTATCAGCGCTGCTGATGACAGTCACAGTCAGCTGAAGCCAAGAGCAGAAAATCAATTGATACTTGCAAACCTGACAGAAATGCGATATACTCATATTCAGAAATCAATTCAATCCAACGGCTCCTTCCAAGCGGGGGAGCCAATCGTTCTTCGCTCTAACTTCATATAATGTAGATTTTGCGAAGTTAGAGTGGCGTTTAGAAGGGAGTTGTTCCACAGTGGCTGAATATTGGCTGGAAGCCCCCCCGATCCTTCAGGAGTTTCTGAACTACCATGAATCCATCCTTTCGCATTCCGCAAAAACAGTTGACGAATACTTTTTCGACCTTCGGGCCTTCTTTCGCTATCTCAAGCAGCGGCGGGATCCGTCTCTGGCTTCTGTGCCGTTCCAGGAAATATCCATTCTGGACGTGGACCTGGACTTCGTATCCAAAACACAGCTGTCTGAAATCTACGGGTTCCTGACCTTCCTCACCGGCAGCACGAAATCCGGCAAGGCTGAATCTTCCACACGAGCGCGCAAGTGCGCGGCGATCCGTTCCTTCTATCATTATCTCGCTATCCACACCCGTCAGCTGGAATCTGATCCCACCCAGGCTCTGAACAATCCCAAGCTCAGGAAATCTCTCCCGCGGTATTTGTCGCTCTCCGAGAGCCTGCGTTTGCTGGAGGCGGTATCCGGTCCAAATGAGGTCCGTGATTACTGTATTCTCACGCTCTTTCTCAACTGCGGACTTCGGGTCGGTGAACTGGTCGGCCTCAACGTCCAGGATATCCGGGACGACACGATTCGGGTTCTGGGCAAAGGCAACAAAGAACGCCAGCTCTATTTGAATGAAGCCTGTCTCAGTGCGCTGGAACAATATCTTACAGTGCGTCCGGAACCCAAAAACGATCCCAAACACCGGGACGCGCTATTCATTTCCCGGAACAGGACCCGACTGACGACACGGTCTGTGGAAAACCTCGTGCGCAAAACGGTCCTACAGGCCGGTTTGGACCCAAAGTATTCTCCCCATAAACTGCGCCACACCGCTGCTACGCTGATGCTCAACAATGGTGTGGATATCCGAACTTTACAAGACGTACTGGGCCACGAAAACCTTGGGACAACGCAAATATATACCCATATCTCAGACGCGAATATGAAGCAGGCTGTGGATGCCAATCCTTTGGCAAAGATAAAAAAGCAAGGCGCATCTGAATCATAATTCGTCGAATATAACAAATTTCTCTAGTAATTTTTATTCAAAAACGCCTGATTTAGAGTTTCTCCTCTCAATCAGGCGTTCTGTCACGATTATTTCTTTGTTATTTTTCTTTCCTGACGTTCAGTCGGTCCATCAGTTCTTCAAGACTGAGCACCGGAATCCCCAGGGACTGGGCCTTTGCAAGCTTGCTGCCTGCAGCCTCTCCGGTAAGAAGAAAACTGGTCTTTTTCGACACGCTTCCGGTGACCTTCCCGCCATGGTCCGTGATCAGCTGAGCAGCTTCTTCCCGACTCAGATCCGGCAAAGTCCCGGTGATCACCACCGTTTGCCCCGAGAGCGGCAGGTCCTCAGATGGAGCAGTTTTGATCTCCTGAACCATGTTAACACCAGCGGATGCTAGCTTCCTAATCAGCGTCAGGTTCCGGCCCTGCCGGAAATAATCAAACACGCATTTGGCAGAGATGGGGCCGATGTCCGCAATCGCGGTCATCTCCTCTTCAGTAGCCGCCGCCAATGCGTCAAAGGAACCAAAATGATCCATCAGCGTCTGAGCAGCTGACCGGCCAACATTAGAGATACCCAGCCCGGTAAGGAGACGCGCGGGCGGATTGGATTTGGCCTTTTCAATCGCAGTCAGAAGCTTATCGGTGTTCTTCTCCTTGCCCACAACCCCCCGCTCAATAAGTTCTTCCCGGTGCTGGGACAGCGTAAAGATATCCGCCAGATCCTTCAAATACCCTAGTTGGATCAAGTCGTGAACGTACACCGCGCCGAACCCCTTGATATCCATGGCAGACCGAGAGACGAAATGCTCCACCAGCCGTTCCAGTTGGGCGGGACAGTTCAGGTTGACACATTTGATATCAGCCGTGTCCTCCCGCACCGCAGGCTGGCCGCAAACGGGACAGATCATGGGAATCTGGAATACCTTCGCTCCCACAGGACGTTTCTCCGCCACTTCGCCCACGCATTTGGGGATGACTTCTCCTGATTTTTCGATGAGCAACGTGGAGCCCAGGCAGATGTTGAGGTTCGTGATATAGTCCTGATTGTGGAGCGTACATCGGGAAACGGTCGTGCCGCAGAGGCGGATGGGCTCAAAGACGGCGGTAGGCGTGATTTTTCCGGTGCGTCCCACGGAAAGCTCGATGTTCAGGAGTTTGGTCTCTTTCCGCTCCGGCGGGTATTTATACGCCACCTGATACCCGGCGTTTTTCGCGGTGTCCTTTAATCCGGCTCGGGCTGCCAGATCGTTGACCTTGATGACAGCGCCGTCAATATCATAAGGCAGCGTCCCCCGCATCTCTCCGATCGCCTCAATGGCCTGCCAGATCTCGTCCATCGTGCGGCAGACGTAGTAGTGCGCGATCACGGTGATCCCGCAGTCCGTCAAAAAACGGTAGGACTCCTCATGGGTGGTCAGTTCCCTGCCGCGAATGTCCTGGACATTAAAAACGAAGAAGGACAGTCCCCGTTCCTTTGTTATGGAGGCGTCCAACTGTCGAAGGGTTCCTGCGGCACAGTTTCGCGGATTGGCAAACGTCTTTTTCCCCAACAGTTCCTGCTTCTCATTGACGGCCTCGAATGCGGCATTGGTCATATAGACCTCTCCCCGCACCTCAAGATACTCGATAGGCTGAGACAGTTTTTCGGCAACATCAGGAATGACTCTGGCATTGGCAGTAACGTCTTCGCCGAAATTCCGGCCGTCTCCCCGCGTCAGGGCAGTCACCAGGCTGCCATTTTCATATCGTAGAGACATCGAGAGGCCGTCGATCTTGGTCTCCACCAGGAAGGTGATCTCCTCCCCCAGCTTCTCCCGGCAGTCCTCAACAAAGTGCTCCACTTCTTCCCTGCTGAACAAATCCTGCATGGAGAGCATAGGAACCCGGTGGGACACCAGGACCCCTGCGGTACGCTTCGCGGTTCCGCCCACCTTTTGGGTGGGAGAGTCCGAAGTGATCAGGTCCGGATGCTCCGCCTCAATTTGTTTCAACTCCCGCATGAGGGTGTCATACTCCTGGTCGGAGACCGCAGGATCGTCCTGGTCATAGTAGAGCGTACTGTATTGATTCAGCAGAGCGCGAAGCTCCTCTGCTCGCTTTGCGGCATCCATAGCGGCCCCTCCCCTTTTGAGTTACTTCAAAAGCTCCTCGGCAGCCAGCAGAATGCCCAGCTTGCCGGATTCATACGTCAGACCGCCCTGCATATAGACAGTGTATGGCGGGCGCATGGGAGCGTCGGCAGAAAGTTCGATCGACGCTCCCTGGATAAAGGCACCCGCCGCCATAATAACGGGACAGTCATACCCAGGCATATCCCAGGGTACCGGCGTCACATAGGAATCCACCGGCGCGCCCGCCTGAATCCCCCGGCAGAATTTCTCCACCGCCTGGGGATGCTCCAGATGGATCATCTGAATAATGTCATGGCGAATCTCTGAGGACAGCGGGTCCGTACGATAGCCAAGCAGCTCCATGACCTTGGCGGCAAAAACAGCCGTCTTTGTCGCCTGGGCAACGGTGTGAGGGGCCAAAAACAGGCCCTGATACAAGGCACGGTTGTTCCCCAGAGACGCGCCGCACTCCCGGCCGATGCCGGGAATCGTCATCCGCATGGCGGTGCTCTCCACAAGATCCCGACGGCCTGCCACATAACCGCCCATAGGGGCCAGGCCGCCGCCGGGGTTCTTGATCAGGGAACCCATAATGAGATCCGCGCCGACCTGAGAGGGCTCCAGGGTCTCCACAAACTCGCCGTAGCAGTTGTCAACCAGAATATTGACAGCAGGCGCATGTTTTCGGATGACCTGAATAATCTCTCCAATTTCCTCCACAGAAAGGGAGGAACGGGTGGCATACCCGCGGGAGCGCTGGATCAAAACCGCCTTTACCTTCGGGTCCTGGACCGCCTGAGCGATCCCCTTCAGGTCAGGCTTATCCTCCGGGGTCAGGTCCACCTGACGGTAGGTTACGCCAAACTCCCGGAGGGACCCATTCCCGTCCCCGGTGATGCCGATCACGCTCTGCAGGGTGTCATAGGGTGCGCCAATGGCGGAGAGCATGGTATCACCGGGGCGCAGAACGCCATACAGAGCGGAGGCAATGGCGTGGGTGCCGTTGACGAAATTGATGCGGACCAAGGCATCCTCAGTACCGAAAATATCAGCGTAAATCTCCCCCAGGGTCTCACGGCCCAGGTCATCGTAGCCATAGCCGGTCGTCCCCTGAAAGTGGACTTCCGCGACACGGTGCTTTTGAAACGCGGCAAGAACTTTTTCCGTGTTGTGCGCCGCAATGGCATCGATTCGAGTGAATTGTTCCGCCAACGCAGCCTGGGCCTGGTCTCCAATTGCGCGGACACGGTCACTTATCTGTAAATGCATATTCCATAACATCCTTTGAATTATAAGGTTTTCTCAGCGAAGGCAACAATGAGTTTTGCCACAGCTGATACGTCAGCAGCCTCCACCATTTCCACCGGGGAGTGCATATATCGACATGGAACAGAGATTCCACCGGTGAGAACGCCGGTACGTGAAACATGAATGGAACCGGCGTCTGTACCGCCGCCGACAATAATATCTCTCTGACAAGTAATATTGCTTTCCAACGCAAGATTTTCTAGTATTTTTACAACCTCTGGATGGCAAATCACGGAACTGTCCATAACTTTGATCGCCGCGCCGCCCCCCAAAACGGAGCTCCCCTTCCCCTTGACGTCCAACTCGTCGGCCAGGGTCACATCTACTGCGATGCCATACTGGGGATCGATGGAAAAAGTCGCTGGTTTGCTTCCGCGCAGCCCCAATTCCTCTTGAACCGTGAACACAAAATACAAATCGCTGGTATGTTCTTTGATCCGGGATAACGCCTCCAGCATTGCGGCACAGGAGATTCGATTGTCCATATAAGGTCCAGCCAGACGGGTGCCAAGTTCATAGACGGGCATGTCACAAACTGCGGTATCCCCGATCTCCACCATACTGCGAGCCTCACCCTCGTCTTTGGCTCCAATGTCCAAGTACAGGTCGTTTAAGGTCATATCCTTCCATGCAATATCACCACGCAGGGAAACCACGCCGCGACGCCCATTCTTGAATCGAACGGGCGTGTGAAGCAGGTTCTCCGGATGGAGCCCTCCCAGCTTACCAAAGGACAGATAGCCCTTTTCATCAATGTGCGTGACGATGAGGCCGATGGAATCCATGTGGGCGGCAAACATCACTCGGGGGCCAGACCCCTTTTTATGAACAATGAGGTTCCCCATGGTGTCCAGGATACACGCATCGGCATAGGGTTCTGCCAACGTGCGGATGGTCTCCGCCAGGTCCGTCTCATCACCAGAGGGTCCATGACAGGCGTTGAGCGTCTGGAGTAAGGTTAAATAATCCATATTGGTCATTCCTCCATATTTGCGACTGCGGCAATGAATAACTCCGCAAGTCTGAGGATGTGGTCAAAATCAGCAATGGACGCCACACTGGACGGTGTGTGCAAATACCGCACTGCGGCCGAAATAGCTGCCACGCGCACGCCATCCCGGCTACGCTGGATCGCGCCCGCATCCGTTCCGCCGGAGACGTATTCCTTGGTCTGCCAGGGAATTTCATGTTCTTTCGCCAGCGACCGTAAAAGCCGGAACAGCCCCCGGTCATAAACCGTGCCCCCGTCCATATAAGGCACCACAGGCCCTTTCCCCGGTGCGCAGACCCGCTGATGGGCGGGCATTGAGGGCAGATCCGCAGCTGTGGTCCCTTCCAGCACCAGAGCAATGTCCGGCTTGACGGAAAAAGCTGCACCGAAAGCTCCCCGGGTACCGACCTCCTCCTGGACGGTAAACACAAAGGTGCAATCCATAGGCAGATCTCGCTTCATCAGCTCTACCATAACGGCACACCCAATGCGGTCGTCAATGGCTTTGGCCTTCAAAAACCCGTTTCCAAAGGTCAACACATCGGAATCAAAGACAGCTATGTCTCCCGGGCGGACCCAGGCTTTGGCGTCCTCACCGTCTTTTGCACCAATGTCAATATAAAACTCCTTCAGCTTAGGGACCTTCTTTTCCTCTTCCGCGCTGGTCAGGTGATAGGCTTTCAATCCGATCACTCCGGAAATCGCTTTGGAGCCTACCAAGACCCGCTTGCCAATGAGCACACGACGGTCGATCCCCCCCACGGTACTGAATTTCAGGTATCCCTCGTCGGTAATGGTGTGAATCATCAGCCCCACCTCATCCATGTGAGCGGCCAGCATCAGAGTTTTTCGTCCCGGAAGTCTTCCTTTCTTCTCGGCGATCAGATTCCCCATGGCGTCAACGCGGATCCGATGGGCGTAAGGAGCGATCTCCTCCCGGATGTAGTCCCGGACGGCATCCTCGTGGCTGGAGACACCGGGAAGGGCGCACAGGGTCTTAACGGTATCAATCAGCAAGGAACTCTCCTCCTTCCCGATCCAGATCCTTCACAAAAGCGGCCAGGAGCTTTGCGCACTGTTCCAGGTCTCCCAAGTTCAGCGTCTCCACAGGGCTGTGCATATATTTTAAGGGCAGAGAAAGAACCGCCGTAGCAATTCCCTCCCGGGCTGTCTGGACCCGCCAGGCGTTGGTGCCGGTGTTTCCCGCCATCACCTCAGGCAGCCAGGGGATCTGGCTCTCCTCTGCCTTGGCAATGAATCGGTCGCTCATCCAACGGGCGATATTGGGACCAATGCCGACAATGGCGCCGCTGCCAGCCGGGAATGTCTCCTCCTTAGGTCCGTCAGGGGTCCGCGCATGCGTCACATCTACCGCAACAAAGCAGTGCGGCTCCAGCGCAAAGGCGCCCACCAGAGCCCCTTCCCCGCCAGTCTCCTCCCGGCTGCTGCCCATAACGTAAAGATCCACATCCAGTGCTTCATCCCGAAGTAGCTCGGCGCAAAGCAGGAGCGTAAGAAAACCGGCCCGGTCATCCATGGCCTTGCCGGAGACAGTATCATTCAATAAAGACGTGACTGCCCCTCTCGGAACCGCGAAGGTTCCGACCAATTGCTCCGCTTCCGCCTGGGTCAGTCCGGCGTCGATGCGAAGGTCCGCCAAAGGGATGCTGTTGTCCGCAGCGCCCGGTTTCTGAACATGGGGCGGCAGAACGGCAACCAGTCCAAAGGTAGGCGGATCGGTGAGCAGTGTGATCTCGCGGTCAGGCAGCATCCGAGGGTCGATCCCGCCGACCGAACGGAAGGTCAAGAATCCCTCCTCCGCACCGGTGATGACCAGACCCACCTCGTCCAGATGGGCATCCAGCACCACACGCTTTGCATTGGGCTTTCCACAGAGGTGAGTGCCGATCAGATTTCCAAACCGGTCGGTGCCAACGGTCTGAAAAAAGGGAACTCCTTCCGCGGTTCTCAGCGCCCGCATTTGGCTCATGGCCAGTTCAAGAACCGACGCCCCTTTCCCGGGGAATGTAAGGGAATCCCCGTTTTCCCGACCGGAGGGCCCAAACGCCACACACAGATCGGTCAGGCTAGTTACAATATCCATAGGATCCATCCTTTAGAGACCGTTGACGATCTCCTTAAAGTATTTGCCCCGTTGGGCGAAATTCTTAAAGTGGTCAAAGGAGGCACAGGCCGGGGACAGAATGACCACATCCCCTTCCTCTGCCGACTGGGAAGCGGCCAGAACCGCCGCCTTGAAGTCATCCTCCCGAAGGATGCGAGGATGCCCCTCGGCATAGCCCTCTGTTTGCACCACGGCGTCATAAATCTTATCCGCTGTATGCCCGGTGAGAACCAAGGTCTTTACGTGCTCCAGGACCTCTTTTCCCATCACGTCAAAGGGAATCTTTTTATCATATCCGCCGGCAATCAGGATGACCTTCTCTTGAAAGGAGCGAAGGCCCGCAATGGTCCGGGTGGGGCTGGAGGCAATGGAATCATTGTAATACCGCACACCGTTGAGCGTACGCACCAACTCAATGCGGTGTTCCACCCCAGGGAACGTCTCTGCTGTATGGAGGATCACTTCGTCCGGTACCAAACCCTGAACTGCGGCAATGGCGGCCAGATAGTTTTCTACGTTGTGAAGGCCGGGGATGAGTATTCGCTTATAGTCAAACAGCCCATGCTTCTCTCCGTGCTTCATGACCACGATCCGGTCCCCGTCCAGGCAGGTCCCATCTTCCACGAGCTGTCGCCGGCTGAACTCCAAAACCTTGCCGGGCGCCCGCCCCGCCATTTCGTGGGTGAGGTCGTTGTCCCGGTTGAAAATGGCGATCCCGTCAGGGCCTTGATGGGAAAAGATGTTCTCTTTGGACAGGGCGTATTCCTCCATAGACTTGTGGATATCCAGATGGTTCGGCGACAGATTGGTGAACACAGCAATATCCGGGCTGCGTTCCAATGTCATCAGCTGGAAAGAGGAAAGCTCCAGAACCGCAATATCCTCGGGCTTCATGTCACCTGCCTCGGACAGCAGAGGTTTCCCGATATTTCCGCCCAGGTGAACGGTGTATCCGGCGTTTTTCAGCATTTCCGAGATCAGCGTCGTGGTGGTGGTCTTCCCGTCGCTGCCGGTGACAGCAATAATCTTGCAGGGGCAAACCCGGAAAAAGACCTCCATCTCAGAGGTCAGCTTGCTTCCCCGCTCAATAGCTGCCAGGAAGGGCGGAATGTCCGGGCGGATGCCAGGAGAGCGGAAAATGATATCCTGGTCCAGACCATCCAGATAGGTCTCACCCAGTTTGAGCGTGGCACCCAGCCCTTCCAGTTCCTCTGCCAAGGTCCCAAACGCATCCCGATCATTCTTATCGCAGGCGGTCACGTCGATCCCAGCATGACACAGGGTCCGGATCAGCGGGGTGTTGGAGACCCCAATGCCGATGACGGCGACCCGTTTTCCGCGGAGAGAGTCCAGATAGCTTTGCAGGGTAAGTTCCATGGCAGATGCCTCCTGTCGGTCATTTCATTGTATCCAGTGTATCGGTAAAGTATCATAGTTTGCGTCAGACTATGGCCTATTATAATGCGTGCGCAAGAGAATTGCAAGGCAGGCGCAAAGAGAAATCAGACAGGAAAACGGACAGGCCTTCTAACCAGGACCTGTCCGCATCGTTTGTGTCGATTCAAGACAACAGATCACTGACCAGAGCCTCGATCTGTTCCCCTGACATCGCGCCGGTGTAGATGGAAACGATCTCTCCCTCCGCGTTGATCCCCACTGTCATAGGGATGGAATAGACGCCGTATAGAGAGGACGCTTCATACGTTGTGTCCAAATAGACCGGGAAGGTATATCCCTGTTCCTGAACAAAAGCAAGGCCGCTCACCGACGTCTCCCGCATCCCGTCACACAGATCAATCATCATAAAGGTGATCTCGTCTCCATATTTTTGACTGGCCGCGTCAAAATCCGGCAACTCGGACCGGCAGGGCGGGCACCAGCTGGCCCAAAAATTCAGGATGATAGGCTGCCCCACCTGATCGGCAAAGCGGATGTCATTCCCCGCCTGATCTGTCACAGTAAAATCCGGTGCCAGCATAGGATCGGCAGGTGTCTCCTGCTGGGACCCATCCTGGGCGGAAACCTGTGGCTCTGTAGGGGCTGTCTCTGCCTGGCTCGCCGCATAGCGGTCTGAGAGGAGGCGATAACCGATACCGGCCAGGAGAAGAACAACGACCAGAATCACCGCCAGGATAGTATACCGTCTTTTCTCCTTCATGGCGTTCCCTCCTCAGGTAACCATACCAAGCAGTCGCTGAAACAGGCCGGTCATGACCAGAATCCCCATCCCGATCAACAAAGCGCCGCTGGCCCGGTCAATAACCGCGTAATGAGCCTTGACCTTGGAGAAGAAGACCGTCAGATGGCTCATTATGAGGGCAGAAAGCAGAAAGGGGATCCCAAGGCCCAGAGAATAGAGCAACAGCAGCGCAGTCCCCTGCCCCACGCTTCCTGTCGTTGCGGCCAACGCCAGCGCGGAGCCCAGAAACGCCCCGACACAGGGCGTCAGATTGATGGGATACAGCAATCCGAAAAGGAACGAGGACAGCAAATCATAAACCTTCATCGACTTGGGTCCGCTGCCAAAGAGAGAAATCGGCAGAACGTTCAGATAACTCAGACCAAAGAAGGCCATGGCTCCCCCGCAGATTAGGTTCATCAGAACCTGATGCCGGGCAGCAACCGTTCCCAGAACGGAAAAAACAAGACCGAGCACAACAAAGGACAGCGTAAAGCCCGCAATAAAGGCCAGGATACGGGTCAACTGCCCCCGTTTCTGGTTCTCCTCCTGGTTTCCGGCGAAGTAGGACAGATACACCGGGAGCAGAGGGAGAAGGCAGGGGGACAGGAAGGACAAAATGCCCTCAAAAAACGTGATGAGATACAGCATGAACCACAGTTTACCTTACTTTGACACCTCCGTCAAGATGCCGTCGTTCATTCTGTAGATTCTGTCGGCGTAAGACGCGGCCTCCCGCTCATGGGTCACAAGGAGCACCGCTGCCCCGTTGTCTGCCGCCTGCCGCAGAAGAGACAGCACCGCCTTGGTGTTCTCGTCGTCCAGGTCGCCCGTTGGTTCGTCCGCCAGGATAACGCCCGGGTTCCGAACAAGGGCGCGAGCAATAGCAAGACGGCGCATTTCTCCGCCGGAGAGCTCATTGGGGTATGCATTTTTCAGATCCAGGATGCCAACCCGCTCCAACAGCTCTAAAGCACGGTCCTCCGGCGCACCCTCACCGTAGAGCAGCCAGGGAAGCTTGACGTTTTCCAGCACAGTCAGGCTGTGCAATCCCGTCTGCCCCTGGGGAATGATGCCCATAGATTGGTTGCGCAGTCGGGATCGCTCTCCGTCTGAGAGCTGGTACAGATCCGTTCCGTCCAGCAAGACCTTACCGGTGGTGGGCTCCAGCAGGCCTGCCAGCAGATTCAGCAGAGTACTCTTCCCGCTGCCGGAGCGGCCGGTGATCTCCAGCAGCCTGCCCGGCTCCAGCGCAAAATCGGTCTCCTTCACGGCATAGAACACGTTTGAGAGCTTCGTTGTGCGAAAAAACTGACGGCTGACGCCTTCGGCTTGCAGATTCATATCAGGCGCCCTCCCTTAAGATCAGTCCGATGTCGTTTTTTCCAATTCGATAGGCGGATATGGCGGAGGTTAGTGATCCCGCGATCACAGCAATGACCACAGATCCAATGAGAAGTCCGACAACCGTCCCCGGGCCCGGCAACAAATAGGGCAAATCCAGTTTGCTGTGGATCAGGCCGCTGAAGGGAAAGACCGCCAGGGCGCCCACCGCTACGCCAAGAACTGCGCCAAGGAAACTGATTATACCAGCTTCCCATCGCAGCAGACCGGAGAGCATCTTTCGGGACGCTCCCATGACTCTGAGGATGGCAAACTCCTTGGTACGTTCATGGGCGATCATGAAAAAGGCCAGGATAAGGATCACGATCGCCAGGACCCAGATCATGGCAGTGAGGCCACCGATGATCCGGGAGACATTGGTGAGGCCTCCTGCAATACTGGAAACCATGGTCTTAGCCTGGGTAGACTCCACCCGGCGGACATGGATATTGATGTCATTGTTGACGGACTCCACGCTGTATCCGTCCTTAACCTTGACCATGATGGCGGAAATGGCACGTTTGGGATCCACGCCTTCAAAGTAATCAAAACCCTCCTGTCGGGCCCCCTCCATAAGCGCCTGAATGGTATTCATATTGGCATAGACCGCCGTGTCCAGACCGGTCCCGGTCTCGTCAAGGCTGGCCACCACATTGCAGTCCTGATTATAGAACCGAAGTGTTTTGTTCTTTGGCACCGTGATGTTGCTGCCCACGATGATATCCCCGTCTTTCAAGGAACCGCCAAAGCTCTCCCGAATCCAGGGCTGGATAGAGAAATCCGTGTCGGGATCAAACCCGATCAGCTGCACCGCCACGGAGCAGCATCCGGCACTGGCGGATGCCAGGAAAAACTGGGGAGAGGCGATCTCCACCCCCTCGATGTCCCGGACCTTCTCCAGATAATCCGTATCCATGTAAAAATATCCGGGGATACCTTGGAGCAGAATGGACTCCAGGGTGCCGTGGGACCGGGCCTGACTGGGGACCACAACAATGTCCGCCCCCAGCCGGGATTCATAGCTGGTAAGCCCGTTTTGCAGGCTCATGACCACCATGGATCCGGCAAAGATGGAGAAGGAAAGAAAGGCCGCCAGCAAGATAAGCGCTGCGGAACGAACCGGCTTCCGGGCAAGATTCCTGCGGGCAAGCATCCGCTCAAAGCGCATGGCTGCTGCCCTTCCTTCCAATCAAGACACAGTCCAGGGCCACTGCCGCCAACACCAAAATGGAGCAAATGATGACACCAGGCGTCATCAGCTGATGGCAGCGCATATCCGGCATCATACACAGACTGATCAGCTTGCCCGGAATGAGCGCAGAATAGACGGAGACCGCAAGGATCCCCAGATCCAGCCCCAGCTTGACGCCCGTATTGGTCGTGATGACGTGGACTACGGATAAGACCACAAGGACCACCGCAAGCCCGGTTACCATCTGACCGGCCCAATGACAGGTCATCCAGCTCCCATCTTCCTTCGGTCCGCAGGGATGAAACACCGTACGGATGCCGACCAGGTACAAGATGCTGAAGGCGGGCAGCAACACATCGCTAATCCCGATCCTGCCTTTCATATTCATATCGATCACCTCTTGCGAAATCTTTTCCACACTGCCACCGCGTTGGAGTTCACCAGCAGATGGTCCACATCGATCCCCGCCGGGCAGATATTCCGGCAGGCCAGAGACTTTCCGCAGCCTTCAAAAAAACGCCGCGTGTAAAGTCGAGCGGCCTCCTTTTGCCGGGAGGCCGGCAGCTCTGCCAGCAGCCGGGAGAAAGGCACGGCCGAGGCCATTCCGGTAAAGCTTCCCTCGACGCAGTAATTGGGGCAAACCTCCAAACAGCAGCCGCATTGCAGACATCGAGACGACTCATAGGCAACGTCCATTCCCTTGTCCACCATCACTGCCTGGTCTTCCATCCAAAGCCGGAGTTCCCGCAGATTGTCCTGCATCACTGTGCGGTCCACGATCAGGTCCGCCACAACCGGGAATTTTTTCAGCGGCTCAAGTTGAATCGTATCTTTGCAGTCTGACAGCTTGACATCACAGGCCAATCGGGGCAATCCGTCAATGACCATGGCGCAGGCGCCGCATTTCTTTTGCAGACAGCTGCACTCCCACGCAATCGGTTGGGCAGGCTGACCGCTGGTATCCCGGAGATCAGGATCCGCATTGAGCACAATCAGAGCGGTGGCCACCGTTTCCGTCTCATCGGAGGTCGCATAGCGAAAGGATTGATAGTAAGGCTCCCCTCCCTCTCCGTTCCGTCGGAGAATGTCAAGGATTCGTTCCACGGTCATCCCTCCTTTCCGGAATGGGGCGGAACGCAGTAATGATCTCGCCATCACGACACACCGCCACGGTCGTTTTCTGGAATCGCGGGTCATCCCGGTCAGGATAATCGGAACGATAATGGGCCCCACGGCTCTCCTGACGTTGAAGGGCACAGACCAGCATGGCTTTTCCCAGCAGCGCGCGGGACCACTCCCATTCCCTCAGATTCTGTGCCAGAAGATCATCCACACTCTGAACAGCCCTCCTTAGCATTCCCTCTTCCCTGGCGATTCCCAGTCCGTTCCAAAGTATTTCTTTCAATCGCTCAGTCTGTATAGACGACACCGTACGAGACGCGGTCCAGTCACTGGTCGCTGGTCCCAGGTCAACAGGGGAACTGTCAGCGAATGCACTCTGTCCGCTCAACAGAGCCGCCTGTTCCGCAGCCACCTTACCACCATACAGTGCGCCCAGCATGGAATTACCACCCAACCGATTTGCTCCGTGGTACTGGCAGGCACACTCCCCCGCCGCGTACAGCCCGGGCAGGCTGGACCGATGGTTCTCATCCACCAGAATCCCGCCCATAAAAAAGTGGATCCCCGGGCTGACAGGAACTGGAGTCGTCACCGGGTCGACGGAGAGATAATGCAGGATCTCTTCCCGCATATCTGACAGTTTTTTCTCCCAAGTGGCAGTGGGTAGTCCGGTGAGATCCAGGTAAACCTGGCCTTCACAGTCATCCCGTCGGCTGACAAAGAACATTTCCCGGGAAACCACATCCCGGGGCATGAGATTGCCCAGTTCAGGATAGAGTTCTTCCATGAAGTACCAGGGTTTTCCATCCCGAAGGATAAAAAGCCGTCCGCCTTCTCCCCGGGCCGCCTCACTGATGAGCATTCGCTTTCCTGGAATCCCTACCGTAGTAGGATGATACTGGATAAACTCCAAATTTCCAAGCTCGACACCATTCCGAAAGGCAAGAGCGGTTATATTTCCGGTGTTGGGGATGGTTCCGGTGGTGAGTCCGGGAAAAATGCCGTTCATTCCTCCGCTGCACAAAATAACAAGTCCCTTAAACGCGAATAAATGGCCGCTATAGCTGTCTCGAAGGACCAATCCGACACACCGAGTGTCATTCCCGTCCCCCTCTGTTTTTAAATCCTCCACCAGATGGTGTGAATACCGATGGATGAGCCCGTCCGCCTCATAGCGGCGCGCCTCATCGATCAAAGCGGTCATCAAGACCTTGCCGGTGCTGCTTTTGGAATAGGCGGTGCGTTTTTTCTTTTGTCCGCCGAAATTGCGCAAAATCAGAGTTTCGTGCTCCATCTGAAACGGCGTGCCCAGCGAAAACATCCACCGGACGATCTCCGGTGCGTGTTCAGTCAGACCAGTCACCGCATTGGGGTCAGCAAGGTTGCCGCCGCCCTTCATGGTATCGGCAAAATGCTCGGCAGGCGTATCATGCTCCCCCATAGTGTCCAGCGCGGCGTTAATGCCGCCCTCTGCCAGAACGGACTGCGCCCGCTCCGATGGCAGGGCGGAAATCAGATTGCAGGGAACGCCTGCTTTTGCCAGATGGATGGCAGCGGAAAGGCCGGCAAGCCCCGCCCCCACAACGTTCACTCGACCCATACTTAAACTCCTCACAATACCATACAGGGCCTACCCGAATCAGATAGGCCCCAGACGTTTCGCAGTTCACCATACGTTCCAGCGCAAATAGTAAATGACAAATGCCAACGCCATGAACAGCACCAGAACGGACAGAACAAACAGGATGTCCACCAGCCACTTCCGTCCACTCTTGATCCCAAGAGAGAGCATCAAAGGGCGGATATTGGTGATGATGTGAACCGCCAGGGAGGCTGCAAGCAGAAGCTGAAGAACCAGTTTGCCCTGGTTGAACCATTGCAGCCGGTAAGCCCCGTCACCCCCGGCGCTGAAGGCAGTCACATGGAACAGCAGAAAAATCAGCGTGGAAAATCCGCTGATCCTTCTTGCCCAGAACAGCCGGTTCTCCCGGAAATATGCCGCACCGGTCTTTTTCCAGATCCGGAGTGTGTCGACCGTCAGCTTCACGCCGAAGACCGCGTGAACAGCCAGCAGGCCGACAGCGATCCAGGCCAACGCTTTCACGGCCGTGCTGCCCACCCCGATCAGCTGAAAGCTCCCCAGGATACCGTGGAGCAGCAGCAGAATCAAGGCAGCCAGGGAAAGGATCCCGTTCCACTTTCTCATTGGGCCGCTCCTTTCACGGGAATCACCAGAATCGTCTCCGTGTTCTCCAGGTCGAGCTGACAGGCATCCGCGAACTCTTTGGATAGGATGATCCCATCGAACAGGTCGTTTTCCAGCCGGGAGGCAACCAATGTCCCATTCTCCTGTCGGATCGTCATCTGGTTTTCCGCCAGCCTTGCCTGATAGCGGTTCGCCAGCTGAATGCCGCTGACATCTCCCCGGGCCGTCATACACCGAAGATCCTCCATGATCACATCCACCGGTTGGTCAGTAAAGAAATCAGCCCAGAGCGCTTGGGTATTGGGATGCTTCTCCCGATTGAGCAGGATCACAAACTGACCAGACGGCTGGTCAGGAATCTCCAGGGACGCGCCGGTCACACCGTCGGTCACTGCGCCGGTGAACAGCGCGCCCACATCCACATACACAAGGGCGGGGATCCCAAGGGTCACAAACAGCGCCGCCAGGATGACAACGAGATGCCGGATCACGTTCATCTTCTCCCCTCCCCTTCCGTGGTTTCTTTTCAAATCAGCCCTGCGCGGCCTGGCTCAGCGCGTCCTTTACGGCGTCCTGGAACTGCTCATAATTGATGGTGGCGCCGGAAATGGCATCCACGCTTTTCAGGTCGCCGGTCTCCACCAGCTTTTGGGCATACTGATCACAGGCCTGCACAGCCCGCTGGGCCTTGTTGTAGTAATCCTGGTTGGCAACCACGCCGCCCTCTTTGCCATATTCAGCGTCCTTGGGATCGCCATTGACCTGGAAGGTGGAATAGGTACAGTCGGTGATAACGCTGCCGGAGATGGTCAGCTCCACCACGCCGTAACCGTCGCCGTCTCCGCCCTCATTGTCTTCATATAGTTCGCTTCTGCCCTCATAGGTCCCGTCGGCATAACTGGCGGAGCCGCCGCAGCCGGCCAAGGTCAGCAGCGCCAGGGTCAACACACAAATACACGCAATCAGCTTCTTCCTCATGATTCTATCCTCTTTTCTGTGATTTGGAGAGAATACGCTTCATTCTCTCCTCAGATAATAGCCTCTTTTTTCCAGCTTGGGAAGGGATTTTTGCTTATTTTCCAAAATTCTCGTTCTGGATTTCCTTGGTGATTTTTCCATACTCCAGGACCACGGTCCGCTGGGCCACCTCTCCCACCTCTGGGTCGTGGGTGACCACCACCAGCGTCGTACCCTCCTCATGGAGCTGACGGAAAATGTCCAGGACGATGTTTTCGTTGGCCTCGTCCAGATTTCCGGTGGGCTCGTCGGCCAGGATCAGTTCCGGATAGTTGATGAGGGCCCGGGCAATACATACCCGCTGCTGCTCACCGCCGGAGAGCTGACTGGGCAGATGTTTTGCTCTGTCTGCCAGTCCCACACGCTTCAGGGCCTCCATGGCCTCGGCCTCGTCGGGAACGCTGTGGTAATACTGAGCCACCATCACGTTCTCCAGGGCAGTCAGGTAGTTGACCAAGTGAAACTGCTGAAAGATCAGCCCGATCTTATCCCGCCGGATTGCGGTCAGATTCTTGTTGCTCTCCTTGGAAATATCCACACCGTCCAGCAGGACCTCGCCGCTGGTGGGCTTGTCCATGCAGCCGATGATGTTCATCATGGTGCTCTTGCCGGAGCCTGAGGGGCCCATGATGGCCACCCACTCGCCGGGCTCCACCTTGAGGCTCACATTGTCCAGAGCATGCAGATCGCCGTAGATCTTAGATACATTTTTTAGTTCTAGCAGGCTCATACTACTCTCCTCCTAATACGATTCCTTGATAAAACATGACACATGTTTTTATCACCATGGGCAACTCGCCCACGGGCTCCGCACGGTCGTGCGATGAAGGCAGCCGTTCAATACATATCCCCGCAAATCATTGATTTTTGGCCTCCAACAGAATGCCGCGGCAGATTAAAATGTCTCATTTTAATCTGAGATACGGATTATTCGCCCTTCAGGACCACAGCCGGGTCCACTTCAGTGGCGCTCTTCACGGGCAGCAGGCAGGCACAACCGGCCACTAGAATGGAAATGATAATGGTTATCGGCAACAGCAGGGGCTGGAAGGTAATGGAACTGTTAAAGACCTTCACGCTGACCGCCTGCGCGAAAGCAAAGCCCAGCCCGGCTCCTACCAGTCCGCCGATGCCACCCAGCAGCAGTCCTTCTCCCATAAACTCTCCGATAATACTTTTGTTGGCGGCTCCCAATGCTTTCCGCAGGGCGATCTCCTTTCGGCGTTCAGTGACGGCAGCCGTCATAGTGGTGGCCACGCAAATCATGGTCAGTACCAGCACCACAGCGGTCACCAAGAAAACCAGGGCCTGAAGCTTGGTGAGCACGGTGCTCTCCGATTGGGTCACCCGCTTGACCAGGCGGGGCGTAACATCGTCTACGTTGGATTCAATATCATCGCTGTATTGTTTCAGCGCGTCCGCGTCGGCGGAGATACTCAGCTCCACTACGTCCAGAGCATCGGTTTCACCCGCCAAGCTTTCCATATCCTCCAAGGCCATATAGGCGTATTCTTCCTCAGAGCCTCCGGTCTCCAGGGTCCCGGTGACCGTCATGTCCAAGGAGACATCCGGGTGATATTCCTCTTCATCTGAGGGCTCTGCATCAACTTCCTCGCTACCCGCCTCGCCTTGCACAGAAACAGAGGCATCATCCGCGGATACGGCCTCAGCAGTACCACGGGCCTCCTCCGAGGCATAGGTAACGGTCAAGGTATCTCCCACCTTCAGGCCCAGAAGATCGGCGATTTCCTGTCCCAGAAGGATCTCTCCCGGCGCAGCAGGCCACTCACCGTTGATATACCAATAAGGACTGGTTGCTTTCGCCCCCTCCAAATCCGTTCCGGCGGCCACGATGGGCTGCTCATGGATCCGGACGGTTTCATACCGATAGGGCGCAACGCCAACCAGGTCTCCAGAACTGATATAGCTGAGGCTTTGATCCACCGCCTCCTGGTTGAATGCGGCCTCGTTTCCGGAGGCGACCAGGATCATATTGGCGCCGTAATTTCTGAATTCCGCTCCCATCTGCCGGGGAACGTCGTAATAGATGGTCACCAGACCGGAGAGGATGGTCGCGCCTACGGCAATGGCCAGCAGAGCTACCAACATCCGGGAGCGCCGACGGACCAGCGAAGCGGTGATCATCCGCATAAACATTTTTTGTTTCGTCATCGTTGTATCTCCCCTTTCCAACTCCCGGCCTTACCGACCATGGAGGACCTCTGCAGGCCGCAGACGCAGAAGCATCCGGATGGCCGGAATACTACCCGCCAAGGTCACAATGATGGTAAGCATGGCGACAAGGGGAATGACCATGGCCTTCATCTCAATGGAGGAGCCGAAGACCGTGTGTCCGATGATCTGGGCAAAGCCGAAGCCCACAAAATATCCGATCACCGCCCCCACAATGCCGGTGATGACGATCTCCGTCAATACAATTCCGGAGATGGCACTGTCCTTGGCCCCGATGGCCTTGAGCAGACCGATCTCATTGCTTCGCTCCATCACACTGGCGGTGACCAGGTTGCAGATGCCCAGACCGGAGCCCACCAGGCTGAGAATGGTAATGAGAACCATGAGAAATTCTGTCTTTTCCAGGATGGCGCCCTCAGAGTCCGCCACCTGCCTCACCGGAGAGGCCACAGAATCCGTAATGACCTCCTGGATCTGATAGCAGATGGAACTGACATAGGCAGTGCAGTACCAAGTCTCATATTGACTGACAGAAAGGGAACTGGGATCCTTGGCAGCCTTGATGGCCAACTCGTTGTCCGGCGTGGTCAGAGCGCTGACTTCAATACTGGTCAAGTATCCATCGGTGTCGGACAGAGACTGAACCAGGTCCATGGGCGCGTAGATCTCCTCGTCCTCGGTGCCGCCTGCGTCAAAAACCCCCACAATGTTCAGATCGGCGTCCCCATATTCCGTGGCAACGTGCAGGGTGTCCCCAGGACCCACCCCTTCCCTCTGGGCCACCAGAGACCCGATCATTGCCGCGTTGGGATCGCTCCCCACCTGCTCATCCAGCCAGGCACCCTGGGAAATGTCCCACCAGGTCCGCAGATTGGCCACACCAGTATCCAAGCTCTCGCCGGTGGGCAAATCAAGATGGTGGTTGAACCAGGTCCCCACCAGCTTGACAGCCGTGCCGCTGTCCAGGTTCACAGTGGTGTCAATGAACGGTGCGAAGTCCACAATATTGAAAGCCCAGAAGATGGTCTTGATCTTTCCCAACTCGTCCTCCAGCAGGTAGGTACCCTGAGACTGTTCTCCGCCCTCCACCTCATACAGATTGTTAAGGACCGACGCTTCCTTGGGGACCACCGTGATATTGGCGCCGTAGGTCTTCAGTTCCTGGTTCACCTTATCCCCCACGTCCAGCATCACGTTGAGCATGGCGGTAGCCAGAGACGCGCCCAGAGCGATGGTCAAGGCGATCATCAGCATTTTCCCCTTCTGGCGGACGAAGGCCCCCCGAATCATTCTGAAAAACATAGAGCCGCCCCCTTATCTTGTAAACTCGTCCTGGTGCTCCACCAGGGTATCGGTGGGAACGACGATATAACCGTTCTCCACACTGTAATCAATAACGATCGGATTGCAGCCGCCCTTGAAGCCTATGGTATTGACATTCATGACCACGTCGCACAGGCTGCACACAACCTGACCGTTACGTTCATAATACCCTGTCTCGCCACAGATGTCGCAGGCATCCAGGCCCACGCCAAAGGCGGTTCCGTTGGGCTTTTTAATGACGATAAAACGCACATCCACTCCGTCATCGGTAGTGTAAACGAATCGGTGGAGATGGCCGTCAGATACCTGCTCAAGAGAGACATAAACACTGTCGCCCCGAACCTCACAGTCTTCCGCCGGAGAGAGCTCCACCTTCTTTGTACTCAAAGCAGTGAACAAGGTCAGGCAAAGGACACCAAGGATACAGCAAACCAGCAGCAGCGCACACCACCGTCGAGTATTCCGCCAGGCTGCCTTGATCTTTCGGTGCTGCGCGGGATTCTCATAGGGCTCGTTCACGTGCAGACTACGGACCAGGAGTACAATGGCAACGGCCGCAGCAACCACCAGAATTGCGTAAATAAAAAGGTCGCTGTAATTCGCCGCGTGTTTCGCCAGCGTAAAGAGAGTGTGATTGGATGGAATCATCCGTTTGGCCAGCAGCACCTGAAGGATCTTAAACACTTGCTGAACCGCGTTGATCACAAGGGCCGTGGACAACAACCCGCCCAACAGTTCGGTACTCAGCCGTTTTCCGGCGTGTTCGGTGGCGAGAAACGCCAGGAACGCAATGACGATCCCCAGCAGGAATCCAATCAGGCGGAAAAAAAACGCCGTGGAATAGAGGGATTCCCCGCCCAGATTAAAATCAAAAGGATAGGCATAAACGTCCGGCAAGGCATAAAAAATATAGGTAAAGGACAGGATTGCCGCCGAGACAGGAACCCCCATTCCGCCCTTCTCCTTCTTCAGCAGGGAACGAAACGCAAAAAACAGGACCAATGCAATCACCGAAACGGTGAAAGTCCGCACATTCCACATGCCCAGGTCCACCAGGCGGGTCCGGTTCTTAACGATGGACATCACAATGGATGCGGCAAACCCCGCAGTTGTCCCGATGATCAGGACCTTCCGGCCAGGCCGGTCAAAAATCTTAAAAATGTAAGCGTAGAGAAGTCCGACCAGGATCCCGGTGGCCAGAAGGTCCTCCGTGACTGTGACCAGATATTTCAGCATAGTAACACCTCGACGTAGTTTCTCTTGTGGCCAAAACCATACTTCACCATTGTCCCGGAAGAACAGAAGACATTATTTACTCCTCAACAAAAAGGAATGTGAGGCACGCTTTCGACCACAAAATCTGACAAACCTCACTGCGCCAAAGCGTCGCCAATCCGGTGCCGACCAAAACGGCACCAGATTGGCGAGCCATGGCTCTGCAAAGACAGGGTCCGACAGAGAATTTGGAATTATGAAAGACGGAATCGACTAAATCAGAACTCCATGGGCGTGTAGTCCCAACCCTCATACTCGACGGTCAGGTTGCCATCGGCAAAGTACTCGTCGAAGGTGCCGCCCGGGCCGGTCTCCGCATCGGTGTGGACCAGATAGCCGTTCTCCTCGGGGTTGTGGAAGGTGAAGATAACCTTGTAGGTGTCAGCGTCAGGCAGAGCGATGTTGGCGCCATAGTGGGGACCATCGGAAGCGCTCATAACCATAAACGTGCCCTCAGCGGCCACGTCGCCGTTTCCGTTGTCGTGGATGACCTGATAGTCAACGGTCAAATAAGGCACCCAGTCGCCGGCACCATAGCCCAGATCGTTCTCCAGCGCGGAGACGTCGCACTCCAGATGGATGTCAAAGTCCTCGATGTTCTCATTGCCGTTGGACATGGGAACAGCCTGGAAATAGACGGCGGAAACGTTCATGAACGCAACTTCTTCATCCTCAAAGATGGGATACTCGGTGAAGCCGGCAGCGGCGTCAGGAGCCTCGGCCTCTTCAGTGGTAGCTTCCACCACTTCGGTCTCGGCAGCCGTTTCGGTATCCTCAGTCTCAGCCGCGGTGTTCCCGCAGGCAGTCATCATACCGACAGCGGCAACGGCCATCAGCAGCGCAAGGATCTTCTTGTACTTCTTCATTGTTCTTCCTCCTGTTTTCTTATTTTTTATGTTGAATCTCTCACCCGGACGAATTGCCGGAGAGAAGGATTCCGGAATTATCCCTCTGTTTGCTCGACGATTTCCGACCCTTTTGCCGCGGCAGCCTCAACTTGGGCACGGATCTTGGCGTTGCGGCGCATAGCCACAATGAATGTAATGACCAGAACGACCGCAAGAATGATCTGCGGAATGATGGTCCCCGCCAGAGGATAGATGCCAAAGACGTCAAGCACGTCATTGTATGGGATGGAGGCGATGATGCCGGGTGCCGCAAACATGAAGGGCATACCATCGAAGACGCCGCCTTCCATTAGTTCCTTGATGCCGGTGCCCAGGAAGCAGACACACATGACCGCCATCAGGATGCTCATCACCATGAAGAAAGGCTTCAGAGGCAGACGGACGGACCAGACACGCATGGCAATAAACACGAAGACCAGTATCACGCAGCCAATGACAAAGCCAAACCAGACCATATTCTTGTGCTCTTCGCTGAGCATGGGCTGATAGAACAGGATGACTTCCGCGCCCTCACGGAACACAGCCAGCCAGGCTGTGAAGCCAAGGGTAAACATGCTGCCCCGGGATACGCCGCCCTCAGCTTTTCCTTTGATATAGGACGTCCAGGAGGCGGACTCAGACTTGGAGACCATCCAGTTGGATACATAGAACAAAACGGCAACCGCCAGCAACGCCGCCACGCCCTCGATAACCTCCTGGCTCATGGTGGTCTCAGGGTTGATCGCCTTCAGGTAGTTGAGCAGAGCCGCCATGGCAAAGGAACAGACGACGGCAAACACCGAGCCGACATACACCGGGATGACGCCTTTCTTGTTCCCTGATTTCACCAGGTAAGCAATGATGGCGCCTACGATCAGGATGGCCTCCAGTCCCTCACGGACGATAATGGCCAGGGAACCGATGAAGGTGGCCACCGCGCCGCCGGAGGACGAGCCTGAGGACACGTCCATGGAGGATCCCTCAGGGCTGAGGATCAGCGCATCCTCATGGAGGCTCTGGATAAGGCCCTCCCCTTCTACCCGGACCGTCTCAGCGCCCAGGTCCTTTTTGATGGACTTCCGGAAGTTGGTAAACTGGAGCTCCACAGCACTGACCCGGGAACCGGAGATATAGGTCATGGTGTTACGTTCGAATCCGGTGGTTTCGTAATAACCCCAGTAGGTCGCCTTGGCAAATTCATAGGCGGTTTCCTGGTCGCCGGCCTCATAGAGTTCAATGGCGTGGTTCGCAATGATCTCGATGGCGTCGGCCGCATCGTTCCAGTTCCAGCTCTGGATCTCATTGGCCGCCACATAATCCTCCCAGGTCATGTAATACTCATCGTCTGCAGCAAAGGCCGAGCTGGAGCAGATGACCAGAAAGGCCAGGACTGCCAGAAGGACCCGGAATGGACCGAACAGCCGACTTGCGCTCTGTCTTGTCAACATACTATGGTTTCCCTCTTTTCTGACTTTTCTCATTTTAACAAAATTTAACGTTAGCAAAACCTAACGATTGTGCAAAAAACAAAGCGCACTCTGCCAGAGCCCCAGTCCATTGCTTCGAACCGGTCCAAACGCTTTCAACGTCGATACCCATAGGTAACCACTGTTAGACATTACTAACTATTCAACAAAAAAGAAATGCAAATCAACTTTGCATGGGTGCATTATATGCGCTTTTTAGTGGGTTGTCAAGGAAAAGTTAGCACAAAACAACGCTTCATTCTTTCCTATTTTCCGAGCAGGGCCAGTCCACAGTCGAAATTGTGTACTTGGAAATAAAATCGTTGTCAGTAAAGGGTTTTCCCGGAATGTGATCGCTGAAATTCCCGCTGCCCCGAAGGAAATACCGATAGGACTCCTTCCCTGCGTCCCAGGTTGCGTCTAATTCATACCAGTTTCCTTCCAGTTCAACAATATTCCATGCGTGATACTCCTGAGAACTGTCAACCCCAATCCCCGTACCGGTGATTACCCGACAGCCGATTCCCGCGTCCCGCAGAAGCCGATAGAGGGTTACGCTATATCCCTGACACGTGGCGGTGTGCCACATCACAGCAGCATAGCAGGTGGACCTAAGATGGGCATACGCATTGTTTTTGTGGACGGTATCATATTTCACATTGGTACAGACATAATCATAGATTGTCCGAATTTTTTCATAGTCAGATGTATCCGGGGTAAACCCGAACCCAGCTTCGATCTCTGCCAGAGCCTCGGTGACTTCTTCCTCCTGGGCCAGATAGGTATAGTGTTCCGGGATGATTTCGACTGTGTAACGATATCTCCCCCAGATAGACCGATCACAGCTGCAATTGATGCGATAGCCGCCGTATTGATATCGAATGTAGTCTCCCTCCGTAGACTCCTCTGTCTCCTGAAGCGCCTCCTCCACCCAGTCCCCCACTACAGCCGCGATATCCTTCTGGATATTCTGTCCGTAAGAAAATCGCACGGTAATAGCCTGTGAATGGTACCGCAAGCCATGACGAATGGACGCAATGACCTCATCGTAGTTAGCGATCCGGGCGGAAAGCGGAATATCAGACGATTCGGCGGCGGGCTTCACCCTTTCATCAGTCAAATCAAATGTAAAAAAGAGCCCTACAGTGCAAGCCACCGCCAGGCACAGAAACAGAACCCCGCGGATACAGTATGGGTGTTGAAGGATTCGTTTTATCATACTCGATCCTCTTGATTTCTTTGCAGTTAGCACACTCTATCAGTTGAGTATATCATGCCAGAGAAAAATGGGCAAGAAAAAACCCGGGTGGCCCCGGGTTTTTCATGTACGCACAGAAGATGTGTCCGCAGCAACTGCGAAGCAGGATCAATAGTTTTCCTTGTTCAACTCGAAGAACGCCTGGGGATACTTGCACACAGGGCAGACATCTGGCGCATCCGTCCCCACCACGATGTGGCCACAGTTGATGCACTCCCAGACGGAGACGCCGCTCTTCTTGAAGACCTCCTGGGTCTCTACGTTCTTCAACAGAGCGCGATACCGCTCCTCATGGCGCTTTTCGATCTCGCCGACGGCACGGAACTGAGCTGCCAGCTCCGGGAATCCATCCTCCTCGGCCTCCTTGGCCATGCGGACATACATATCGGTCCACTCGTGGTTCTCTCCGTCTGCAGCGGCAGCCAAGTTATCGGCAGTCTCTCCGATGCCGCCCAGTTCCCGGAACCAAAGCTTGGCATGCTCCCGCTCATTGGCCGCAGTCTGGAGGAAGAGATTGGCGATCTGCTCATAGCCGTTGCGCCGGGCAACGTCGGCAAAATAGGTGTACTTGTTCCGGGCCTGAGACTCGCCGGCAAAGGCATCCTGCAGATTCTTCTCCGTGCGGGTGCCGGCGTACTTGTTGGGGGCGTTCTCCTGGACCTCCACCTTTTCAAAGTCCGAAGCGGGATGCTTGCAGATGGGACAGATGTAGTCGCCGGGCAGCTCCTCGCCCACATACTCGTGGCCGCACACGGTACAGCGCCAGATCGTCTTGCCGTCTTCCGTCTTGCCCACGGCCTGGGGCTTAGGCTTGATGTGCTCCTGATAATAGGCGTATGTGGTGGAGGGCTCGTCGCTGATGACCTCCATATCCTCGATGGACGCAATGAAGAGGGTGTGAGAGCCCAGGTCGATGCTCTGGGTCACCTTGCCGCAGAAAAAGGCGTTGACCCCCTCCGTAATGTAATACAGTCCGTTGGGGGCGCGCTTGCAGGCATCAAACTGGGAAAATTTGTCCACGTCCCGTCCGGACTGCATGCCAAACCGCTTGAACAGATCAAAGCCGGCCCGCTGGCTGATGGCAGAGACCGTAAAGATACCGGTTTTCAGGATCATATCGTGGGTGTAATTGGCTTTATTCACAGAGATGGAGAGCTGATTGGGCTCGGAGGCCACTTGGATCGCTGTGTTGATGATGCATCCGTTGTCCTTGTCTCCATCCTTCGCGGTGAGGACAAAAAGACCGTAGGAGAGCTTGTGCATGGCCATATTATTCATAGTGACATACCTCCTTATGCAGTATGAGTCAGATGCTTCGCCATTTGGCGTTCTTTTCAGAGGCAGTATACCATATTTCAGAGAAAATGGAAAGAGAATCCGTTCAATCAGCCAAAATAGTTGCAAAAATTCGTTCCTGAGCAACAGAAAACAACGATTATTCTTCCCTAAAGGACGGGATGACCGGCGGGAACACCCCGTCTTCAATGAAATAGGTCCGGTACCCGTCCGTGACCAGGGAGTTCTTTCCCAGGACCCGGATCAAGCGTTCTCCCTTCAGGGCAAGCTCCACCGCCAGTTCAGGAACGGTCTCCCCGTTTTTCAGTTGTTCCTCCGCCTCGCCTGGGGTGAGCAGTTCGATCCGATCCCCGGTTAAAGACAGATTGGTATTGGGAAAAACGATCTCATCGGTGGCAGCCAGGAAAAAGTCATCCCGGATCAGGCGAATCCCAATGTCAGCGATGGCCAGTTTGTTCACATACCAGATGGAATCCCCCAGGAACAGGCCGGATTTCAAATATCCGATGGTGACAGTCAGGTCGGATTTCACTGCCAGTTCCGCCTTTCCGGAATCTCCGTTCATGCCGCTGTTGATGTCCACGCTGATAACATACGCGTTTTTGGCGTTGTTGATGGCCTTGATGGCAGCGCGGAAAGTGTCCCTGACCTGGCCGGAAAAGCCGGTGCCCAGGATACAGTCGACCAGAGTGACACAGTCTTTCAAATCTGTTTCTTCTACAAAGGGGACGATCTCCACTCCTTTGGATAAAGCCAAATCGTGATAGTACTTTCCGTCCTCAGAGAATTTGTCCGAGACACGGTAGACCGTACATTCCTTTCCGTTGTCCGCCAGGATGCAGGCCAGCGCATAGCCGTCGCCTCCATTGTTGCCGGAGCCGACAAGGATCCCGATTTTTCCGTTCCAGTCAGCGGCCCGGTAGACACCCATGGCCGCCCGATACATAAGTTCCAGGCTGGGAACATACTCGGCAATGGTGTGGGCGTCGCTCTCCCGCATGGTTTTTACCGTGATTACATTTAACATGATGGCGTTCCTTCCTTTTTGCGGTATTGTTGGTCCGATTATACCGTTTTTGCCAGGAAGCCGTCAAGAGGTTCCATCCCAGGATGGGAAACCTTTTCCGAATATTTGTCGTTTTCACTTGCAATCGCAAAAATCATTTAGTATAATATGAGACCGAAACTTTCTATCAGCTTTGAAAGCGACACAAGGAGGAAGACATCGATCATCATGAGAACGTATCATTCAAATCAGCCCCAGAAATCCAAGGCGAAGCTTTACTGGGCCATTGGCATCGTTCTGGGCATCATTGTAGCCGCCCTTCTGATCTATAATTCCGGTATCTTCCAGAGCCGGGCTGTAGCCGCTACGGTAGGCGATCAGAGCTTCACAGTCCCCGAGCTGTCCTACTATTATAATGCTCAGATCAGCAACAAGCGTCAGGAAGCTCAGATGTATGCCCAGTTTGGCATGGAAAGCGATTATAATACTGATCTGAAACCTGAGGAACAGTATTATAATGAGGCGGAAGGCGTCACCTACGCCGACTATTTCCTGGACCAGGCGCTGGAGGCTCTGAAGTCGGATACCATTCTCTGCACGGAGGCCAAGGCCGCCGGATATACCCTGTCTCAGGCCGGCCAGGACTCCATCACGCAGAACCTGGATGCGCTGCACATGTACAGCACCCAGAGCGGATACAGTGAAAGCGCCTATCTGAAGCTGCTTTACGGACAGTACATGACCAAGTCCATGTTCAAGGAGCTGCTGGGCAACTCTATCCTTGCCAGTGAATACGCCGCGGCAAAGCAGGGCGAGTTCACCTATACCGATGAGGAACTCAACGCCTATTACGACGAGAACAAGGACGCCATGGACACTTATGACTACCGCTACTGCTTCATCAGTGGTCAGGCGGAGTCCACCACGGACGCCGACGGCAACACCGTGGAGCCCACTGAGGAAGAGACCGCTGCCGCCATGGCGGAGGCCCAGTCTAAGGCTGACAGCATGGTGGCTGCCATCCAGGGCGGCACCGCCTTTAATGAAGCCGCTGTTGAGGCTCTGGGAGACACCGACGGCGAAAGCTTCAAAGATGAAGAGTACAACCACACCCAGAATTTGGGGCAGGACCTGGATTCCACCTATCAGTCCTGGCTGCAGGACGCTGCCCGCAGCGCCGGTAATGTAACTTCTCTGGAGACCTCTTCTGGTTACTATGTGGTCCAGTTCCTGGGCCGCGAGAAGGATGAGGACACCTATCAGACCATCAACTACCGGGATCTCCTTGTCCTGTCTGAGACCACTGACACCGAGGTTCCGGTGACCGACGCCTCCGCCCTCACCGCTTCCGAGGATACCGGCACGGACGAAACCGCCGAAACCGAGGAAGCCGCTGAACCGGAAACCGAGATCGTTTCCCTGCCCTCCGAGGAACAGCTGAGTGCTGCCAAAGAGGAGGCGCAGGGTCTGCTGGATGAGTTCAACGCCGGAGACAAGTCCTCCGAGTCTTTTGCCGCTCTGGCCACCGCCAACAGCGATGATGAAGCCACCAAGGCCGACGGCGGCCTGGTGGAAAAAGCCAACCGGGACAATCTGTCCGCCGACCTTACCGAATGGCTTTTTGCCGATGGCCGCAAAGCAGGGGACGTCACCATGCTGGATTATAAGGACAGCAGTGACCGAGTGATGGGCTATCAGCTTCTGTTTGTCGATAGTCTGGGTCAAATCGCTTGGCAGTATGAGGCCACCACCGATCTCCAGGCAGACGACTATGAAGCCTGGTACAGCGAGGTGGAGGGGAACTATCCCGCTGAGCTCACTGATGCCGGCAAGGCACTGGCGGGCACGCCCAACGTAGCCGAGGAGACCGAGGAAGACGCCGACGCCGCTGCTGAAACCGATGCTGAGGAAGCCGCAGAGCCTGTGGAAGCCGAGGTTGCGGAAGCCGCCGAGGAAGTGGCTGAGGAGACGGAAGCCGCTGCCGAAACCGTTGTTGAGGAAGCCACCGAAGGTGAAAACCAGGATGCTGCTGCCGAAGAGGCAACGGAAACGGATACTGAGGCCGAAGAGGACACTGCTTCCTGATCTCCATTCTCTCTGCAAAAATACCATGACCCCTGCGGAATGAGACCACTTCCGCAGGGGTCTTTTGGAGTGTGAACCGATGAGGAAAGAACAATTTCTCCGCACGGAAATGCTGTTAGGAGCCCCTGCCATGGACAGGCTGGCAAACTCCCATGTGGCTGTGTTTGGTCTGGGCGGGGTGGGCAGCTGGTGTGCCGAAGCCCTGGCTCGTTCCGGCATTGGAACTTTGACGTTGGTTGACAACGACCAGGTGGGCATAACCAATCTGAACCGCCAGATCCAGGCGCTTCACTCCACTGTGGGGCTGGACAAGACGGAAGCTCTGGCCTGTCGGATCCGGGACATCAATTCGGATTGCGTGCTCCGATTGATCCCGGAAAAGTATGAGGCGAACAACCGGGAGAGATTTTTTGATGTAAACTACAGCTATATCGTCGATGCCATCGACCTTGTCTCCTGTAAGCTGGATCTGATTCAAACCGCATTGGACCGCGGCATTCCCATCATCTCCTCCATGGGGACAGGAAACAAACTGGATCCGTCCCAATTCCGGGTGTCGGATCTTTCCAAGACCGAGGGCTGCGCCCTGGCCCGCATTTTGCGGAAAGAGCTGAAAAAGAGAGGGATCATCCATCACAAGGTGGTCTTTTCTCCGGAGCTGCCCCAAAAGCCGGAGCAGGCAGAGGCTCCGCCCCCCGGCAGACGGTCCGTACCCGCCAGCGCGCCCTGGGTGCCGCCGGTGGCAGGTTTTTTACTGGCCGGTGAAGTGATTCGTGACTTGATACAGGTATAAACCACACCCTCCCTTGGAACGCTATTCCAAAGGAGGGTATTTGTTATGGAAAATCAACATCGCTGGGCCTCCGCAGCCCTGGCAGGAGGTGCGGCAGGACTGGTCAACGGGTTTTTCGGCGGAGGCGGAGGCATGGTATTGGTGCCGCTTCTGATCAGCAGATGCGGTTTGGACCGAAGAACCGCCTTTGCCTCGTCCGTGGCGATCATCCTGCCGCTATGTATGTTGTCCGCGGCCATCTATTTTTTCCGCGGAAATCTGGACGTTCTCCAGGCTCTCCCCTACCTGGTTGGAGGCTTGGCGGGCGGGCTCATTGGCGGAAGAATCTTTGAAAAAGTTCCTGTCCCATGGTTAAAACGAATCTTTGCCTTGCTCATCCTTTACGGCGCATGGAAGGCGCTGACGGCATGAGTTGGTTTCTTGCCTTTCTGGCGGGAACGGCAACCGGGGTACTCTCTGCCTTTGGGATCGGGGGCGGGTCCCTGCTGCTGATCTATCTCACCGCCTTCGCTGAGCTGTCCCAGCAGGCGGCACAGGGGATCAATTTGCTCTACTTTCTCCCGGCCGCCGCAGCAGCGCTGCCTTCTCACCGCAAAAACGGATTGCTGGACAAAACGGTCATCCCTCCTGCGGTCTTGACAGGACTAGTCACCGCAGCCACTGCCGCCTGGCTGTCCAATGGTCTCGATACCGCCGTGCTGCGAAAGCTCTTTGGCGTCTTTCTCCTATATATCGGCGTGACGCAGCTGATCAAAAAGGACGAATCGGGGACAGAAAAACATCCCGCCAGCCCATGAAACGCTGACGGGATGTTTTTCTATGAGAGACGTTATGCCGCAGCCTTTTTCCCGGTAATGGCACGCATGACGAAGATGGTAACCAGCATCAGCACCAACGCGATGGGGAGTACGATCGCCGCATTGGGCAGGAACCCGGCGATAATGTAGCTGACAAAGCTTACGCCCGCAACGGTGATGGCGTAAGGCAACTGCGTGGAGACGTGGCTCACATGGTCGCACTGGGCACCCGCCGAGGCCATGATGGTGGTGTCGGAAATGGGAGAACAATGGTCGCCGCACACCGCGCCGGCCATGCAGGCGGAGATGCAGACGATGGACAGCGGATTTTCCATGGGGAAGACCCCCTGGACGATGGGGATCAGCATACCGAAGGTGCCCCAGCTGGTGCCGGTGGCAAAGGCCAACAGGCAGCCAATAAGGAAGACGATGGCGGGGAGGAAAATCTCCACGTTCTGGGCGTTGTGATAGACGAAGTCACGCACAAACCGCTTCGCCCCCAGAGAATCGGTCATCGCCTTCAGGCTCCAGGCGAAGGTCAGGATCAGGATGGCGGGAACCATGGCCCGGAATCCCTCGGGGATGCAGGCCATCATGGAGGTAAACCGAAGGACCCGGCGACAGAGGTAATAAATGATGGTAAACACCAGGGCGAAGGCAGAGCCCAGCATCAGGCCCACAGAGGCGTCGGAATCGGAAAAAGCCTGAACGAAGCTTGCCCCGTCAAAGAATCCGCCGGAGTAGATCATACCGATGACGCAGAAGACAATAAGGGCAATGATCGGCAGCAGCAGATCGATGACGCGGCCGCGATGCTCCTCGTCCTCTTCCTCCTCCAGAGAGGCATAGGGGTTTTTGCCGGAGAACAGATCGCCATGGTCCACAGCGTTACGCTCGTGTTTTGCCATGGGACCGAAATCCACCTTGAGGATGGCGATCACAACCATCATGAGGATGGTCAAGAGTGCGTAAAAATTGAAAGGGATCGCCCGGATGAACAGGTTCAGGCCCTGTCCATCCTCGGCAAAGCCCGCCACAGCGGCAGCCCAGGAGGACACCGGGGCAATGATGCAGATGGGCGCGGCCGTGGCGTCGATCAGATACGCCAGCTTTGCCCGGGAAATGTTATGCTTGTCGGTCACAGGACGCATGACACTGCCCACAGTGAGACAGTTGAAGTAATCATCGATGAAAATACAAACGCCCAGAACGATGGTGGCCAGCTGAGCCCCTGTCCGGGTCTTGATATGGGTTTGAGCCCACCGACCGAAGGCAGCCGACCCGCCGGCCTTGTTCATCAGGCAGACCATGGCGCCCAGGATCACCAGGAACACCAGAATACCCATATTGTACGAATCGGTTACCGAGGAGACGATGCCGTCGCTGAACACATGCAGGACGGTGCCCTCAAAGGCAAAATTGGAGTACAGCAGACCGCCCGCCAGAATGCCGATGAACAGGGAGGAGTAGACCTCCTTGGTAATGAGAGCCAACGCGATGGCGATAATGGGCGGCAGCAGTGCCCAGCCGGTGTTGTAGAAATGGCTGGAAGACTCTACAAAGCCCGTCCCCTCGCAGGACGCGCACTGGCTCGTACCGCCGCAGTCCTCGCAGGCGTCGTCATGCCCGTAACAAGTCATACACAGACCGGTGCCGCCGCAGTCGGCGCACTCGATCCATTTGCTGCCCGGTTCTTCCGTTGGGTCGCCCTCTGCGTGGACCGTGACCGTAAAAGCCGCGGCCAGCACCAGCAGCACCGCCAGAAGAGGCAGCAGTCGCCGTAATGTCTTTTTCATTCCATTCTCTCCTAAATAACAAATGAAGTCATGACCGTGTCATGACTTCACAGCATCAAACCGGAACCCACGACAGCGCTCCGCCCCGGATTGGGGCGACAGTCCGAAGGATCTTCTCCCCCGGCCCGGCTCCCCCGCCCACAGGCAGGACGGGAAACCTCGGCAGCGGCCCCTTTTTCTCCCCCCTGCACCTGTTCGTTGGGAGAGGTACTCTTGACCGCCGCGCCTCTATCATGCTGGTTCTTATTATGGGGAAGAAAAAACAAAATGTCAATCACAAACGGGAAAAATGTTTGTATTGGACGGTTCTCCTTCCTATATGTCAAACCCCGGCTGATCATTGATCAGCCGGGGAAAAATCAACAGAGGGAATACTTAACCCTCCGGAGAAACTACATCCCGCGAGATGATGATGCCGTTATCCAACTCAAACGTGGTGGTCTTTACGATATGGGACCGGCCAACACGAATCTCCTGGCTGCCGATCTTGCTGGAAACGGTGTCGTAGATATTGGCCTCGATGGTGCAGACGATGTCATACGTCCCGGCCTGTCCGGGATGGAGACCCACATAATAGGTGTTTTTAGAGGCCTCGATGCGAGCATCATCGTTCTCTTCTACCTTGGTGCCTTCCACGGCGGTGACATAGCCGTCCTGCAGCGCGTCAGAGGACAAAAGCTGGGCGGGCAGCTGAGTCTGAATGGTCTTATAAACATCTTCGTCCACACCCTGGACCTTTACGGTGTAGATGACATGTTCCGGCGCGCCTCCTCCTCCGGAGCCTCTGCCTCCCAGGACGACTACAGCGGCAACGGCGGCCAGAATCAAAATGATAACGATCAGGTCGATGATATTGACCTTCCCGCCGATCTTTCCTTTTTCATCAATGACGCTCATAGAACTCCTCCATTACTTGTTGACCAGTTTGCGAAAGTATTGTATAATATTTTTTTGAAATGCACAAGACCCTTTTGCAAAAACATAGGAACGCTTCCGTAGTTTTATGATTGGATGCAAAGCGGGTTGATCCGATACTTCTGGAGGGATCGCCATGAAGGTGCTCCACCTCATCAGCGGCGGCGACACCGGCGGGGCAAAGACCCATGTCCACACCCTGTTGTCCGGGTTGGCCGGCAAGATACAAGTGAAAATGGTCTGCTTCACCGAAGGTCCCTTTGCGCAAGAGGCCCGGGAGCTCGGCATCGACACCCTGGTCCTGCCCAGCCGGAATTTCTTCAAGAACCTGAACATTCTGACCCGGATGATCCAGGAGGAGGGGTTTGATATCCTTCACAGCCATGGCTCCCGGGGCAACATGATGTCTGCGATCCTGGGGCGGCGGACCGGGCTTCCCACGGTCTCCACGGTGCACAGCGATTACCGGCTGGACTATCTGGGCCGCCCCATTTCCCGACTGACCTACGGCACCATCAACACCATCGCACTGCGGCGCGTGAAATACCGCATCGGCGTGTCCGACGCCATGGTAGATCTGCTGATTCGCCGGAAGTTCGACCCGGAGCGTCTCTTTCCCATCTATAACGGTCTGGATTTTTCTCCCCAGACTCCCGCCGTATCCCGGGAAGAATTCCATCGGTCTGTGGGCCTGGAATCAGATGAAAACTCCGTAGTCGTTGGCATTGCCGCCCGGCTCAACCCGGTCAAAGACATCGCCACTCTGATTCGGGGGTTTGCGCTGGCCCACAGGGATTTCCCCGACCTTCGCCTGCTGATTGCCGGCGACGGCGAGGAGATGACCCGTCTGAAGGCGCTGGCCGCCGAATTGGGTGTTCAGCGGGAGGTCTGCTTTGCCGGATGGATCACGGATACCACCTCCTTCTACCACGCCATTGACATCAACACGCTGACTTCCATTTCCGAGACCTTTCCTTACGCTCTGACAGAAGGGGCCAGGGTCTCGCTTCCCACCGTGAGCAGTAAGGTGGGCGGCGTCAGTTATCTAATCAACCACGGCTACAATGGGTATCTCTTTGAGCCCCGGGATGAGAAAGCCCTGGCAGGTCATCTCCTGGCCTTGGCCCGGGACCCGGAACTGCGGAAAACCTTGGGGCAGAGGCTCTATGAAAAGGGTGCCCGGGAGTTCTCTCTGGAGGCCACCACCCAGCGGCAGCAGGAGATCTATGAGACCATTCTGCGCTACGAGAAAAACGGCCGGGATGAGATCATAATCTGCGGTGCGTACGGCCGGGGCAACGCCGGTGACGACGCGATCCTGCTGGCCATTCTGACCGAGCTTCGGGCCATTGACCCGGATCTCTCCTTCCGGGTCCTGTCCCGAAGCCCTTCTGAGACTCGCATGACCTACCGGGTCAATTCCTTCTATATTTTCTCCTTTTGGAAAGCCCTCTATCACTTCTCCAGAGCTCGCCTGTTCGTCAACGGCGGAGGCTCCCTGATGCAGGATGTAACCTCTTATCGATCCCTGTGGTTTTATCTCTGGACTCTGTCCGCTGCCAAGCGCCACGGCTGTCCTGTGGTTATGTATGGCTGCGGCATCGGCCCCATCAACAACCAGGGAAACCGCAGCCGGACCGCCCGGGTCATCAACCGGTATGTGGACGCCATCACGCTCCGTGACCCGGATTCTCTGGGCGAGCTGGAGGCTCTGGGCATCGATCAGCCCAAGATCTCCCTCTCGGCGGACACCACAGTCATCCTTCCCGCCGCGCCGCCGGAAGTAGTTGACGGCATCCTCAACAACTGCGGGATCCCAACCGACGGAAATTACATCGGTTTTGTCCTGCGTCCCTGGTTCCACTTTGAGGAAAAGGTGCGGGATATCGCCGCCGCCGCGGACTATGCCTATGAGAAATACGGCCTGATCCCCTTCTTCGTCCCCATTGAGCCCCGGGTGGATGTGCCCGCCTCCCTGCAGGTGACCCGGCATATGAAGGCCCCCTATTACATGCTCCGGGACGGCTACACGGCAGGAGAGACCATTGGCATTCTCTCACGGCTGAAGGTCGCGGTCTCTATGCGACTTCATGGTCTAATCTTCTCCGCCGGTCAGGCTGTGCCTTCGGTTGGCATCGTATACGACCAGAAGGTCAGCTCTTTCCTGGATTATATCGGCCAGGACCTGTATCAGGATCTGGCAGACCTCTCCGCCGATCGGCTTAAGGAGATGATCGACGGCGCCGTTGCCCAAGGCAGCGACCGGACCTTCCTGGCCCAGCGCATCGAAAAGCTCCGGGAGATGGAGGCGGTGAACCGGCAGGTCATCCAAGACTATCTCCAGCGGTGATTTGTTTTATCAAAAAACAGAGTCGGAACGCTCGGTTCCGACTCTGTTCTTGCGTTGCGCGAATCGTAGATTTATTCCGTTGTCGATTCAATTTCCGCTGTGTCCCCATCGGATGATTCCTGCTCTCTGACGGACTCGATCCCGGAAAGAAGTCTGGACAGGGAGGCCTGATAGCCCTCCATATCCCGTTCTGCCTGGCGGAAAGAGCTCTTTGCCGCCTCCAATTGTGCCTCGGCGGCACGAATAGAGGCGTTCAGATCAGTCTGGAGCCTGTCGCAGCCGGACTGGATCTCCAGCACCCATTTGACACCCTCAGCCTGGATCTCCGCCGCCTGGGTGTGGGCGTCCTGTATGGTGACCTGGGCCCGCTCATGAGCGCTGATTTCTATGGCTCCGGCCTGCTCCTTGATATGCTCCCAGGACTCCGCCCCAGGGCGAAGGGTCTCTACCTGCGCCCGGAGGACCTGGACCTCCTCCTCCGCCTGGGAGAGCGCGGCGGACCGGGCCTCCACCTCTCCCCTGAGGTATTCCAGTTCAGCGGCCATGGTCTCCTGGGCCTCCCGGGCGGCGAGCGTCTCTTCCTGGAGCTGATTCAGCTTGGCCTCTGCCTGGGCGCGGCCTTCCGTCTCCACGGTCAGGCGGGCTTCCAGGTCCTGCTTCTCTTTTGTCAACTGTTCCAGATAATCCAGCACATCCTGCCGATGGAATCCTCCAAAGGCCGCGCTGCGAAACTGACCGGTCTGTTCGCTCATACTGGGTCCTCCCGTCCTGTCAGATTAAGTCACGATGATTGTGTATTTTACCATATTCGCCGAAAGAATACAATCTTTTTCCCGAAAACGGCCCTTTCTCCATTTTCCCGTGGTTCTTTCATTGACGAACCACCGATAAAATGATATAATTTTTTGCCTATGAGATTGCAGGCGGCAAAGGAGAGGAAGACTATGTGGGCTTCGACCGGCTGGACGGACTATGAGCTGCTGGACTGCGGCAGCGGAGAAAAACTGGAGCGCTGGGGAAACTATACTTTAGTGCGCCCAGATCCCCAGGCCATCTGGGCGACGCAGAGAAAGCATCCCGGCTGGAAAACCTTTGACGCCCGATATGCCCGCTCCCGCACCGGCGGCGGGCAGTGGGTCAAAAAAGACCTGCCGCAAAGATGGCAAGTGAAGTACAGAGACCTGACGTTCAACGTCAAGCCCATGAATTTCAAGCACACCGGACTGTTTCCCGAGCAGGCTGCCAACTGGGACTTTGTCATGGAAATGATCCGCACCGCCGGACGTCCTGTGAACGTGCTGAATCTGTTCGCCTACACCGGCGGGGCCACCATCGCCTGCGCCGCGGCCGGCGCCTCTGTCTGTCACGTAGACGCGGCCAAGGGAATGGTAAGCTGGGCCCGGGAGAACGCAAAAAGCTCCGGCCTGGAGGACGCCCCCATCCGCTGGATCGTGGATGACTGCGCCAAATTCGTGGAACGGGAGATCCGCCGGGGTCGCCGATATGACGCGGTCATTATGGACCCGCCGTCTTACGGCCGGGGGCCATCCGGGGAGATCTGGAAGCTGGAGGAGAATCTCTATCCCTTTGTAGAACTGGTCTCCGGGGTCCTGTCGGACTCTCCTCTGTTTTTCCTGATCAATTCCTACACGACAGGTCTGGCCCCCTCTGTTCTGACCTACCTGCTGGAGACCCTGCTGACCAAAAAGCACGGTGGCTCCACAGTCAGCGATGAGCTGGGTCTGCCGGTGAGTGACAGCGGTCTGGTCCTTCCCTGCGGGGCGACGGGCCGGTGGACCGCTCCGTAACTATGATACACTGTGCCTGCTGTATGGAGGCTTATCAATTATGAGTACCATCATCAAAGCCGAAAATCTTGTTTTCTCCTATCCGGATGAGCCGGAGGGGCATCCGCCGGTCCTCCGGGGCATCGACCTGGAAATCGAAACAGGCTCCTTCGTGGCCATTTTAGGTCACAACGGATCGGGAAAATCCACCCTTGCCAAGCACATCAACGCGCTGCTCACCCCCACCGAGGGAAAGATGTGGGTGGATGGACTGGACACCTCCGACCCGGACAATCTTCTGGAGGTCCGAGGCCGGGTGGGTATGGTTTTCCAGAATCCGGACAACCAGATCGTCGCCAGCGTGGTGGAGGAAGACGTGGCCTTCGGGCCGGAGAACTTGGGCGTCCCCCCTGACGAGATTCGCCAGCGGGTGGACGGAGCGCTGCGCATGGTAGGGATGTATGAGCTTCGGGAGCACTCCCCTCACCTTCTCTCCGGTGGACAGAAGCAGCGGGTCGCCATTGCCGGCGTCATCGCCATGATGCCCAAATGTATCGTTCTGGACGAGGCCACCGCCATGCTGGACCCCTCCGGCCGGAAGGAGACCGTAGATACCATCCGCTCCCTCAACGAAGACTATGACATCACCGTGGTCCTCATCACCCACCACATGGACGAGGCGGCCCAGGCTCAGCGGCTGATCGTAATGTCGGAGGGAAGAATCATCGATGACGGCCCACCCAGACAGGTCTTCCAGCATGTTGACCAGCTGCGCCAGGCGGGGCTGGATGTGCCGGAGACCGTTTCCCTGCTCTATGAGCTGCGGAAGAGCGGGCTGGATGTCCCTCTGGACGCCCTTTCCGACGAGGCCTGTGCCGATGTTCTTACCAGGCTTCTCCAAGAGTAAAGATTTCTGCGAAGTGCGAGGAATGTGCCGTGGAACCGATCATTGAGATCAAAAATCTGACCCATATCTACAGCCCCAATACCCCTTTTGAGCAGGTGGCCCTGGACGACATCGACCTGACCATCTACAAGGGGGAGTATCTGGGCATCATCGGCCGGACCGGATCGGGGAAATCCACTCTGATCCAGCATCTCAACGGCCTGATGAAGCCCACCTCAGGGCAGGTCCTCTTTGAGGGACAGGATATCTGGAGCAGCAAGGCCCTGACTCACAGCATCCGCTTCCAGGTCGGTCTGGTGTTCCAATATCCGGAGTATCAGCTTTTTGAAGAGACTGTTTATAAGGATATTTCCTTCGGCCCTCGGAACATGAAGCTGGCAGAGGAGGAGATCGACCGCCGGGTTCGCCAGGCCGCCGCCTTTGCCGGATTGACCGACGAGATTCTCCAGCGCTCCCCCTTTGAACTCTCAGGCGGACAGAAGCGCCGGGTTGCCATTGCCGGGGTCATCGCCATGGAACCCAAGGTCCTGGTTTTGGACGAGCCCACAGCCGGCCTGGACCCGGCGGGCTCCGCCAGCATCCTGGCCAATATCGATGCATACCGCCAGGCCAATGACGCTACGGTGGTTATTGTCAGCCACTCGATGGAGGACGTGGCCCGGCTCACGGATCGGCTGGTGGTAGTCAGCCACGGAAAACTGCCTTTTGTGGGGACTCCCCGGGAGGTTTTCTCCCACGGGGACACTCTCCGGGAGCTGGGTCTCTCTGTTCCCGCAGTGAACCGGGTCTTTTCCCGTGTCCGTGCCGCCGGCGCAGACCTGGATCCTGCGGTTTACACGGTGGAGCAGGCTAAGGAGGCTTTTCTGGCAGCCTATCACAGGAAGGGGGGCTGCTGAATGGCGCTGAAAGATATCACCCTGGGTCAATTTTTTCCCGGAAGCTCCCTTCTGCATAAAATGGACCCCCGGTCCAAAATCATCTTCACCGTTCTGTATATCATCGCTATCTTTCTTTGCCGATGGGTCGTGTCTTACGGCGTTGCGCTGGTGGTACTTCTGGTGCTCATCGCCATCTCCCGGGTTCAGCCCAAAGTGTTTCTGAAAGGCATGAAGCCGGTGGTGTTCATCGTCATTTTCACCGCCATCCTGAATCTGTTTTATACTTCAGGGAACGTTCTTTGGAGCTACGGCATTTTCAAAATCACAGAGGAAGGTCTGTGGAAGGCGGGATTTATGGTCCTGCGTATCCTGATGCTTATCTGCTGCACCCTTCTTTTGACCTATACCACCTCACCCATCCTCCTGACTGACGGCCTGGAGCGTCTGCTGCGGCCCTTAAAGCGGTTCGGCTTCCCTGTTCATGAGCTGTCCATGATGATGAGCATTGCCCTGCGGTTCATCCCTACCCTCATTCAGGAGACCGACAAGATCATTTCCGCGCAGAAAGCAAGAGGGGCCGATTTTGATTCCGGGAACCTGATCCAAAAGGCCAAGGCATTGATTCCCATTCTGATTCCCCTGTTCATTTCCTCCTTCCGCCGTGCGGAGGAGCTTGCCATCGCCATGGAATGCCGATGCTACCACGGCGACGAAGGCCGGACCAGTCTCAGGCAGCTGAAAATGGCACCAAGAGACTGGGGTATGGTGGCCTTCAGCATCCTGCTGGTCGCTGTGATCGTCGTACTGCGGATCCTGGGTCTGTGAGGTGATCGTATGCGGAACATCGCTCTCACCCTGATGTACGACGGCACCGCCTACCACGGCTGGCAGGTCCAGAAGCGGGATGTCACCGTGGCGGAGACCCTGGAAAAAGCCCTGTCCCTCATTGTCAATCATCCGGTGAAATGCACCGGAGCGGGGCGGACAGACGCAGGTGTCCATGCGGAGATTTATGTGGCAAACTTCCGGACCTCTTCTACGATCCCCTGTGACCGGCTTCCACTGGCTGTGAACACCAGATTGCCTGGCGATATCGTGGTGACCCGGGCCATGGAGGTACCGGAGGAATTCAATGCCATCGGCAGCTGCCTGAAAAAAGAGTACACCTATCGAATCTACAATTCCCGCATCCGTAACGCCTTTCTGGTGGATCGGGTGTGGTTTTACCCCAAAAAGCTGGACGAGACCATCATGCAGCGGGCCGCTAGCCATTTTGTGGGCACCCATGACTTTGCCTGTGTCCGCTCTGTGGGAACGGAAACAAAGACCACTATGCGGACAGTCCACTATTTCGACATCGCCCGGGAGAATGATATGATCCTCTGCCGGGTGTGCGCCGACGGATTCCTCTACAATATGGTCCGGGCCATGGTGGGCACCTGTGTCTACGCGTCGGAGGGAAAGCTCTCCCCGGATGAGATTCCCGCCCTTCTGGAAGGACGGAACCGCACCGACGCCGGACCCACCGCACCCCCACAGGGGCTGTATATGACAAACCTCTGGTATCCCATCCCCGGTCTGCCCTATCGCGGGCCGGGCCCTGTATGATCCCATTCCCAATGGATGGAGGCTGCTTATGAGCCGTATACAAACGTCATCCTTTTCCCTCTCCAGAAAGCACCGGTTTTTGATCCTGCTGATCGTCCTGGTCGCGGTGGTTGCACTGCTCACCGGCACGGTGTTCCGGGAGCGGATCGCCAGCACCTTGCGGCACATCACTTACTCTCAGAAGAACGACTTTCCCCACAACGCCCAGGCAAACAGCCTGTTTATCGGCAAGGGGAACGAACTTCTGGTCTGTACCCAAAGCCAGGTCCAGCTGTTTTCCCCCACAGGGAAGGCTTTGGTGAAGGAAACGGCGTCCATGTCCGCTCCGGCGCTGAATGTATCCGGAAAATACGCCGTCGTCTATGATGTAGGCGGCAAGATCGTGATGCTCTTTGACGGCAGCGAACTTACCCAAAAGCTGGAAATGCCGGGAGAGGCCACCGTCCTCTCTGCCGCAGTCAACGAGAAGGGCTGGCTGGCCGTTACTTCCAAAGAGGGCGGCTACAAAGGAGTGGTAACGGTCTATGACCCCTCCTTCGAGGCCGTGCTGGCGATTCGGCTCTCCAGCCGATATGTCTCTGACGCAGTTGTGACCCCGGACTGCCGGGGCGTCTACGTAGTCTCCCCCGGTCAGGCGGAGGGTGCCTTTGAAAACACCCTGCTGTACTACACCTTCTCCTCCCGGGAGGCGCCCACCCGGGAGCTGTCCCTGGGCTCCAACGTCATCCGTTCCATCCGGTGCGGCAAGAAGTGCTGGATCATGGGAGACAAGAGCCTGACGGTCCTGGATTCCAGCTGCGTGGCCACTGCCACCTATGACTACGACGGAAGGTATCTGAAAATGGGCTCCCTCCAGGGGGATGATTATGCCACCCTGTTCCTATCCATATCCGATTCCGGCAGCGGAGGAACTCTGGTTACCGTCGATGACGAAGGCATCGCTTACGGCGAACTGCCAATCTCCGGCCAGACGCTGGCCTTGGCGGTGCAGAATGAGACCATCGCGGTCCTGACCACCGGCGATATCTTTACGACCACCCGGCATCTGGAGCAGTACACCGCTGAGGCAAACCAGCGAGGAATCCGAAACGTGGCTGTCTATGCCGACGGCGCGGTGGCGACCATCAGCAGCGCCGCGGCGGGGCTTTACTTCCCAGGTGATATTGATCATTACGACAACCCCACCATGCAGACGGAGGAAGACGCCGCAGAGGAGGCTGGGGAGACACAGGCCCACAGTGAGCCCTCTGCGGAGGAAGTGCCTGCTGCGGAAGCCGCCCAGGAGGACGCATCATGAGTCTGTCCGCTCCCCTTCTGCTGGACCTCGTGATCCTGGTCCTGCTGGTCCTGTTTATCGTCCAGGGCGTGCGGCGGGGATTCATCCTGACCCTGTGCTCTCTGCTGGCGGTTTTCCTGGCCTTGGTGGGTGGATGGTTTCTGACCCAGCAGTATGCGGAACCGCTGCAGGAAAAGCTGGAGCCGGTAATCATTGCGCACTTTGCCCCTGAATATGACAAACCGGCGGAGGCCCAGGAGGACCTGTCTCTTTCGGAAACTGTCCAGGCACAGATGGAAGCGAGCGTACAGTCAATCCAAGCCGCCGTCATTGCCCAGCAGTGTCGTGCCATGGCGTCCCTGGCGTCCAAGGTCATTCTCTTCCTGGGTGGATTCCTGGCAGTGCTCCTCCTCTGGATCATCCTGTGCCGCGCCCTGGATCTTGTGGCGCGGCTGCCCGGCCTCCATCTGATGAACAAGGTCCTGGGCGGTATATTGGGACTGCTGAAGGGACTGATCCTGCTGATGGTCCTGCGCTGGCTTTGCTGCGACCTGTTTTCCCTGATCCCGGACCAGATCCAGGAGGAGAGCCGGTTGTTGCCTGTTCTGTCATATCTGACGGTATTTTATCTGCCCGGAAGATGAATTCTATTCATATCCAATTCACAAACCGGTGCTATACTCACACGAAATTACTCTGAATAAAGGAGGGAGCGCCTATGCAGCCTACCCTGTGCAGCCGTTGCAAGAAAAATGTGGCGGTGGTATTCATCACCCGTCTGGACAATCCTGAGGGACCGGGCCGGAACGAGGGTCTGTGTCTCAAATGCGCCCGGGAGCTGAACATCCGCCCCGTTACTGATATGATCGAAAAAATGGGCCTGAGCGACGAAGAACTGGAGGGCCTAACCACTGAGATGATGTCCGCCTTTGAGGGCGCGGAGAGCCTGGAAGGGCTGATGGGAAATCTCTCTAACGCCATGGGCGACCTGACCGGTGAGCGGGAGGACGACGACGAGGAGGAGGGCCGCACCGCCACCTTCCCCTTCCTGAACAAGCTCATGGGGAACCTGGCCAATCCCGAGCGGGAGCCTGCGGAGCCACAGCAGGCTCCCCAACAAAATGGTGAAAACAATCGGGATCGACGGGAGGATAAGAGCAAGCGCCCGCCCAAGAGGAAGTTTTTGGAGAATCACTGCATCTCCCTATCCCGCCGGGCCGCTGAGGGCAAGCTGGACCGGATGATTGGCAGAGAGCAGGAACTGCAGCGGGTCGTCCAGATCCTCAACCGCCGGCAGAAAAACAACCCCTGTCTCATCGGTGAACCCGGCGTGGGCAAGACCGCCATCGCCGAAGGACTGGCTATGAAGATCCATCAGGGGGATGTGCCCTATAAGCTGAAGGACAAGGAGGTCTACCTCCTGGACCTGACGTCTCTTGTGGCCGGAACCCAGTTCCGGGGCCAGTTTGAGAGCCGGATGAAGGGGCTGATCGAAGAGATCAAAAAGCTGGGCAACATCATCCTGGTGATCGACGAGGTCCACAATCTGGTGGGTGCCGGAGACGCTGAGGGTTCCATGAACGCCGCGAACATCCTCAAGCCCGCCCTGTCCCGGGGGGAGATCCAGGTCATCGGCGCCACCACGCTGGTGGAGTATCGGAAATATATCGAGAAGGATTCCGCCCTGGAGCGTCGGTTCCAGCCTGTTATCGTCAACGAGCCCTCCATTGAGGACTCTGTGGAAATCATCAAGGGCATCGCTCCCTACTACGAAACGTTCCACCATGTGAAGATCACCCCGGATATCGCCCGGTTGGCTGTTCTCATGTCTGAGCGGTATATCACTGACCGATTCCTGCCGGATAAGGCCATCGACCTGATCGACGAGGCCTGTTCTGACGCTAATCTGCGGAACAAAGCCCTCGCCCGGGTCCAGGAAGTGGAAAAGGAGCTGGCGGACATCGCGGTGGAGCGGGAGGTCATGGTGGCCGACGCCGGCGAGCGGGCCTATGAGCGTCTGGCTGAGCTGCGGAGCAAAGAGCTCCAGCTTATGCAGGAGAAGCGGGAACTGGAGGACCAGGCGGTCCCCACTCTGACACTGGACAGTCTCGCCAGAGTGGTTGAGCTATGGACCAAGATCCCTGCCAGCGCCATCCAGGAGCAGGAATACGAGCGTCTTGCCAAACTGGAGGATCGGCTCAAGGAAAATATCGTCGGCCAGGACGAGGCAATCTCCGCCGTGGCCGCTGCCATCCGCCGGAACCGGGTGGGGGTGTCCTCCAAGCGCAAGCCGGTCTCCTTCATCTTTGTCGGGTCCACCGGTGTTGGCAAGACTGAACTGGTCAAGCGTCTGGCCGAGGATCTGTTCCACGCCCCTGAATCTCTGATTCGTCTGGACATGTCGGAATTTATGGAGAAGCATAGCGTATCCAGAATCATCGGCTCTCCCCCCGGCTATGTAGGCTATGACGAAGCGGGCCAGCTCACAGAGAAGATTCGGCGCAAGCCCTACTCCGTCATTCTCTTCGACGAGATCGAAAAAGCCCATCCGGATGTGCTGAACATCCTGCTTCAGATCCTGGATGACGGTCACATCACGGATGCCCAGGGCAGAACGGTAAACTTCGAAAACACTGTCATCGTCATGACCTCCAACGCCGGTAGCGACAGCAGTTCCGGGCCCCTTGGCTTCGGCAAGAGCTCCAACGAGCAGAGCAAGGACAAGGCGATGAAAGCCCTGCAGCAGTTCCTGCGGCCGGAGTTTATCAACCGGGTGGACGAGGTCATCTGCTTCAATCAGCTCTCGGAGGAGAATTTCCGAGCCATCGCCCTGATCATGCTGAAGGAACTGCAGACTGTCCTGCAGGAGAAAGACCTGACCTTCTCCTGGGATGATGCCGTGCTGGATCAGTTGGTGAAGGAGTCCTACTCCGCGGCCTACGGAGCCCGGAATCTGCGGCGGTATATCCAGAAACATCTGGAAGACCCTATCGCCACCAGAATCATTGAAAGCTATCTGACGCCCATCTCGGTCCTGAAAGCTGTGGTAGAAGACGGAAAGATCCAGATCCTATCCCTGTAATGACAAACAGAGCCATCCGGAACACATATCCCGGATGGCTCTTGCTTTTTTGCGCTGTCTCTGTTATCGGGTCCCGTCTTTTACCACATAGCCGTTAACGGTGACAAAGGCCACCTCCGTGCCCTGCTCATCGGAGACCATGATCTCATAAAAACAGGTTTTTCTCCCGTCCTTCACCTGCTGGGCATCAGCAATCAGACATTTTCCCCGGGCTGGGGTCAGAAAGGTGATTTGGGACGCCTGGGTCACCACTTCCCTGCCGTTCTGATTGGCCGCCACCGCAAAGGCGAAATCGGCAAGGGTAAACATGGCCCCACCCATCGGGATCCCCAGGGCATTACAGTGCCGAGGTTCGATGGTCATGGAACACCTTGCATGACCGTATGACGCCTCGTCAATGGTAGCCCCCAGACCCTGGGAGACAAAGAGATCCTGAACAAATTTTTCCTGCAGCTGAGCAAGCGATTCTGACATTGGGTCCACCTCCGCTGGATTTTTTCTTGTTCTCCGGCCTGCGCTGGTATACAATAGGAACAGACAGGAGGGATTCCGATGGAATATACATTCGATGAAGTGGCAGAGCTTCTGGATGAGATGGCCGAAGACTTTCCGGAGGTCTTTTTTGAGGACCTCAACGGCGGCATCCTGCTCCAGGAGGAGGCCATGCCGGACCCGCTCTTTCCGGAGGGCGAGGTCTACTTTATGGGGGAGTATATCCAGGACTTCCTGGGCAATCACATCAACCTGTACTACGGCTCCTTTCTTGCCTCCGCACGGAATGAGGAATGGACTGAGGAGGTCTGGCAGGAGGAGCTGTACACGACCCTGGCCCATGAACTGACCCATCATGTGGAATACCTTGCCAACGCCCATGGTCTGGACGACAAGGATGAAGAAGAGCTGCTGGCTTTGCTGGAGGAGTATCGGGTGAGTGATCCTCCGGAATCGGAGGAATAAGATGGATCCCCCCTCCTTGCGGTGCATTATATCATTTTTCCAAATATTTTCAAGGCCCAAAGAGACAGGATAGGCACCCTGTGAACACACATGGAAAGAAGGTACGTCATGGAACTTCGACAGATCGAATACTTTCTCTCCATCGTAGAGGAAAACAGTTTCACCTAAGCAGCGGAACGGCACTATATCTCCCAGTCCGCTATCTCTCAGGCTCTTGCCGCCTTGGAAATGTATGAAAAAACAAATTGCAGGCAGCGTCAGAATCTGCTATGATACTGCCAATGAAAGCCAGACCTGCGCTGCGGTCTGCAGCCGATTATCATACTATTTGATCCAAGATGGAGGCTATGGATATGTCGAAGAATCTGATCATTTACTACTCCCGGAAGGGCGAAAACTATGTCAATGGTTCCGTCAAGGACCTACCAAAAGGCAATACGGAAATCGTTGCGGAGTTTATCCAGGCCGCGGTGGGAGGCGATCTCTTCCAAATCGAAACCGTGAAGGAGTATCCCAAGGACTACTATCAATGCATCGAAGAAGCCCAGGCGGAAACCAAATCCGGCGACCGCCCTGAGCTGAAAAGCTATCTGGACAGCCTGGAAGGCTATGATACCGTTTTTGTCTGCGGTCCCATCTGGTGGGGAACCTACCCCATGGCAATGTTCACTCAGCTGGAAAAGCTGGATTGGAAGGGAAAGAAGGTCATGCCGCTGACCACCCATGAGGGTTCCGGTCTTGCCGGATGCGAACGGGATCTGAAAAAGACCTGCAAGGGCGCAAAGGTCGGCAAGGGCCTCGCCATCCACGGTGCGGATGCCGCCAAGAGCCGCCAGGCTGTTGCAGATTGGGCGAAAAAGAACGTCTGATGCGCAAATAGAGGGCGTTGCTTGCGTGTCGTGAAAAACAACTACTATCGAAAAAACGTACCCTCATAAGCATCAAATACCACTTAAGCGATAGACCCACCTGCCAAGTTGTCCGGCAGGTGGGTCTCGGCTTTTTTCGATTGGCACGCTTAGCTGTCTGCTAAGGTCTCCCTGATCTCCGTTTCCTTGGTTTACTCCGGACAGACCTCTGCCGCTTTCTTCAGCGGAACCGTTCTGGCCTGTTCCTCGGTGTCTCCGCTCTCATCGTACCCATCGTATGGGGCATTGGGATCATGTGGCTTTTGACGGAGAAATCCATTGCAGACCTTGTCCCGATGCCGGAAGGCAAAGTCCATGTCATCCGTCCATCCGGTGTGGCCGGTAATAATCTTCGGTCGCAGGCCACGCACCCGCAGCTTGCCTTCCAATTCTGCCAGAGATCGTTTGGCCAGGGTGTTGTCCTCCGCCAACCCGTTGATGAAACTGTAACCTCCATCTGCACCGAGCCACAGCGTGTCACCCGTGAAAAGATAGCTGTCATCGATCAGATAAACCATGTGTCCCCAGGTGTGTCCCGGGACCAGAATGGCCTCCACCTTGATGTCCCCCAGATAAAAGACCTGGCCATCCTGCAACAGCACCCTGGTGTTCTCACTCTTAACCATCGGAAGCTTATACAGGCGGAAGAAAACCTTCCGGCGAACCTCGCCAATGAGATAACGGTTCTCGATCTCCCCAATGTAGAGGATCGCGTTTCGGAACAGGCGGTCACTGTCACTTTCCACAGCACCGACATGATCCGTATCCTGGTGGGTGATCAGGATGTGATGAATGGATGCCGGATCAATGTCAAGCCAACCCATCTTCTCCCGCAGGCGTTCATAGTTATAGCCCGCATCGATCATGATGGTTGTGCCGTTTTTGGTGTAAAAGAAGATATTTGCGATGTATTCTCGGATACAACTCACCCGGTCATCGATCCGGCCTGTATCCAGCGGTTTGAAGATCTCCTTGCCGCGGTAGATGGGCACCATCACTTTTTCCTGAAATTTGGACGCTTTTCGGGACATCCCGCTCTCCTCCCTGCCGGTTTTTCAGTCTCTAAAGTTAGATTTAGCTAACTTTAGTATACTCATTTGTCGATGCCGCGTCAAGCTGATGTTCCAAGCAAAATGAACAGAAAAAACCTGCCGCGAAACGACAGCACGTGCGGCAGGCTGATATGTATGGCATTTCGTCAAACTTGTGCTCTTTCCTCCCGCAACACCGGCGTCATGCTGTTGGCACTGAGCAGGACGGTGGAACCATTGTGCAGCAGCGCAGAGGTCGACGGCGGTAGGATTCCCAGCGCACCCAGAGCAATAAGACAGCCATTGAATCCAAGAATAAATCGGTAGTTTCTGCGAATACGTCCCATAAGCGCGTCGGATAACTGTTTCAGATAGACCAGTTCCCGCAGGTCCTCTGCTGAGATGGTGATATCCGCCACCTCCCGGGCAATCGCCGCGCCGCTGCCAATGGCAACGCCGACGTCCGCCAGAGACAGCGCTGGAGCGTCGTTGATCCCATCTCCGATCATAACCACCGTTCGCCCCATCGCCTGCTCTGTCTGGATAAATCCCGCCTTATCCTCGGGCAAGACCTCTGCCCGGTACTCGTCCACCCCAACCTCGGCGGCAATGGCGGCAGCGGTTCGGGCGCTGTCTCCGGTGATCATGACGGTTTTCGCAAAGCCAGCCTCTTTTAAGGCAGCAATCGTCTCCTTTGCCTCCGGCCGCAAGGGGTCGTAGATGCAGATTACAGCTGACAGAACCTTGCCGATGGCAAGATACAAATGGGAGTACTGATTGGGCAGTTTGTTGAACTTCTCCCGATCCTCGGGATCGATGCGTACCTTTTCATCCTCAAAGACGAAATGATAGCTGCCAATGAGCGCAGTTTTTCGATTGATACGGGAAGCGATGCCGTGGGCCACAATATACTCCACCTTTGTGTGCATCTCCTGGTGATCCAACCCCTTCTCCCGGGCGGCCTCCACCACAGCGTTTGCCATGGAATGCGGAAAATGCTCCTCCAGGCAGGCAGCCACCCGAAGCATCTCATCAGCGTCCTGGCCGTGGAACGGTACGACCTTAGCCACGGTAGGGCAGGCCCGGGTCAACGTCCCCGTCTTGTCAAACAGGATGGTGGTGGCCTGGGCGACCTTCTCCAGATACTTTCCGCCCTTTACGGTGATACGGTACCGGCTGGCCTCCCCCATGGCCGACAGCACCGACAGGGGCATAGACAGCTTCAGAGCGCAGGAAAAGTCAACCATAAGGACAGACACCGCCCGGGTGATATTGCGGGTCAGCAGCCAAGTCAGACCGCTGCCGGCCAGGACCCACGGAACCAAGCGGTCGGCCAGACTGGCGGCCTTTTGTTCCACGCCGGAGTTGAGTTTTTCCGACTCCTCGATCATTCGCACGATCTGGTCGTACTTGCTCCCCTGTCCCTTGACCTGGATGACACAGTGGCCTTCCTCGATTACCGTTCCAGCAAATACAGTAGTGCCAGTCCGCTTTTCTACGGGAACCGACTCCCCGGTGAGAGACGCCTGATTGACCATAGCCTCTCCCTCCACCAATGTGCCATCCAGAGGAATCATAGACCCGGCGTTGACGATAATCCGATCTCCTGTCTTGATCCTGGACAAGGGGACCAGCGCATCCCCCTCCTCCGTCCGAAGCCAAACCTGGTCGATGTTCAGCGCCATACTGCGGGCCAGGTCATCAACGGACCGTTTGTGAGTCCATTGATCCAGATAGTCCCCCAGCTTCAGCAGAAACATCACGGACCCTGCAGTCTCAAAATCTCCGGTGAGGAGAGAGGCCGTAATCGCCACGCCGTCCAGCAAGTCCACTCCAATCTCACCCCGCATCAGACAACGCAGCGCCCGCCAGCCGTACGGAATGGCTTTGACAACATGGATGGCATACCGGATGGGTGCCGGCAGGTACAGCTTTCTCAAATACCGGCCAAGGATATGGAACACGATCTTCTCCTTATATTCCCGATTCAGTGCTCGGCTGCTGTGGCTGAGCAACTGAATGTCCTGTCTTGCTTTCTCATAGGAAAAGAGGGCCAAGGCTCGAATCAGTGTCTCCCGGTCACCACTGTACCGAATGATGACGCCGCAGGTGCGCTCATGGACGGTAACCCGTTCAACCCCGGGCACTCGCCGGATGGCCTCGTCCAGCAGGTCCGCCTGTTCCATGGTCATACTGGGCTGAAGGGCCCGGAGCCTGAGCATGGACCTGGCTTCGTGTTCGATTCGGAATGTCATGGGATCCCCTCCCTGTCGGTGATAAGCCGCGAAAAAGACGCCCGCATGACGCCAGCGCCTTTTCCGGGTTCTGTTACGCCTGTTCGGCGGCCAAATCCTCGATGACGGGGACAGCCTCCTCTGCCGCCGCTGCCCGCTGCTCGTTGATCGCCTTGGCGTCAGCCAGGATATCCGCGCAGTTCTCCTGGACCATTTCCACGTCCTTCATCACCTGCTCCTTGCAGCGCAGCACGGCGGCCGTGGTGTGGGTATAGGCCTTCTTTGCATCCTTGCTGGTGAGGATCTTGATCCCGGCAGAACCAAAGAGCGTGCCGCCTACAAAAAGAGCAATCTTACCGTATGTGTTCATAGCAAAACCTCCGTGAAAAGAGCGCAAATTGTTTTCTGCCTAGATTATAGTTTTAAACATCCAGTTTAGTCAAGGATAACGCTAATTTAATTCCGGATTTTCCCTCTATTTCATCCCATTCAATCATTATTATTGAACAATCAAAATAATTATCATCAAATTTCCATCATAAAAGCAGTTAGCTGAAGCAATATGTTTTCCCAGGACGCAAAACAGCGGCTCACGAAGAGCCGCTGCAATGATTGGTCATATATCACAGATTCAGAGTTTGCAACTGCGCAATCACGTCTGCAGAATCGCCATCGATGCAAATAGACTGTTCCTTGATCTCCCTGGGCGCCGCCGCGTCCATCTCATTCAGGCAGACATAGACCGAGTCCCCATTCTGATAGACCTTTTGCCAGAAAGGATATTTGATAATGCCTGGCGTATTGAAACCCACGCCGATCTCCAGATATACCACTCTGCCCTGTTCATGATTTCGCAGAAAATCAGCATATCTTTCTGCCGCCTGATGCCATCCAACATCCTGGACAAAGGTATCATCCGCCCGGAGATTCATCGTCATAGGTCTGCCGCACCTGGGACAAACAGGCAGGAGCTCCGAAGGAACCCTGGTTTCGGCAACGGTTCCTTTCGGCAGGACCAGTGCTCCATCCGGGCCGATCTCATATCCCTGGGCCATCACCATGGTTCGGATTAGGTCCTCGTTGTCATACGTTTGCCGATGGCACGGCTTACTGCACTGCAGCAGGCCATAGTCACCCTGGGTATAGAACAGACGCTGTTTGTCAAATCCGGCCTTCTGGAAGCAATGATCGACATTGGTGGTCAGGACAAAATAGTCCTTATCTTTTACCAGTGCAAGCAGCGTTTCATAGACCGGTTTCGGCGGGGCCATATAGCGGTTGATATAGATGTACCGGCTCCAATAGGCCCAGTGCTCCTCCGGGGAGGGATACGGATAGAACCCACCGGAGTACATGTCTTCAAAATGATACCTTGCCGCAAAATCCTGAAAATATGTCTCGAAACGCTCTCCCGTGTATACAAAACCCGCGGAGGTGGAAAGCCCGGCTCCCGCTCCCAGAACCACAGCGTCCGCCCGATCCAGCACGGTTTTCAGGTTTTCAATCTGCTTCTGCCGTTCACGGTCCAACGCATTATGATTCCCGCTTATCATGATGGGTTTCCTCCTGGTGATCTCCCAATGACATCCAAGCCGCCATTTCTTTCCTGATTTCCTTCGATTTTTGGTACAGGACGCGTCACAGCCGCTCATAGTCCTCATCGCTGACCGGCTCGCACCATTCCGTACTGCCTTCTTCCCCGGGGACCTCCACGGCAATGTGCGCAAACCAACTGTCCTTCTTGGCCCCGTGCCAGTGCTTTACATTGGCCGGAATGACCACTACCTGGCCGGGCACAAGGCTCTGGGGGGCTTTTCCTTCCTCCTGATACCATCCGCTGCCTGCCGTGCAGATCAGGATCTGCCCTCCGTCCCGTTTGGCATGATGGATATGCCAGTTGTTTCTGCATCCAGGCTCAAAGGTCACATTGGCCAGGAAGATGGGTGAAGCAGACGGGTCAACCAAGGGATTCAGATAGGAGTTCCCAACAAAATACTGCGCATAAGCGGTATTGGGCTGACCCTGTCCAAATAGATTATCAAACTGTTCATTCTTCATAGAGGTGCCTCCTACTTGCGTTGAGCTTTTCGAATCTATTTTGATCATAGCAGATACTCATAATAACATCAATTCGTTTTTTGGAAATTTCCATCACTTTTCCTTATGAAGTTGTTCGGCCTCTGTTGTTTGGTCGGACACGGGGCACTGATATCTCAGCCTGCCCCGCTGCAATCATCCGGCCGCTGAAATCAAAGATCATGGTATCCCCTCCAGCGCAGATTCCTCGTTACAGATAGTTTTCCACGACAGTCATGACTGACGGAAGGTAAGCCGCGCCAAACAGATTCAGATGATTGAGCAGGTGATACAGGTTGTAAAGGTCCCTCCGGTCTTTGTATCCTGCTTCCATTGGGATTATTTCGCGATATCCGCTGTAAAATCGCTCAGAGAAGCCGCCGAACAGTTCGGTCATGGCTAGATCCGCCTCATAGTGCCCCACATAGACCGCCGGATCAATGAGCCAGGCCTTTCCGTCCGGCCCTTGGATATAGTTTCCGGACCACAAGTCGCCGTGCAGAAGGGAGGGCCTTTTCGGCTCCTCCAACAAGTCATCCAGACGATCCAAAAGTCTGTCCAATTTCCGGCGCATGGTCATATCAAAATAGTGAGCTGCACAATCGATCTGCGGCTTTAACCTGCATGAACGGAAGAACTCAATCCAGGTGTCTTGTTCCTGGTTACGCTGCGGCGTCATGCCGATGTAGTTATCCGAATGGAATCCAAAGCTTCCCCCCCTCAAAAATCTGCTGGGGTCGGCGCAGTGCAGAGCGGCCAATTCCCGGCCAAAGGTCTCCCAGAAATCCGGTGTACGCTGTCCACCCCGGAGCATCTCCATCATGAGAAACGCAATCCCTCTTCCCGAATCAACCCCTCGACCGATCAGATATGGTGTTTTGATGGTGTTCGTTGCGGCAATGGCATTGAGGCCCTGTTCCTCCGCCGCAAACAGGTCTCGGTTTTCTATCTTGTTGGATTTGACAAACACCGCTTCCCCGTTGCTGAGATACAGGCAAGCGGCTGAATTGATGTCGCCGCCGCCGACATGAGCGGTTCTCTCGACTACCACGTCTCCTCCAAAACAGTCTTTCACGGCAAATTCCAGAGAACGATATTCCGTCTTATTGTTCACAATCCCACCCCCTCCTCGGTGATTGAGCGCAACGCTCTCTGTGCAATGGATTATATCACAAAATGACGCTGTGTACGAGGACCGACAAAGCATGTCTTGACAGCAGCGGTCTCAGACATGTTGATTGGTATTCTGTCTGCTGATCCGTGAAAAACGTCCCTGACAGACTTGACTCTGTCAGGGACGTATGCGCACCCAAGATGACTATTTACCGGGAGAAACCTTGCGACACTTTTTCTACTTTCTTTGACCGCCTTTTTTCTCCCCCGGGAATCTGGAGCATTATCCCACCCAGAATCAGGATCAGTGCTATAAGATACACCGGAGAGAGGGATTCCCCCAGCGCCACTGCTGAGATCACCACAGAAAGCACCGGCGTCAAATACGCCAGATCCGCAATGCGCGCCGTGTTCCCCACGCCGTTGAGGGCGATAGCCCACAGGAGATAGGGAACTCCGTGAACCGCGATCCCCAGCCAGATCATGCCTCCCAGCTGCGCCAACGAAGGCACCGCCATCTGGCCCTTGATCAAGCACAAAAGAAACGCACACACACAGGTCACGCCCCAGAACACTGCCATGCCGCTGGCCTGATCCAAGTTCATTTTCTTATTCAGGACACAAAACAGGCCGTAACACATCGCAGCCAGCACACAGGCTACCATACCGACACCGTCCCCAGAGAACATTCCCTTTCCCTGGAACAGCCCCCAGAGGGCAACCAGAAGAACCCCGGAAAAGGACAGAGCAACCGCTCCTGCCTTGCGTCCGGTGAACGGCTCCTTCAGGATAAGGCAGGAGAACACCACGATCATCATGGGCCAGAGGTAATTCAGAATACAGGCTTCCTGCGAGGAAAGACGGTCAATGCCGCAGTAATACAAGGCGGAATAGAGGAACATTCCCAGGAATCCAAGCCCTGCCAGCGTACCATACTCTCTGATTCCATAAGTACGCAAGCAGCCCGCTTGCCCCCGAAGGAAGAGAAGAAGCAAAAGGAACACAGAGGCAAACAGGCTGCTGTACCCCAACACACAAAGGCTGGACAGGCCCTCCGTTAGCGTCTTGACCGAGGAGGCAGACGTGCTCCACAGCACCACGGTGACCAGAGCAAACAGGTAATATCTGCCTTCCCTCCGAGATTCATTCATTCCGGGTCAAACCTCAGCCAAACACGATCTCAATGAGCCGGTCATACTCCTGCCAGGCAGGGGTGTCCTTCAGTTCCGCCTGGAGCATGTTCGCTACGGAACGGTAGAACCATTTCTGCTGAGCCGGGTCGTGCTGATGAAACTTCTGCCACGCGGCCTCGCCCTCGCTGAGCAGCGCCCGCTGGACGGAGCGCAGGTTGGCCAGCTTGTCCGCCAACCACAGGATTTTCACATCCCGGTCCCCGCTGTCTGCCAGCGTCTTCAGAGCGGTTTCCTTCCGGGCTCTCCAGGTTTCCTCAGGAGCACGTCCGTCCTGTTTGTCTTCTGTCTCAATGTCCACCAGCTCCGCCACACGGTCGCCGAACTTGGCGCCGATCTCATCCACGGATACAGAGGAATCCTCCACCGCGTCGTGGAGCATCGCCGCGGACAACACATCCAGGTCATCCGTGATGGATCCTGCGATGGCCGCCACCTCCATAGGATGGAGGATATAGGGCGAGGCGTCGGTTTTTCTGGTTTGCCCGCTGTGGGCGCTTACAGCCAATCGGATGGCTTCGTCAAAAATCGTCATGTTGCTCCCTCCTGTTCTAACATCGCTTTCCGGATGCACAGGATGTTCTGTCCATCCTTGTATTCATACTTCACATCGTCCATGGTATTCTTCACAAGAAAGAGGCCCAAGCCGCCGATCTTGCGCTCTTCCGCAGACAGCGTCACATCTGGATCTTCGCGGGAAAGGGGGTCAAAGGGCTTGCCGTTGTCAATGAACGTGATGATCGCAGCCAGGGGATCCTTCTCCACATCTACCCGCACGGTGGCCAGCCCGGTCTCAGCGTCATAGGCATAATAGGCAATGTTGCCAAAGAGCTCATCGATGGCAATGTCGATCTGGATCTGTACCTTCATGGGGCAGCCATAGGATTCCAGATGCTCATTGACAAATGCGGTGACTGCCTCGACGTTTTCCACCGTAGCTTCAACGGTCAGCTCGTTCATGGTCGCCCCTCCCTTCACTGGATGGTCAGAATGTCCGCAAAGCCCGTGATCTCAAAAATCTCCATAATGGTCTCATTGACGTTCTTCACCGTCATGGTCCCCTGTTTGCTCATCCGCTTCTGGGCCGACAGGAAAACCCGCAGGCCGGCGGAGGATAGATAGTCCAGTTTTTCCAGGTCCAGTGTCAGGTCAGTGACTCCCTCCAGGGAACCCTTCAACGTCTCATCCAATTCCGGCGCTGTGGTGGTGTCCAGGCGGCCCTCCAGAGCAACCAACAACGCGGAATGATCAAGCGTTTTCCGAATCGTCATATTCATTGCCTCCTTCCGGCTCATCAGGACCATCGACCTCGTCCTGTTCCGGGTAGCTTTCCTCGGCGAGCATCGTGGAATCCATACGGGGCCAGGAATCCATGTCCTTCAGCGCATGATAGAGCTCTGCGTTTGTGGAGGCAACATAGGGCTTGACAAAGAAGAAGCCTACGATACCAAGGGTCAGAGCGGACAGAATGTACCACAGAATGAAACTCAGATCCAGGACAAAGGAACGCCATTTATTGCCCTTCATCATCTGTCTGGATCTCTTGATAGCTGCCAAGCCGCCCAGATCCGGCTGATCCGCCAGAATATAGGGAACCATCCGATAGGAATAGGATTTGATGATCCCAGGAATGATGAGGAGGAGCGTCCAGAAAAACAGGAACAAATTTGTCAGGAACATGGTCTTCACCACGCGGCCGTATCCGCACTCAAAGCCCTCGGCCAGGTCTCCCACACGGGCTTTCTCCTTGCTGTTGTGAGAGAAGAAATAGTGACAGCCCACATCGATGGGGTTGATGAGCAGGATTTTGACCAACAGGCTGATTACAAATACAACAGCAATAACACCCGCAACCAGGGAGAGCAAAACATAGACCGGGTTCACGCCCAGTTGGTTCAGCTCCTCAAACGCCGCATTGAGATCCTCGTCTTCTCTGATTACGCCGATCAGGTCCTGGACGGGATCTTTTGTCGTTTCACTGGAAACATCTTCTGTCACAGTCTGGGCAACAGCGCCTCCGCTTGCCGCGCCAAGACTGCCTGCAATGATACTGACGCCGCTGCCAGAGATGCACGCAATCAACAAAGCCGCCAGAACACACCGCCAGTAATTGGCCCGCAAGGCTTTTTTTGCCCTCGATTTCAGTTCTCTTCTTTTCCACATAACCAGATTCCCCTTTATTTTGTCTCAGAATATTGTGATGGGAGAAACCTCTTACACAAGTTCAAATTATTATATCATGCTTCCCCTGCAATTGTCCAACCTTAATAACCATTTCCTCCTTATTTCTTGTAAAACATACTCGACCAGAACTGCGTCATACAACGCTACCCATTCACAGGTAAAAAACAAAACCATCGGCCGTCATGTAGGAGCTTTACAGGCAGATGACAGAAGCGCTGTCACCCGCATAAATTCTGCCCCCGCATTCTTAACCGGTGGTTTTGATGGTTCTACTCAAACAAATCCTCAGAATAATAATGTATCGACCCGAGCAAGCAGGTCAGCCAAGTGCGCCCGACAGTTTTCGATCTCCGCTCTTCCCGCTTCTGTGTCGAACCCGTTTCGCCGGATACGGCGGCGCATAATGCGGGTGTAGCCCACGATCATGGCCTTTTCCTCAACCTCGTTGACCACCGCCTCCTCAGCCCCGTCCAAATAGAGTGAAAGGGATTTCTTCCAAAACTCTCTGGCTGTTTCCTGGGAAATCCCAAGAAAATTCGGCGTAACCGTTGGGTCGGTCTCACCGTAGCCCACATAAGCGTTGAACATGCTGGCCAGTTCAAAGATGGGGTGGCCATAGCAAAGCGTATCCATGTCAATGAGCAGACTCTCTCCATTCTGGAGCATGACATTTTTGATGTGATAATCGCCGTGCATCATGTGGTGGTCTTCGGGGACCGCAGCGATCAGCGCGTGCAGTTTTTCATACTGATCCGCAGGAAGATAATCCTTCAGGAAGTCCGCCCAGTCCAGGGCAACCAGCTTCATATCGGGCATGGAATCCGGCTTAACTTCAGTACCATGGATCTGTTTGAGCAATTCCACGCTCATTTTGGCAACCTCATCCACAGATTTTTCGCCGTTGATCAGGAGCTTGGCAAAGCTGGTAGCGTTGAGCAGCTCAAATACCGAGCCGTAGCCCTCCCCTACCCGCACCACATCGTAAGGGATCGCGGTGGGGATGCCCAGGACAAAAGCCGTGCGAGCCAGCTCCCGTTCCCGGTGGATCTCAGGAAGAGAATCCGGGTTCAGATACACCTTTACAATGGTATCGGGGTCGATGCGATAGACCTTGCCGTTGGCACCCTGGCCAATGACCTCGCAGCCCTCCACGGAGATCTCCCGATAGGCTTTCTGAATCTCCATCATTTCCGTGAACCCCGTCATATCGAAAATCTCATAGACTTCCGGAGCGACATTGATGATCATCAAATCCGGAAGCTGCTTGCGGAGGCGCAGAATCACCCGGAGGCCGGCACTGGAGATGTATTCCAGATCACCGGCATCCAGAAGCACATCACTTGCCTCCGACTGCGTGCGAACCTCATTGATCTCCTTCTCCACATCCCCGGCGTTGGCCGAGTCGATGTGCCCCTGCAGAAACACAGTTAGCAGCTCAGGGGTGTCTTTACATTTGATGTATTCCATTTCAAGCCCTCAATCAAACACGTTTTCGATCAGACGGTCATACTCCTGCCAGGCAGGGGTGTCCTCCAGTTCCGCCCGGAGCAGGTCCGCTACGGAACGGTAGAACCATTTCTGCTGAGCCGGGTCGTGCTGATGGAACTTCTGCCACGCAGCCTCGCACTCGCTGAGCAGCGCCCGCTGGATAGAGCGCAGGTTGGCCAGCTTATCTGCCAGCCACAGGATCTTCACGTCACGGTCCCCGCTGTCTGCCAGTGTCTTCAGCGCGGCCTCTTTTCGGGCTCTCCAGGTCTCCTCAGGCGCGCGCCCGTCCTGCTTGTCTTCTGTCTCGATGTCTACCAGCTGCGCCACACGGTCGCCATACTTGGCCCCGATCTCGTCCACGGATACGGAGGAATCCTCCACCGCGTCGTGGAGCATCGCCGCGGACAGCACGTCCAGGTCATCTGTGATGGATCCCGCGATGGCCGCCACCTCCATAGGATGGAGGATATAGGGCGAGGCGTCCGTTTTTCTCGTTTGCCCGCTGTGGGCGCTTACAGCCAATCGGATGGCTTCGTCGAAAATCGTCATGCTGCTCCCTCCTGTTCTTACATCGTTTTCCGGATGCGCAGGATGTTCTGCCCATCCTTGTATTCATAACTCACATCGTCCATGGTATTCTTCACAAGAAATACGCCCAAGCCACCGATCTTGCGCTCCTCCGCCGAAAGCGTTATGTCCGGATCTGTGCCGGAGAGCGGGTCAAAGGGCTTGCCGTTGTCGATGAACGTAATGATCACTGCCAGGGGATCCTCCTCCACTTCCACCCGCACGGTAGCGGGCCCGGTTTCCGGATCATAGGCATACTGGGCGATGTTGCCGAAGAGCTCATCGATGGCCACATCGATCTGGATCTGAACCTTCATGGGGCAGTCATAGGCATCCAGGTGCTCATTGACGAACGCAGTCACTGCCTCGATGTTTGCCACTGTGGCTTCAACGGTCAGTTCGTTCATGGTCGCCCCTCCCTTCACTGGATGGTCAGAATGTCCGCAAAGCCCGTGATCTCAAATATCTCCATGATGGTGTCGTTGACGTTTTTCACTGTCATAGTCCCCTGCTTGCTCATCCGCTTCTGTGCAGATAGCAACACCCGCAGACCGGCAGAGGACAGGTATTCCAGCTCTGTCAGGTCCAGGGTCAGATCGGTGACCCCTTCCAGGGAACCCTTCAGCGTCTCATCCAGCTCCGGTGCCGTGGTGGTGTCCAGGCGGCCTCCCAGGGAAAGGGCCAGGGCAGTGCCATTCTTATTGGTTTTGATGGTCATGCTTGATTCCTCCTTACGGTTGCATGATTCATTTTCTTAATAGATTGAGATTCAGCTCTCCGATCCGGTCCGCATGGATTACAAGCTCCATCTGCAGCATGGCCTGATTGACGGCTGCAGTCACAAACCCAAACAGAATATCCGCCAACAGCGCAATGGTCAGCCCGTCGGAGGGAATCCCCAAGCGCGAAAAGATCGCGGCGTATGCCAGCAGTCCAATACCAGCCATGGGCGGGGTCGCGGCCAACAGAGTTACTGTCAGAGTCACCGCCGTGATGCACCAGACAGTTGAAATGACGATGCCGTAGGTTTTGGCAGCGTAGGCAGTGAACACCATGGTCGCCATGGTAGCAGACGGCATATAGATCACAAGGCCCAGGGGCAGGCCGTAGGATGTGACCTTAGGCGAGATCCCCAGGCGCTTTTCACAGCACAGGGCATTGTCGCCATAGGCAACGTCCACAGAGGCTGTGCGCAGGGCAAGCAGGAAAGAGGGCTTGATTTTCCTGGCCAGCTTGCGGAAAGGGACCTTTCTGGTCCTGGAGACCCACAGCATCCATCCTGCCAGCGCCAGAACGGAAAGCACCAAAAACAACAAGAACGGCTGCCAGCACCGAAGAAGGGGTTGATAGGCCCCATGCCACAGGCCCAGAATCAGCAGGATCGAGATAAAAAACGGGGAAACCTTTCCCACCCAACCGGCCACAATCAGAGCCGTCGCGTTCAATTGCTCCACCAGTACCAAGAGGGTATCTGACTGCGTGCCTGCCACGAGGATCGCATTTCCGAAAATCACTGCCACCAGAATGATCTGTGGCGTATCCCCGGAAATAAAAGGCGTGAGGATGTCATTGGGGATGAACTGAAGAAAGAAGTCCAGTACGCTGGCAAACCGGGTGCCGGTCATGGGGCTGTCATAGTAATGCAGGGAAAAGGCTTTGATGGCAATCAGCAGAGCTACAACAGTCAGGATCGTAGAGATCAAAATGGATCGCAGCAGCATCTTCCGGCCTGCCTTTCCGCCGGTGGCCACGCTCCCCAGACCACAGATCGCCACCAGCACCATACAGAAGATGACCGGTCCGGAGGCCGCGTTGAGGATACGGAAAAAGACGCTTTGAATGGGATCCAAGGTTGTGCGGATCAGGAGCGTCTGCACATTTTCCGGCAAGGCAACGTCTCCCACCAGCCCCACAAGAAGGGAAACCGCCAGGCAGGCGAGAAGGATCAGAGCGGGATTCCGCTGACGGCGGCGCAGTCGGATATTGAGGATGTTGACGCCGCGCTGATAGGAATAGCGGGGAGCCAGGCCAATCCCAGTGAGAAGGTTCTCACTCCAGGAGCCCAGACCAGCCTCATCGCTGACCAGGGGGTCATAGCTTTCTCCGCGAAGCTCCAGGCTGATGTACGGGCGATATAAGCGGCTTCCGGTGGTTAGGAGGATGGTCTTCTCTTCCCCAAACTTTTCCTGCCAGCGCAGTAGGGCTTCCTCGACGGCCAGACGGATGCGGAACACATTGGCCCGCTCCGTTTCGATGGAATAGAGAAACTCCTCCACTCTCTCCGCAATCTGGTCGATGGACAAGGCAGTCAGGGTATATTCAGTATTCAGGGTCTCAATCTTCATGCGCGTTCTTTCCCTCTCCCGGACCCAGACACTTCATACAGAACATGGCCAGGTCGCCAAAATGCGGAGCTTCGGCAACACGGTCATTTCCAACAGAGTACCGATTCACTGAAAGCTGCATGACCGCAGGATCTCCTCAAAGACCGGATCACCGGCAAGCTGGGTGTCCTTCCGCGTATAGCAGTAGATGGTATAGCACAGAGAGCCATGCTTCAAAATGATCGTCTCGCCCGACTGGACTACATCTCCAACCTGATACTGGTAGTGGAATCCATGCGTCCTTTGTCCGCAGAGTTCCGTTTCATAAAAGCCATGAAAGCTGTATCCGTGACTTTTCAGGCCTTTTCTTAGCTTTCTCTCTGTGCTTTTGGCTACAGACTTTGCATCTGCCAGTGAGACCAACAGCCGATTCGTTCGATGCCAAAAAACTGAAACGATAAGATGTCGGTCCTTATCCCATATACCCCAGCGGTTTGGATTTGAGTCCTGGTAAGCCTGAGCCAGCTCTGCTCCGTCCATGATGTGGAACCCATCCGGGTATGACAACGACAACTCATTGTTGACCAAAACCTGATTCATACGGTTCCTCCCTTCTTTCCCTGACAAGCGTAGGAATCTCCATATATAGAATATATATTTCTATAAATTATATCACGAGGCACCTGCAAATGTCCAATCAAAAACCAATTTCCTGTGCATTTTATGTGCTCTAGCCGAAGAAACCGTGACAGTAAGCGTTCCTGGACTTCATTCCAGCGTCTCATGGGTCCCGCTGATATGAACATCCATCTGAGGATACGGAATGGAGATACCTGCATCGGACAGTCCCTCCTGAAGCAGAGAGCGGGCGGCCCGCCACATATCCCACTTTCGCTCCGGCGGGCAGTAGAGATTGATGCGATAGATGACCGCGGAATCTTCAAACTCCTGGGTTCCCATGTAGACACAGTTTTCCATCCCTTCCACTTCTCTGATCCGCTCGCAGATCTCTTCCAGCACGCGGTGCACTGTACGGTAATCCTCCTCGTAAGACAACGGGACATTCATCAGAACAAGATTGGAGCGTTTCTTGATCTCAGAGATATTCCGATTGCAGATGGTCACGATATTCCCCGCATCCATGTCCCGGATTTTGGTGGTTCGGATGTTGAAGGAAATCACCACTCCCTCCAGGTCTCCGTAGCAGATCACGTCTCCGACCTTGAAAAAGTCGTCGGTAACGATATGCACACCCATAATCACGTCCTTCAGCAGATCCTGAAAGGCCAGGCCCACGATAGCACTGACGATACCCAGGCCGGCAACCATGGAAGAGACATTGATCCCGTTGATCTGAAGAACCGTCAGAACCACGCCGACGATGGTGATCACCTTGAGAATATCATAGCCTACCGTCAGAGCCGTTCCGGCGGTTCCCTGTGTTACACCGTTCCGCTTGGTAGCATAGCGAAGGAAGGCCTTGCGAAAGATCTTCCAAAGGATGACAGCCGCCACAATGATTCCGGCGCTGAGCAAAAGATGGGAAAGATTCCATGAGCTGATCCAGTCTGACATTGTTTCTCTCCTCTGTGTCAGTTGGTTTTACATTAGAGGCCAGCATCCTCAAGCAGTTTCGTTTTCTTGATGCCAAGCCTTTCAAGCGTTCGCAAAAGCTGCTATATGACCGATGGTATTGTAATATATGTTCCATCGGAAAACAAGAGCCACATCTTATATTGATGCGAAACTCGTACTGGAATGGACCCTAATCCAACACTAAACAGCAAAAGCTGAGGCAGCAATCCGCAGGATCGATTTTGATCACGCAGCCGCCTTTCCAAAGCCTGATGGGGAAACAGTTTCTTGCGGAGCATTCGATCTGCGGCAGCAACGCAACCGAGCGGGTTGAGTGCAAGCACCCGCTTCGAATTTCATAAAAAAAGACCGCACCTGAAAACAGATGCGGTCTTTTGTGGAGGCGCCACCCAGATTTGAACTGGGGCATAGAGGTTTTGCAGACCTCTGCCTTACCACTTGGCTATGGCGCCATTTGGAGCGAGTGACGAGGCTCGAACTCGCTACCTCCACCTTGGCAAGGTGGCGCTCTACCAGATGAGCTACACTCGCAAATGGTGCCCAGGGCCGGAATCGAACCAGCGACACGCGGATTTTCAGTCCGCTGCTCTACCAACTGAGCTACCTGGGCAAATTGGGTACCGATTCGATACCCAATGGCGACGCGGAAGGGACTTGAACCCTCGACCTCCGGCGTGACAGGCCGGCGTTCTAACCAACTGAACTACCGCGCCAAATGGGTGGTGGGAACAACAGGGCTCGAACCTGTGACCCCATGCTTGTAAGGCATGTGCTCTCCCAGCTGAGCTATGCTCCCGTGGACGTCTTGGGGCTCTCTGTCCCAAGCGACGAAATTTATTATATCCATCCACACCCTGTTTGTCAATACTAAAAATCGAAATATTTGAAGATTTTTCCCGGCCGCTGTTTCTCTACAACTCGGCGGCAAGCGCCTCCAACTCCTCCGCCTCAAAGACATGGACCGCATCACAGAACTGGCAGGTAAGCTCTGCTCTCCCCTGCTCCGACACTAGGTCCAGCAGTTCCTTCTTTCCCATGCTGCGCAGTGCGTTCTTCATCCGTTCCCGGCTGCAATAGCATCGATATTCCACCGGGACGGTCTCCAACAGTTCCAGATCAAAATCTGACAGCACCTGACGAAGTAGTTCCTCGGCGGTCATGCCTTGGCTCAGGTGCTGGGTCACGGTGCCGACCCGCTGAATGCCGGCCTCCACCCGGTCAATGACAGCATCATCTGCGCCAGGCAGCAACTGGATCAGATACCCGCCTGCCGCGGCGACAGACAGATCCGTATCCACCAGGACGCCCAGTGCACAGGCCGTGGGGATCTGCTCACTCTCTGCAAAGTAGGCGGTGACATCCTCCGCAATCTCTCCGGAGACCAGAGGCACCGTGCCGACATAGGGTTCCTTGAGGCACAGGTCCTTGATGACTGTCAAGGAACCCTGGGTCCCCACGGCTCGGCCCACGTCCAGCTTGGCGGGTCCCTTGAGCGGCAACTCCACCAGGCCGTTCTGTACATAACCACGTACGTTTCCCCCGCTGTCAGACACCGCGAGGATATTGCCCAGGGGGCCGCCGCCGCTGACCCGAAGGGTAACGGAGCCATCCTCCTCCTTCAGCTGCTGCCCCATCATGGAGGCAGCCAGGAGGGTCCGGCCCAGAGCGGCCGTCGCCACAGGCAAGGTCTGGTGGATGGTCCTGGCGCGCTCCACAAGATCACGGCCCTGAATCGCCATAGCCTTGATGGGGGCATCCCGAGCGATCATTCGGATGATTTGGTCCATAGTGTTCTCCTTCTGTCTTCTGTCAATGTTATAATTGCAAGGCAGGCTTCCGGGCCGTAAAGAAGATCCGGTCCTCCCCTGCCACTGGCTTTCTCAGTTTCTTGTCTCCATACTGGCGGATCTCCACAAATCCCGCTTGGATCAGCAGGTCAGTCAGCTCCTCCGGGGAATAGGCATACTCCTCGTGGACTTCGTTCTCCCGGAGCCACACCTCCCCCTCTCTCTGGAACACATCCATGGCGTAAGTGCAGATCCGTCGGCGGCGGTCATAGTCGGTGCGCCAGACGCAGTATGCGTCCTCGGTCTCGTCCAGGAACAGTCCGCCGTCCAGGGAAGCCAAATGCTCCGGGGTGTGGACGTCAAAAATAAACACTCCTCCGGGCTCCAGAAACAACCATACGCGATGCAGGGCTTCCTTCAAAATTGACGTTCGGGTGATGTGGTTGAGGCTGTCAAGGAGACAGACACAGGCGTCCACCGTGCCGTAAAGGTCCAGCTTTTCCATGGGTTGACAGAGAAAAATGGGGGCGATCTGATCCGGCTCTGTCTCCTTCTCCGCTGCCACCGCCAGCATATCCGGAGAAAAGTCCACGCCGATGAGCTCATAGCCCCGGTCGGCCAGAAGGAAGGTCATGGTGCCGGTGCCGCAGGCCAGGTCCAGCACAGTCCGGACAGGGCGCTTCTCACGGGCGAACAGCTTTTCCAGAAAATCCGCCCAGGCAGGATAGTTCACATCTTCCGTCATGGCGTCATAGCAGCCAGCCAGGGCGTCATAGGTGCCATCCATCACGATCTCCTCTTCTTTTCTTCTTCCCACACGCCATCCAAGCGGGGCAGGACAGCTTCATAGCCTCCCGCGCCGTACTGCAGGCAGCGGTTGACCCGGCTGATGGTGGCGCTGCTGGCTCCGGTCTCCTTCAGGATATCCTGGTAGATCCTTCCCTCCCGAAGGTGCATAGCCACCTCGATACGCTGCTCCATGGCCTTCAGCTCGCTGACCGTGCAAAGGTCCTGGAGAAACAGGCGGCACTCCTCCACCGACTGCAGATGCAGGAAACTCTCATACAGCAGGTTCTGGCTCTCCTGCGTCGCTTTTTTCATTGAGGATCCCTCCTTTGACCAAAGGGCGGCTTTGGTGCTTTATATTTTAGCACGTTAAATTGTGACTGTAAAGAGAGAGATTCCTGCAAGGTGTCCCAGGAAGAAAAATGAATTTTTCTTCTCACTCACTTGCAAAAAATGCAGGGCTGTATTATAATTCCATTGTTGCGGGCAGCGACCCACATCGGGTTTGTTTTTTACTGGATTCTTCGGGAGGGATCACCATGGTCAAAGCGATCGTAGGCGCCAACTGGGGCGACGAAGGAAAGGGAAAGATCACCGACATGCTGGCAGAACAGTCTGACGTGGTCATCCGCTATCAGGGCGGGGCCAATGCCGGGCATACCATCATCAATTCCTACGGACGGTTTGCCCTGCACTCGCTGCCCTCCGGTGTGTTCTACTCTCACATCACCAATATCATCGGAAACGGCATGGCACTGGACATTGCCAAGGTCATCGCGGAGCTGGAAAGTCTGACCCAGGCCGGGGTCCCCGCACCCAACCTGATTATCTCGGAACGGGCCCAGATCCTGATGCCTTATCACGTTCTCCAGGACGCTTATGAGGAGGAACGGCTGGGCGGGCGGGCCTTTGGCTCTACCAAAAGCGGCATTGCCCCCTTTTACTCCGACAAATACGCCAAGATCGGCATTCAGGTCTGTGATCTCTTTGACGAGGCCCGTCTCAGGGATCGGCTGGACCACGCAGTGGAGATCAAAAACATCATGTTCCAGACCATGTACCACAAGCCGCCTGTGGATGCGGATACGCTCTACAATCAGCTTCTGGAACAAAGGGAAATCATCCGTCCTTATGTAGGGGACGCTGTGACCTTCGTCCATAAGGCCCTGAAAGAGGGCAAGACCATTCTGCTGGAGGGCCAGCTGGGCGCTATGAAGGACCCGGACCTGGGGATCGTACCCATGACCACCTCCTCTCATACCCTGGCCGGTTTCGGCTGTGTAGGCGCCTCGATCCCGCCCACCGCCCTGGAGGAGGTCATCTGTGTCAGCAAGGCCTATTCCTCCTGCGTCGGCTCTAAAACCGAGCCCTTTGTCAGCGAACTGCTGGGGGAGGCGGGCGATGAGCTCAGACGCCGGGGCGGTGATAAAGGCGAATTCGGTGCGACCACAGGCCGTCCCCGTCGAGTGGGCTGGTTTGACGCCGTGGCCACCCGATACGGCTGCATGATCCAGGGCGCCACCCAGGTGGCTCTCACCTGCCTGGATGTGCTGGGCTATCTGGACGAGATCAAGGTCTGTACCGCCTACGAGATTGACGGAACCATCACAAAGGAGTTCCCGGTACCTCCCCTCCTGGAGCGAGCCAAACCGGTCTTTACCACCCTGCCGGGATGGAACTGCGACGTCCGGGGCTGCACAGACTATGACGCCCTGCCGGACAACGCCAAGGCCTATGTGGACTTCCTGGAAAAGGAGATCGAGACACCGATCAAGCTGGTCTCCACCGGGCCGGGACGGCACGAGATGACACACCGAAAGTAACGCAAACATGACATACAAAGTAAGCGCACAATAACCGCCCGTCCTAGAACATAACTGCCCGGCGCCAACCAGCGCCGGGCATCATCAATTATATTTATCTATCAGCCGCCGTATCATGGGACTCCAAGGCATAAAGTCCT